>Ga0315334_10003247_pt1 | contig 10214 bp, 6 predicted proteins | sample M150034915metaG_FD_205555 | JGI IMG/M metagenome (GOLD analysis project Ga0315334, IMG submission 205555) | Ammonia-oxidizing marine archaeal communities from Monterey Bay, California, United States - M1 500m 34915 | ecosystem: Environmental > Aquatic > Marine > Intertidal zone | place: USA... | reverse complement strand
CCAACTACGCCATCGTCGTCGACCGCCGGGGTTCCATGGTCGAGTTGCGCATCCGGGCCGAAGCCACAGCCGCTGCCGGTAATCGCCTGTCGGACGTTCGCGATCGGGTCGCCGGGACACTGGCTGACCGGATCCGCATACGAGCCGACCTGGAGATGGTCCCCGAGGGTTCCATGCCCCGTACGGAGGTCGGCAAGGTGAAGCGGGTCTACGAACAGGTCGACGACGTGGATCCACTCGCCTGACGGGATCCCGGGACGGAATCTCCCGTGGCCCGGGCCCGGCGGGCCGACCAGAGGCCCCTGAAGCACTGACCCATCCGCAGGAACCGGGTTTCTGATGGTCCGTCAGATTCTCGATGCCACTATCGTTGGCCCTCGTGCCCGACCGTTCCCCCAGCCCGGCCGGTAGCGCCACCGAATCGCCGGAACAGGTGGCCTTCAGGGCATCGGCGCGCGCCTTCCTCTCCGCCCACGCCGAACCCCGGGCCGAGGTCGACCCCTGGCAGGTCTCCGGCTTCCCGGACGACGACGAGGCGAGGGCCTACTTCGAGCATGGTCGGGCCTGGCAGGGCACTCTGGCGGCCCACGGCTTCGCAGGTCTGACCTGGCCCACCGAGTACGGCGGCGGCGGCCACCCAGCCTGGGCCGAACGCATCTTCTCCGAGGAGTCCAACGCCTACGGATCCGGACCCGGTTTCGTGGGCGCAACGATCGCCATGCTGGGTCCCGCGCTACTGGCCCACGCCACCCACGATGTGAAGGCCCGATACCTGCCATCACTGATCAACGGCGAAGTGCCCTGGTGCCAGCTCTTCAGCGAACCCGGCGCCGGATCGGACCTGGCCAGCCTGGCAGCGCGTGCCGTCCTGGATGGCGACGAGTGGGTGGTGGACGGCCAGAAGGTCTGGAACTCGTGCGCCCAGTTCGCCGAATGGGCCTTCCTGCTTGTCCGCACCGACCCGGCTGCCCCCAAGCACCGCGGCGTCACCTTCCTGCTGGTCGACATGTCATCGCCCGGCATCGGTGTCCGGCCGCTGGTCCAGGCCAACGGCTCGTCGCACTTCAGCGAGGTCTTCCTGTCCGGCGTCCGGATACCGACCGACCAGGTCGTGGGCGAGGTAGACGGCGGCTGGACACCGACCCGCACCGTGCTCTCCAACGAGGCGGCCTTCATCGGCCGGGGTGGTGGTGCGCCGACGTCGGATCGCCTCCGCGACCTGGCGGCCCGACACGGCGGCCTACGAGATCCGCTAGTCCGTCAACGGCTCGCCACCGTCATCAGTCGGGAGAAACTGCAGGCCCTCATGGGCCAGCGCATCCAGTCGGCCGTACGCAACGGACGCAACCCGCCCTTCGATCCGGCCCTCACCAAGGTCATGGCGGCGGGCACCAAGGTGATGACCGGAAACCTGGCCGCAGAACTGGCCGGCCCGGCCGCCATGGTGGGCGACGACTCGATCGGCAACTGGATCCGGGCAGAGGTGATCAACCGGTTCAGCGTCTCCATCGGCGGTGGAACCACCGAGGTCCATAAGAACAACCTGGCCGAACGTTCCCTGGGCCTGCCCAGGGAGCCGGGGATCGACCGGTACACGGCATGGAAGGATGTCCCCCGCTCCTGATCGGGGCACGGGGGAAGCCGGTACATGGAAGACAACGACCACATGGAGGAGGAACCGGTCACGGCCGGCGGCGGAGCGCCCCTAGAACCCGTCCAGACCAGGACGGCGTCCACCGGCATGGCTGCACTGACCGCCACCGTCCTGGACGAGGAGGCCGCCCGCCAGGCCAAACAGGAGTCCAGCGAGATCCTCTTCGCCGACGACCTGCTGCCGGGTGTCAAGAGCGAGGGAATAGGTCTCAGGAAGGGCCTGGCCATGGGCGGCGGCGCCGCCACATTCGTGGTCCTGATGATCCTCAACTCCCTGGACGAGTTGCAGACCGCCGCCATTGCAGTGCTGGCCCCCGACATCCGGGACACGTTCGGCGTCAGCGACGGCACCATCACGTTCATCGCCAGCTCGTCCGGAGCCTTCGTGGTCCTCGGGGCCATCCCAATGGGCTGGGCCGCGGACCGCATGCGGCGGATCCCCATCATTGGCTGGGCCAGCATCGTCTTCGCCGGCATGGTGACGCTGTCAGGCATGGCGGGTAACGCCTTCAGCTTCTTCTGGGCCCGATTCGGCGTGGGCATAGCCAAGGCCAACACCATCCCGGTCCACTCGTCGACCATCGCCGACACCTACCCGATCGGGATCCGCGGGCGGATCGGTGCCATCGACAAGGGCACAGGCCGCCTCATCGCTGTCATCAGCCCCATCCTGGTGGGAGGGATCGCGGCGATCGCCAACGGGCCCGGCGAGGTGGACGGCTGGCGGTGGACCTACTACCTGCTGGGCATCCCGGTGGCCATCGCCGCCATCGCCGCCTTCTTCCTGAAGGAACCGCAACGGGGACGCTGGGAGAAGGAGGACGTGCTGGGTGAGTCGTTCACTGAGGCCGATCCACTGCCCGTCTCTCTGGATGCCGCCTTCTCCCGACTCATGCGGATCAAGACCGTCAAGTCGGTCGTCGTCGGGTTCAGCGCCCTGGGGTTCGGCCTCTTCACCGCTCCGGTACTGGAGAACCTCTGGCTGGAGGACAGGTTCGGTCTGGAATCGTTCGAGCGGGGTGCCTGGGCCACCGCCGCCGGCCTCTTCACCGTGCTGGCGCTGGTCTACGTCGGCCCCAAGTTCGACCGGCTCTGGCGGGAGGACCCGACCCGGACCCTGCACATGATCGGCGCCCTCATCGGCTTCTCAGCCATCTTCAAGCCCATCCAGTGGGCGATGCCTACCGTGCCGCTGTTCATCGCCTTTTCTATCCCGACGCTGGTCATGTTGAGCACCGCGTTCGCCATGGTCAGCCCGGTCATGCAGGCCATCGTTCCCTACCGCCTGCGGGGCAGCGGCACCGCCCTCATCACCCTCTACATCTTCTTCATCGGTGGAACCGGTGGGGGCCTCATTTCATTCATGTTCGCCGACTCGTGGGGTCCACGTGTCACAACCCTGGTCCTGACGATCCCGTCGGCCCTGCTCGGCGGCTGGATCATGTACCGGGGCGCCCGACACGTCCGTCACGACCTCTCCCTCAACGTCCAGGAGCTCTTCGACGAACAGGACGAACAGCGACGTACCACCGGCGACGACGAGATACCGGCGCTACAGCTGAACAACGTCGACTTCTCCTACGGCCCAGTCCAGGTCCTGTTCGACGTGGCCTTCGAGGTGAAGAAGGGTGAGACGCTGGCCCTGCTGGGCACAAACGGTGCCGGCAAGTCCACCATCCTGCGCGTGATCAGCGGGCTGGGGATCCCCCAGCGCGGGGTCGTGCGCCTCGGCGGCCGAACGGTCACCTACACCTCGCCGCAATTGCGGTCCCGCCTCGGCATCCAGCAGCTGCCGGGCGGCAAGGGCGTGTTCCCAGACATGACCGTCCGCCAGAACCTGGTGATGGGCGCCTACATCCACCGCCGCGACAGTGCCGACGTGGAACGGCGCATCGCCTCTGTCCTGGAGTTGTTCCCCGACCTGGAGCGGCGCCAGGACCAGCGTGCCAGTTCCATGTCCGGCGGCCAGCAGCAGATGCTGGCTCTCGCCCGTGTCCTGCTCCACGAGCCGGAGATCCTGCTCATCGACGAACTCTCGCTGGGGTTGGCCCCGACCGTCGTGCAGGACCTGCTCGAGCTCATCGAACGACTCCAGGAGCGGGGCCAGACGATCATCCTGGTCGAGCAGTCCCTGAACGTGGCCCTGTCGATCGCCGACAGGGCGATCTTCCTCGAAAAGGGCCAGGTCAGGTTCGAGGGCTCAGCGGAGGAACTGCTGAAGCGCGATGACCTGGCCCGGGCCGTGTTCCTCGGACGGGACGGCGGCTGAGGTGGGCAGCGCTGTACTGGCCGTCTGGACCACCCGGCAACTCTGGTTCGACGGTGTCGTGAACGGCATGGTCCTGGGCCTGCTCGCCCTCGGAGTCGTCCTCGTCTACCGGTCGACCCGGGTCATCAACCTGGCCGTGGGGAACATGGGACTCCCGGCAACCGGACTCATGGCCCTGCTGGTGTTCAACTACGACTTTCCCTACTGGCTGGCTCTGCCCATCGCCCTCGTCGTCGGCATCACCGTCGGCGCACTGATCGAACGGGCTGTCATCCGACGCCTCTTCGACGCTCCACGGGTCATCGTGCTGGTGGCCACCATCGGGATCGCCCAGTTGATGCAGGCCGTCCTGGCCTCCTACCCCGACCTGGAACGATCCCGCGGCCAGCGCTATCCTGCTCCCCTCACCTTCGTCTGGGACGACGTGCTGGGCCTCAGGATCACGGGCCAGAAGCTCACGATCCTCGTGCTGGTCCCGCTCCTGGCCGTCGGCCTGGCCTGGTTCCTGAATCGCACCGTGTTCGGCCAGACCGTCCAGGCCTCAGCCACCAACGCCGACCTGGCCCGCCTCTCGGGCATAGACCCGAAGATGGTCCAGCTCTTCGTGTGGACCATCGCCGGCCTCCTGGCGACCATCTCGCTGCTGCTGCTATCGGCGAACCGGGGCAGCATCGGGGGACTCTCCAACCTCGGTCCCAACACGATGGCCCGGGCGCTGGTTGCGGCGGTGATCGCCGGAATGGTCTCGTTCCCACGGGCGCTGGCCGCCGGCGTGGCCATCGGCATCATCCAGGCCCACGTGCAGTTCGTGTTCCTGAACCAGGGCGGCCTCATCGACTTCCTGCTCTTCATCGTGGTGGCCATCGCCGTGGCCTTCCAGAGCCGCAGCTCGGCCGAGGAGACGGGATCGTTCTCGTTCTCGGCTAGACGTCGACCGATCCCGGAGCGCCTCAGGCAGATCTGGTGGGTCAGGCGTCTGTCGACCGCTTCACTCGGGCTTCTTCTGGCCGTCGCCGTGGTCCTGCCGTACGTGGTGACCAGGCCGTCCCGTCACCTGCTGTACGCCAGCATCCTGGCGTTCGCCATATGCGCGCTCTCCATGACCGTCGTGACCGGCTGGGCGGGCCAGCTCTCCCTCGGCCAGATGGCCTTCGCCGGTATCGGCGCCCTGTTCGCCGCCGGGTTCAACCGGGGGCTCACGTTCGGGGTGGGAATCGGCTACAGGTGGGAGCTCTTCTCAGTCACCCTCCCCCGGGTGCCGTACCTGGTCTCCATGCTGCTCGCCGCCGGGGTGACCGCGGCAACAGCCGCCCTCATCGGCCTCGGCGCCCTACGGGTCAAGGGACTTCTCCTGGCGGTCACGACGTTCGCCTTCGCCATGGCCGCACAGCAGTACCTCTACCGACGCCCGATGCTCAACGATGGCAACGGCCAGAGCATCCCGTTCCGACGCGGCAGCCTGGGCCCACTGGACCTGACCAGCCAGCGGGCCTACTACTACCTCTGCCTGGGAATCCTGGTGGTGCTCCTGATGGTGGTGGCCCGACTCCGAAGTAGCGGCATCGGCCGGTCGATCATCGGGGTGAGGGAGAACGAATACACCGCTGCTGCCTACACCGTCAGCCCCACCCGGACGAAGCTCCTCGCCTTCTCGCTGGCTGGAGGCATCGCCGGCCTCGGAGGAGCCCTCCTCGGTGGCCTGGTCCAGAACATCCCCTACACGGAGCGCCTGTTCCAGATCACCGACTCGCTTCGTCTGGTGTCGATCGTGGTCATCGGAGGACTGGGAACCCTCATGGGTCCGGTCGTCGGCGCCCTCTGGGTGGTCGGCCTACCGGCCTTCTGGCCCAACAACGAGCTGATTCCCCTGTTCACCTCGAGCATCGGCCTTCTCATCCTGCTCCTGTACTTCCCGGGCGGACTCATACAGATCACCTACTCGGCCAGGGACTCGCTCCTCCGTTGGGCTGAATCCCGGCTCCCGGAGGCCCCCTCCAAGGCCTCTTCTGTGCCACCGGCAGTCGCACTCGGTGGTTCGCGGAACCGACCCGTCTACGACGGCCCTGCCCTGGTGGTGAGGGACGTGTACGTCACCTTCGGCGGCCTCCGTGCAGTGGACCGGGTGTCGATAGTGGCCCATCCCGGTGAGGTGGTCGGCCTGATCGGTACGAACGGTGCTGGAAAGTCGACGCTCATGAACGCGGTCGGCGGCTTCGCCCCAGCAGAGGGCACCGTGGAGATACTCGGCAACGACGTCTCGGGTCACTCGGCCTCTGCCCGGGCGCGCGTCGGGTTGGGTCGAACATTCCAGGCCGCCCGGCTCTTCCCGGAACTGACCGTCCGCGAGACCGTCCAGGTGGCCCTCGAGGCCCGTGGTCGCACTGGCCTGCTGTCGACCGCCCTCTTCCTTCCGTCCTCCTCGCGTTCAGAACGGGCAATGGCCTCCGACGCCTCGGACCTGATCGACTTCCTGGGCCTGGGCCGCTACGCGGACGACTTCATCGCCGAACTTTCCACCGGTACCCGTCGGATCGTGGAGCTGGCAGGACTGCTGGCGCTGGACGCCCAGGTCCTGTGCCTGGACGAACCGACCGCAGGCGTGGCCCAGCGTGAGACCGAGGCATTCGGGCCGCTGTTGAAGCAGATCCAGCAGGAACTGCATGCCACGATGATCGTCATCGAGCACGACATGCCGATGATCATGGCCCTCTCGGACCGGGTCTACTGCCTGGAGGCCGGACAGGTGATCGCAGAGGGGTCACCTGACGAGGTACGGAACGATCCCCGGGTGGTGGCCAGCTACCTGGGTACCGACACCCGGGCCATCGACCGCAGCGACTCCTGAGTCGGCGGCCAACTGTCAGGTACGGCTACTCCTCGCCGTCGCTGCCCGACCGCTTCCCGAGCAGGTCGTGGCGAATCGTGGTCACGGGCTTCACGGCGGGCGCGTTCTCGTCCACCTGGTTTACCCAGACCGTCCGCTGTGGGAACGGGATTTCAATGCCGTTCGCGTCGAATGCCTTCTTCAGCCGGGCCCGGATGAGGCGCCCGGTCGCCCACTGTTCGCCGGGATCGGTCTTCACGGCCAGCCGGATGGAGATGGCGTCGGCTCCGAAGTTCTGCACGCCCCAGATCTCCGGTTCCTCGATGATGGTCGTCGACTCCAAGTTCTCCCGCCAGACCTCGTCGGCCACCTCCTTGATGACGCTGGCCGCCAGGTCGATGTCGGTGTGGTAGGCAACGTCGACGTCGAGGACCGTGCGGCCCCAGCGCTGCGACGAGTTACCCACCCGGCGGATTTCACCGTTGGGGATCGTCCACAGCGTCAGGTTGATATCCCGCAAGGTCGTGGTCCTCAGGCCCACCTTCTCGACCGTGCCCGAAGCGGCACCCACGTCCACGTAGTCACCCACCCCGTATTGGTCTTCGATAATGATGAAAATCCCTGCGATGAAGTCGGACACCAGCGACTGGGCCCCAAAGCCGATGGCTAGGCCGACGATGCCCGCACCGGCGATCAGTGGACCGAGGTTGAGCCCCAACTCGCCGAGGGCCACCATGAGAGCCACGGCGTAGACGGCAACTCCCGCCAGGCCGCGAAGCACCGTTCCCAGGGTCACAAACCGCTGTCGCGAGCGCTCGGCCTGATCGTGAATCTTCTCGAGCCTGCCCCGGGCCCGGCGCCCCAGCTGGGCCAGCCGGGTCGATGACTCGGCTTCAGCCTCGCCCTCCTCCCGGGTCCTCGATTCCGCGAGGCGGCTGACCAGACGGTCGATGGCCCGCTTCACCAGGCGGTTCACGACCACGGCGCCGATCAGGATGACCGCCACCTTGAGCGGACGCTCGATCAACCAGTCGACCAGGCCGGGCAATGTCTCGTTGCCAGTGGCTTCCCAGATCCACTCACAGGTGAGACCGGGCTGGGGGCCACATGCGTCGACCAGCCCCGGGTCCAGCAGTTGTGTGGTCACCACTTCAGCCATCTAAGACACCTCCGCGTCGGACGGTAGCCCAACCACCGGTCCGATCCCGCGTCACGATCCCGAGAGGTCGGAGGCTTCAGCCCATCAGCGAGGCGGCGGCCCAGAACGCGGCTACCGAGCCGAGCAGGATGTAGAGCAGGCTCCGCCAGAGTGGTGGTCTCGTCAGGTCCCCGACCTCGAGCTGCTGTGGGGGTCGTATGAGCGCCATGGCGTTTCCCAGCGCCATCGCCGCACCGAGGGAGAGGAGCAGCCAGCTGAGTAGGTCCTCACCCAGGAACACCGGCAGCCCTCAGCTGGCCCGCGACATGTCAGCGAACCGCGTGTAGCGGGGCAACCACGCCAGCCGGACGGTGCCGGTCGGCCCGTTCCGGTGCTTGGCGATGATGACCTCTGCCATGCCGACGTCCGGCGAGTCCTGGTTGTAGACCTCGTCGCGATAGAGGAAGATCACGACGTCGGCGTCCTGCTCGATCGAGCCGGACTCCCTCAGGTCCGACAGCATCGGCCTCTTGTCCTGACGTGACTCCAGGCCTCGGGAGAGCTGGGAGACACCGATCACGGGACATCCCAGCTCGCGGGCCATGATCTTGAGGCCTCGACTGATCTCGGACACCTCCACCTGCCGGCTCTCGGCGCTGGACCTACCGGTCATGAGCTGCAGGTAGTCCACGATCACCACACCGAGGTTGCCGACGCGGCTCTTCAGGCGGCGCGCCTTGGCACGGATCTCCATCACGGTGGTGTTCGGATTGTCGTCGATCCAGATGTGGGCGTCGCCCAACTTTCCCACCCCACGGTTGATGCGGGTCCAGTCGTCGGCCGTCAGTTGGCCGTTACGAATGTTGGTGGCATCGACGCGTGCCTCCGAACAGAGGATCCGCTGGCAGACCTCGATCTGGCTCATCTCCAGCGAGAAGACCACGGTCGGCAGCGCCTGCCTGATCCCGACGTGGGCTGCGACCCCCAGCACGAACGAGGTCTTTCCCATGGCCGGCCGGGCACCCACGACTACCAGGGCATCGTCCTGGAGGCCTGAGAGGAGCTGGTCGAGATCCTCGTAGCCGCTCGGCGTTCCCGTGATCGAGTCGCCCCGCTCGAAGAGTTCCTCCATGCGATCCAGGCTCACGTTCAGGACGTCACGCATCTGGACCATCGTGTCCGTGACGCGCCCCTGCCCGATCTGGAATACGAGGTTCTCGGCCTCGTCCACCGCCTTCACGACGTCGTCCGGGTGGCCGTAGCCGATCTCGGCGATCTCGTTGGCCGCTCCGATGAGCCCTCGGAGGGTTGCGTTCTCCTGGGTGATCCGGGCGTACTTTCCGGCACTCGAGGTGGCCGGCGTGGAAGCCTGGAGTTCCAGCAGGAGGCCTGGGCCTCCGATCTGGTCGAGCAGCCCAGCCCTGGTGAGGGCCTCGGCCACCGTCACCGGATCGGCTGGCTCACCAGAGGAGTAGAGGCCGCAGATCGCCTCGAACACGTGGGCATGGGAGGGCTTGTAGAAGTGTTCGGCGACAACGACCTCGAGGGCGTCGGCAATGGCATCGCGAGAGAGCAGCATGGCCCCGAGCAACGAGGCCTCGGCATCCAGGTTGTGGGGAGGCACACGCCCGACGGGTGAACGTCCGACCGGTGAAGGTGCGGCCGATCTACCACCACGGCCGGGGGTACGGAACGGCGCTCCGGGGCCCTCGTCCTCTCCCCGGGGGGGCTCTTCGGGCGGCGGGGCGTCGTCTGGGACCGGGAAGTCCGGAAAGGCCATGTCTGCTGGTCCCGGAACGCCCTCGGTGGGGTCCAGGCCCCCATCGGAAGGTGACGCGCTCATATCGACAACCCATCCACCGTTCCGCCCACGAAGAGATCATGCACGTGCGATCCTGTGGGGAGCCAGAGGGAAAACCCCTCCTGTTCATCCCCAACCAGGGACCGGCAGAGTGGATAACCCGACCGGGGCTGTGGAATATCCACCCGCCGGTTCGTGGTCATGGCCGGAATCACCTGGGGTTCGACTTCCAGGTGACTCCGTAGAGCTCGGGCTCAGGCCTCGGCCTGCACCTCGACAGTCACTGGAACCGCCACCTCTGGGTGGAGTTCGATCGTGAACTCATGCGACCCGACGTCCTTGACGACCTCGCCGGTCACCTGCCTGCGATCAACCACCAGACCCACCTGGGAGGCGAGCACGTCGACGACCTCGGCAACGCCGACCGAACCGAAAAGTCGGCCCTCGTCCGAGGCCTTGGCGGTCACATTGAGGACCACGCCGGCGATCTGGGCTGCAACCTCCTCGGCATCACTGCGATCGGCGGCGG
>Ga0315334_10003244_pt1 | contig 10216 bp, 11 predicted proteins | sample M150034915metaG_FD_205555 | JGI IMG/M metagenome (GOLD analysis project Ga0315334, IMG submission 205555) | Ammonia-oxidizing marine archaeal communities from Monterey Bay, California, United States - M1 500m 34915 | ecosystem: Environmental > Aquatic > Marine > Intertidal zone | place: USA... | reverse complement strand
ACATTCTTTATTTGATAAGCACCGTTCATAATTATAATATTTTTGATAAACCTAACCTAGATATCGACACCAATCTTAATCTTTTGATTGACACCCTAGAAGCCTGTCGGCTTAAGTATAATTCTGATTTTGTTTTTAATTTTGTAAGCTCATGGTTTGTGTATGGTAAAACCGATCTGCCGGCCCGAGAAGACTCCCACTGTAACCCGAATGGTTTTTATTCCATCACCAAAAGAGCCGCTGAGCAAATGCTCGCTTCTTATTGTCAAACTTACAAAATAAATTACCGCATACTTAGGCTATGTAATTGTTATGGTGGCGGAGACAAAAAGGCTTCAGTTCAGCGAAATGCTTTTTCTCATTTAGCTTCAGAGGTAATAAAAAGCAACCCGATAAAACTTTACGACGGAGGCGAGAACATTAGAGACTTTATGCACGTTGACGATGTTTGCGCAGCTATTAATTTAGTTGCACTTAAAGGGGAGCTGGATGAAATTTACAATATAGGCAGCGGCGAACCGCGTAATTTTATTGAGACGATGAGCTATGTGAAAGCAAAATGTAAGTCAACAAGTAAATTTGATTTTATTGACCCACCAGAGTTTCACAAAGTTGCGCAAGTTCAAGACATGTATTTAGATGTATCTAAATTAAAAAAATTAGGGTTCAAACCGAAAATTTCTATTTGGGAGGGGTTGAATAAAATAATCAACAACACACAAAAGACCAGTTAATGAAAAATATACTAATAACAGGCGGAGCCGGATACGTAGGAACCGTTCTAACAAAAGAACTTCTCAAAAGGGGTTATACACCAGACGTAGCGGACACCTTGTGGTACGGAAATTATTTACCCGAAAATATTGATGTAAAAAAGATAAATATCTGTGAATTGAAACAGCAGGACGTAGAGCCTTACGATGTAGTGATTTTCTTAGGGGGGGTCTCCAATGACCCTATGGCCGAATACTGCCCTTCTGTTAATTTTAGAGAAAACATGGCCACTCCCGTTTATTTGGCTCACATTACCCGCAAAGCTGCGGGAGATATCAAAAGTCCAAAAAGATTTATATACGCAAGCTCATGTAGTGTTTATGGCTATACCTCTAACAACCTAATGTCTGAAACCGATCCTGTGCCGCCCCCTCATTTTCCTTATGGGATTTCAAAACTAGGAGGAGAAAGGGCTGTTATGTCCCTAGAGGATGAGTATTTTAAGCCTATTTCCTTAAGGAAAGGTACCGTTGGAGGTTGGTCACCTAGGATGAGGTTTGATTTGGTTGTCAACGTTATGACAAAGGTAGGACTAACCAAGGGAGAGATAGTAGTTAATAACCCTAGTTTATGGAGACCTCTTGTTGATATTAGAGATGTGGCAAACGCTTATATTAGATCGATTGAATCTAATATAAACATAACAGGGGTATACAATATTAGCTATGACAACTACACTATAGGGAGGCTTGCCGACGAAGTCAAAGAAGAGTTTGCAGCTTTTGACAAAGAAATTAAAATTAAAACCTTCCAGAATGAAGACCTCCGAAACTATAAAGTTTCTACCGATAAGGCAAAAAAAGAGCTAGATTTTGTAGCCAAATTCTCTCCTAAAGATTCGGTGAGAAAAATACTCAACAATTTAGTAAGCGAAGGGTCTTCCTCCGGAACTCAACACTCCATAAAAGAGCCTAACGGAGAGCTTTATCCAATTACTGACCGCAGATATTTGAACTTAGAAGTCTTTAAAGAAATTTTCACATCCAAATGAAAGAAATATTAGAACTAGTCAAAAACTATATAGAAGAAAAAAATTCTTCAAAAAAATGGGAGGCCGGTAAGGACTGGGTTCAATATGCTGGGCCGTATTTCAGTAGCGACGAGTATGTCCGAGGGGTAGAATCTCTTTTAAAGGGGTGGTTAGCTATGGGAACAGACTCGATTACATTTGAAAAAAAATTTCCACCCAACTATGGTAAAAAATATGGAGTCTTAACTAATAGCGGTTCCAGCGCCAATCTTTTAATGATGGTTGCCATGACCTCAAAACGCCTTTACGGCTTCCCAAAAGGAACAAAAGTTATTGTTCCTGTGGCTGGCTTTCCAACAACTGTTAACCCTATTCTTCAGTTTGGTTTTGAGCCGGTGTTTGTTGATATAAAGTTAGACACCTTAAATCTCGACATTGAACAGGTAAGAGAGGCAGCAAAAAACACGGATGCCAAAATCATTACCTTCGCTCATGTTTTAGGGAATCCACCCAACATGAAGGAGGTGATGGAGATAGTAAAGGAGTACGATTTAATTCTTTTGGAAGACTGTTGTGACGCCCTCGGCTCTACTTACGAAGGCAAGCCTCTGGGTAGTTTTGGAGAAATGGCTAGCTGTTCTTTTTTTCCGGCCCACCACATAACAATGGGAGAAGGGGGCTTTGTGGCTACACGCACAGCCGAACAAGAAAAAATAGTTAGAAGTTTCCGAGAATGGGGCAGGGGTTGTTACTGCGTAGGCAAAAAGGCTAACCTGTCTAAAGCCGGAACCTGCGGGTCTAGGTTCAGCAGTTGGTTGCCGGCGTTGCCTGAAGAGATTTTCGATCATAAGTTTGTTTATGAAGAGATAGGGTTTAACCTTAAGCCCATAGAAATGCAAGCTTCAATGGGCCTCGCTCAGTTGGACAAGTTGCCAGAGATTCACGAAAGAAGGAAAGAAAACTATAAAAATTTATTTAAAGTGTTTGAAAAATACGAAGAGCACTTGCACCTGCCCCGAGCAACACCTAATTCTAACCCAAGCTGGTTCTCCTTTCCTATGACAATTAAAGAGGGAGCCCCTTTTAAAAGAAAGGATATTACCGGCTTCTTAGAAGACAACAAAATTCAAACACGAACTTATTTTGCGGGTAATATTTTGCTGCAGCCCGCCTATTCCCACCTCAACGACATAAAAGATACTATTGAAAAATATCCTGTAGCTACCAAAGCCACCAAAGACACTTTTTTTGTTGGCACGTCGCCGGTTATAGATAAAACTCAAATTGATTATATTGGAAGCGTGGTAGACCAGTTTTTTAATAATAAAATGTAACCGTGGACAGTCGCCTTAAAAGAAAGAAATACGCATTTTTTTATACCATTCACGACGCTCTTGATGAATTCAACTTAAACAAGCAGTTTTTTAACCGCAGCAAGTTTTTGTGCGATAATTTTGACATAATTGTTAATTGTAATTGCCCAGAACAAGCTGAAGGCGCAAAGGTTATTATGTCTCGTTTTGACTCTAAAAGACTCAAAGTGTTGCACCTTGACCCCGTAAATGAAGGAAAGCACCTAATGGGGCCTCCTGAGCAAATAGCCCACAGTTTTAATGGTCTTTTACCATATGAACTAGTGTTTCATTTACATGCCGATGTATATGTAGTATCCGACCATGGTTTAAAAAAAGTTATTCAAGACTGGGAAGACCCAGCTAAAAAAAGGCATGATTTTTATGTATTTCCGCTGCCCCAACGCGACAGTCAATATGCATTTGATGCTTGGCTATTTAGCCCGTCAGAAAAAACAAATGTTTTTAAAGATTGGCAAACTTATGAGCCCCGAGGGAAAGGAGCGGAGCCTTATTTGTATGACGTTATACATGATAACAACTTAAGCGCAGGTCTATTTGACAGGGGTCCACATGCAGGCATGTATGAAGAATATGAGCCTAATTCTGGTTTGTTGGATACGACCAACTTCAATACTGCGTGTGGCGTTTGTGACCACAAAGAACACACAGAAAACTGGAATGATTTTATCGAGAGCCATGAAAAAATTAAAGATTAATTTTGTAGATTTCTGGCCTAACTTCTTCAGGGAGGATAATTATTTTTACCACTTACTTTCTCGAGAGTTCGATGTTGTTATTGATGAACATGATCCAGATTTATTGTTTTTTTCGGTAGACTATAACAAGGCAAGCGAGAGGGATCGCTTTGTAAACCACCGTTGTAAAAAAATCTTTTTTACCGGAGAGGGCATTTCTCCTAATTTTGACGGCCCCCTGTCAATAGAAACCCCTAATTATAGCATTGGTCGCTGTGATTATGCTTTTTCTTTCGACCACACTAATGATCAAAATTATAGACTCCCCTTGTGGGCTCTTTTTATTAATTGGTTTGACGTTCCTCATATTAACGATCGGGATATTTCTTTTTTAGTTCCCCAGCAGGATTTATTAAACAGTGAAGCCCAGTACACTAAGTCCAAGTTTTGCAATTTTATTTTTTCTAACGACTCAGGGGAAAGAACTTCCATACTAAAAGCATTGCAGTTCCATAAGCACGTGGATTGCGCAGGGGCGTTACATAATAACATGCCGAACCAATGGAAAGTACAAGGAAGAGGAGATCAAGAACACAAGCCTTTGTTCCAATCTGACTACAAGTTTACTATTGCTGCGGAAAACAAAAAGAGAGATGGCTACACCACGGAAAAAATTTTTCATCCATTAGTAGTCGGAAGTATCCCTATCTACTGGGGGTCCGAAACCATTGAGCGAGACTTTAACCCCAAGCGCTTCATTAATGCTGACAACTTTAATTCTCATGAGGATATGGCAGATGAAGTCATGCGGATTGACCAAAACCATGAGAGGTATACCCACATCCTCAATGAGCCTATTTTTGCCAACAACGAGATTCCAGCTTTCGTTCAGCCGAAAAATGTTTTAAACTTTTTTAAAGAAAAAATTCTTAGATGAAAACCTATATAGCCCATTATGCGCCACTTAAAGGACGTAAAAAGAATCTTGATGAGCTTTTATCTACGGTCGCATATAAAGATTTTTGTTTTGTTATCGATGAACCTCCTAATAATTTTATTGATCAACATTATTCCCCCTCGCCACATCTCTGGAAAGACAGAACACTGTCTTTGGATTACGGATCAGTGATTGACTACCGCGCGCTTTCCAAAGCGGAAATTTCTTTATTATATAAACATTATCTAATGTTCGAAAAAATTGCTTCCGGCAATGATAGTTATGCTTTGATTCTTGAAGATGACGTGATATTTGGAGAGAATTTTAAAGAAGAACTGAAAAACTCTATTGAACAAACGCCTCCCGATTGGGATTTTATTTTTATAGGGAGCGGCTGTAGCTTGCGAATTCCACCGCGCCAACTAAAACCTAATAAAATTTCTTATTTAAAAAACCACCCGGCTGGAAAATGTACGGATTCTTTTTTAGTGAAACAGGTGGCAGCGGTGCGAGTATTGTCCACCCTTTTGCCTTTTGTTCTTCCTGTTGACTTTGAGTTAAATTACCATATGATGAAGCACAATATGAAAACTTATTGGATTGAGCCCCCTTTTGTTTGCCAAGGCTCACAGAACGGTCAATACACTTCAGAAATTAATTAATATATGAAAAAAGTTACTTTTTTTAGCCCTCACTTAAGCTTAAGAGGCACCGAGGTTGCCTTGTTTGACTATGCTTTTTATGGTAGGAAGTTTTACAACTGGGATGTGCAGATACTTTTTAACAAGAATGAACCAAGAAACCATCCCACCACCATTGAAAAATTCAACAAAGAGTTCGAGGTGCATGGGCTAGACACTACCCCTGCCGATCTGGTAACCACTAATAGAGATATTGAGAAATTTTTAGACGCTAACCCCAGTGAATTTTTTTATGTTCAAAAAGGGGGGCGTCGAGACGGCCTATGTCCTTCTAATTCTAAAACATGTATTTTATGTTGCGGAGAGGTTGATCCCGTAAAAGAAAAACATGGTCATAGTTATGCTTTTGTATCTAGATGGTTAACAAACACTTGCAGCAACGGTCTTACTCCCGTGGTTCCTCCTATTGTAGATTTACCCGACATAAGTGGAGACATGAGGGACGAGCTGAAAATCCCCTCTAACGCTGTTGTTTTTGGGAGAACAGGTGGTATGGACACATGGAACATTCCTTTTACAAATTCAGTAATACAATTTATTTTAGAAAATACAAGTACAAAGCCCTTTTTTTTACTTCAGAACACCCCGCGCTTTTATGATCACCCCAACATTATCCATCTTCCCTCTACCGCCGACCTGACATTTAAAACTCAATTTATTAACACCTGCGATGCACTTTTGCACTCACGATATGAAGGCGAAAGCTTTGGCTCCACTTGTGGAGAATTTTCTATTCGAAATAAAAGGGTTATAACCTACGGAAACTCTAGGGAAAGAAACCATATTGAAATACTAAAAGACAAAGGCATTTACTTTACTTCTCCAGAGGAGCTTTTGAAAATTTTGACTGAGTTTTCTATCCGAAATAAAAAAGGAGACTGGAACTGTTATCGCGAATTTGAACCCGAGCCGGTTATGGAAATTTTTAAAAATATTTTTATTTCAAACTAATGACTTACTGTTTTGATCTTGATGAAACGTTGTGCTATGCCCCTGTATCACCTCGGGACTATCGTTCAGCCCAACCGTATAAAAAAGCAATCATAAAAGTTAATGAGCTTTTTGACGAAGGATTCACCATTGTAATTTTTACTGGACGAGGGGGCACCTCTGGAGTTGACTGGAATGAGCTTACAGTTAGCCAATTAAAAAAATGGGGCGTCAAATACCATCGGTTGATAGACAAAGGCAAGCCGCATTACGATCTTTTTGTAGACGACAGGGCCACCAGCGCTAGCGAATGGAGAATTAAAAGTAAAGCCGCAACAATTGGTTTTGTGGCCAGTTCTTTTGACTTGCTTCACGCAGGGCATTGTCTTTTTTTAAAAGACGCAAGAAGAGTGTGTGATTATCTGGTCGCCGCGCTGCAAGTTGACCCCAATGTCGATCGACCCGAGAAAAGAATTCCCATTCAGTCTTTAGAAGAGAGGCGCATTCAGCTTGAGGCGTCTCGATATGTAGATAAAATCTATGAATATACAACCGAAAAAGAATTGGAAGAAATTTTAAAAAAAATTAAACCCGATATTCGCATATTAGGATCAGATTGTAAGGAAAGAAACTGGCTCACAGGCGAACAATATTGTGATCAGATTTATTATCATAACCGCTCTCACAACTGGGCCAGTACCGAACTTTTAGATAGGATAAAAAAAAGTTGACAAAGCTTAATTTTATCCCTAATATACCTATAAACTAATGGGTCAAACCAACGATTATATAACCAAATATTTGAATCAAGTTAAAGAGATTTGCGGCAGGATTAAAGTAGAGGAGATAGACGCCCTTATTCAAGGACTTGACTCCTTAAAAAAAAATAAAGGTCGCTTGTTTATTTTAGGGGTGGGCGGAAGCGCAGCCAACGCCTCCCATTGCGTAAACGACTTTAGAAAAATTTTAGGGATAGAGTCATACACCCCCACTGATAACGTGGCCGAACTAACTGCGCGTATCAATGACGAAAGCTGGGCTGACTGTTTTGCTAATTGGCTTAAAGGCTCTATTTTGGATGCTAAAGACGCTATCCTTATTTTATCAGTTGGAGGGGGCTCCGTTAACACCTCACAAAATATTGTTAATGCCATTAAATATGCAAAAAGCGTGGGTTCTAAAATTTATTCAATTGTAAGTCGTACAGGGGGATACGCTAAAGTGTGTTCTGATGCATGCGTTATGATTCCAATCGTTGACCATTCCCTCGTTACCCCTCATGCCGAAGAATGGCAGGCAGTAATTTGGCACCTTTTAGTTAATCATAATTATGAGCATTAAAATATTTTTAGACGGCGCAAACCTCGAAGAAATCCTTGAATATAAGGATTCTGATCAGATTAAAGGCTTTACAACTAACCCAAGCTTAATGAGGAAAGCAGGGGTAAAAGACTATATGGAGTTTGCTTACGACTTGGCCAACGAGATACCCAAAGACAAACATGTTTCTTTGGAGGTTATATCGGACGATTTTGCAGAGATGGAAAGACAGGCAAAAAAAATTACTTCTGTCTCTGAAAATTTTTATGCCAAAATTCCTATCACAAACACCAAAGGGGAGCCCACTCATGATTTAGTCAAAAAACTCGGAGACGATGGCGTGAAGGTTAATGTAACCGCGATTATGACCACCACCCAACTCAATAAACTGGGACCCTTTTTAAGTAAAACTACGCCATCTGTGGTATCTTATTTTGCCGGGCGCGTGTCAGACACGGGAGAGGCCCCAATTTCTACAGTTTTAAATGCACATACAATTTTTCGGGAGAACCATGCTGTTGAATTTTTGTGGGCAAGCTGTCGGCACGTTTACAATATTTACGAAGCAGATAGCGTAGGATGTAATATAATAACTGTGTCGGCTGATATTTTGTCTAAATTAAAATTAAAAGGAAAATGCCTTGCAGAATACTCATTAGAGACGGTGAAAGGCTTTTATGAAGACGCTGTAGCTGCGCATTATTCCTTATGATAGTAACGCGCTCCCCCTATAGAATTACTTTTGGGGGCGGGGGCACTGACCGCCCAGACTTTTACACAAAACATGGAGGGTTTGTTGTGTCTATGGCCATAGATAAGTATATCTATCTTAGCCTTAAACCGGACCCGCTTGAAAAAGAGATCAAAGTTAGGTATTTAGACACTGAAATTGTTAACACGCTAGACGAATTAAAGCACGACAGAGCACGAGAAGCACTACGGTTACACAACCTAAACCACTCTATTGAAGTTAATAGTTGCGGGGATGTTCCCGGCAAAACCGGGCTCGGTTCGTCGGGTAGTTATTTAGTGGCTTTGCTGAACGCCATTAGACACCATAAAAAAGAATATTGCACCAGAGAGGAATTAGCCGAAGAAGCATCCAATATTGAAATCAATACCTTGGGCCTCCCGGTCGGTAAGCAAGATCAATATATGGCGGCTTTTGGGGGGTTGAAAATTTTAGATATCAACACCTCGGGCAAGGTGGAAGTCAAACCCGTTGACATAGAAAAAGGGGCTTTAGCTGACCTGACAAATAATTTGCATATATATTTTTTAAAGAAAAAAAGAAATGCGCCGGATATTCTTTCTCAACAAAACTGCAGCCAAAAAGGAAACGAGGAGCGCCTGTTGAAAATCAAAGAGATGGGCTACCGTACGCTAGAAATACTTGAAAATAATAATTTTGATGAATATGGGTTGATGTTGGACGAATACTGGAACCTAAAAAAACAATTTAGCGTAGATGTGTCTTTTAGCCTAGCGGACCAAATTTATAGCGAATTAAAAGAGAGGTTTAACATTCTAGGAGGCAAAATATTAGGGGCCGGAGGAGGAGGTTTTTTAATGATTTATGCCAATAAAAACCATGCAGAGATTGAAAAATTCATGTTAGAGAATAGTATCATTCGGTTAAGGTACAACCCCGATTGCGAAGGGTCAAAAATTTTATTTTAAAACAAAAAAAATTTTTCAACGGAAATCTCGACAACAGTGGACCATAGATGAAAAGCAAAGGTCAAGAAAAATACAGCCGAACCGAGAAAGGGAAAAAAGCGATTAGGCGTGCCCAAAAAAAGTATGACAACGGGAATTTGGAAAAACGACGGGAACAAAAACGTGAGTATATGAGGCGTAAACGCGCACACGACCCATCTTATGGGAAATGGAAATGAATTTATGAACATTCTACTAACAGGAGCCCACGGGTTTTTAGGCCAGCATTTGGTGGATCGAATGGCGGACGAAATAGGCCAAATAAACAAAGTTAATAACTACGACGGAACTAAGCTCTACAAACTTTTCACTCCGCGTAGCTACGAATTAGACTGTCTTAAATACACAGAGCTTTATTATTACTGCCACTATAATAATATCGACGCAATAATTCATTTGGCAGCAGAATGCGGGGGTATTGGAATTAACCAACGCAAGCCTGCAGATTTCTTTTTACATAACGCTCAAATGAGTTTGAATGTCTTAAAGGTTTCGCATGAGCTAAAACTTGATAAGCTTGTTACCATTGGTACGGTATGCTCTTACCCTAAACATACCCCAGTCCCCTTTAAGGAAGAGGATTTGTGGAACGGCTATCCGGAAGAGACTAATGCTCCGTATGGGTTAGCAAAGAAAAATCTTTTAGTGGGAGCGCAGGCTTTCTCTCAGCAATATGGTTCTAATTTTATTCATTTGATTCCTGTTAATATGTACGGGGAACATGATCATTTTAGTTTAGAAGACTCTCATGTTATCCCTGCGATGCTTCGAAAGTTTCACGAAGCCAAAGAGGCTCAAGTCCCTTCTGTCACGCT
>Ga0315334_10003242_pt1 | contig 10217 bp, 9 predicted proteins | sample M150034915metaG_FD_205555 | JGI IMG/M metagenome (GOLD analysis project Ga0315334, IMG submission 205555) | Ammonia-oxidizing marine archaeal communities from Monterey Bay, California, United States - M1 500m 34915 | ecosystem: Environmental > Aquatic > Marine > Intertidal zone | place: USA... | reverse complement strand
AAGTTTTCAGTTGTTCTTGAAGGACAAACCAAAGGCGATGTTTCATGGCCAATGACCGGTAACCACAATATCAGCAATGCGCTATCTGCAATTGCTGCAGCGCGGCACGTAGGCGTCTCGCCCGAGGTTGCCTGCGCAGCACTCTCAGGTTTTGCGGGCGTGAAAAGGAGAATGGAACTGATCCATTCAGAACTATCCCAATCTAAACCTGGCCTTCATATCTATGACGATTTCGCTCACCATCCAACGGCAATCGACACCACGCTCGCGGGCTTAAGGAACAAAGTCGGTGGCGAACGGATTCTTGCCATCATTGAACCTGCGTCTCACACCATGAAACTCGGTATTCACGAATCAACCCTGGCGAGCAGCGCCAGACACGCTGACCAGACCATTTGGTTTCAACCGGCCAACGTCAAATGGGATATGCAACAGCTTTCCGAAGGGGATGTGAGCCTTACGAGTGATATTGAAGAACTGGTCAGGACCGTTGCCCAGGAAATCACAACACGACGCTCAAACCTGCATGTCGTCATCATGAGTAACGGCTCTTTTTCCGGGTTTCACACACAACTCATAGAACGCATTTCTGCCTGACTTGACCCATCCAGAAACTTCTTAAATACTAGTGAACTGTCTCTGACATCGGCGTTGTATGACGGACACGATAGAAGCAATATCCTGCGCCCATCTGGATTGGATCTTCGATCTTTGCAGAAGCAGATCAATTCACCTGCAACGAATCACAAGTGGGTGCCTCTACCCGCTGGAGCACCTCACCGATCAAACGCAAACAATCCCCTGGGATACCTTTCTGGATCTGGTTTCCCAGACCGGGAAATTTTTCGACGAGGACGATCTCCGGGAGATTGGCAGGCAATCCTGGAACTCCCCACTGCTGCAGGTACACGCCAGTATTGGACGGATCATGTTTACGCCGTTCGATCAATTCCTCAGCCTATATGGCGCCGGTGGTTTTTGTGCGCGCCACTTCCCAATTGAAGCCACAGCACGGCAATTATCTGAGACACAAATCGATATCTGGCTGGAACCCAAACACGGCCTGACGACCAGCAAAGCCTTCTACACCATTCTTGCCGGCCAATTAGAAGACCTTACAACGGCCATTGGACTCCCCCGATCCATGGTAACGATAAAATTCCCAGGCAAGTCGGCGCATTACTCCGTGACGATGTACAAAACCAGTTTGCCCGTCTCTGCCTTCCGACGACTAGGTCGCTGGCTTACAGCATCGAAAATGGTCACGCAAGAATTTGCAGGCATTCAGGAACGACTGGAAAATCTGACCCGCGATCACCAAAGGTCTTTTTCAAACAAGGAATCTACGCTGAAGAAACTGACCCAGAGGTTAGGCTTCTACGAACTAGTCGGTGACCAACTCCCGAACATCGTATGGACGATGGCACCCGGCGAAGACGCCAGATTTATTAGCTCCATAACCCGGCAGTTGGGTTACCAGGAAAACGAGGTAACCCTTAAAAATATCGTGAGCCCTCTTCAGGTAACTGCCCTCGCCGAGCTGGTTGACTCAGTGCTTCAATCCTGCCGACCTGGGTCTGAAGTCCTGGAAACCTCTATAGCACCTTCAATGGAGCTGGAGGCCAAGCACAAACTGGGACACAACATCCGACTAGTCGTACAAGTAATCCCAGGTCAACCAGCAGGAAGTTCATCAGAAGAAGGACATCCGGCCATTTGTATAGCAACAGATGTCACAGACCGACAAAAACTTGTCGACGCTCTCGACTGGCAGACAGAAAACCTTCGAGCCATCAGCGACCTGTCCCTCGATGCCATATTTACCCTGGGGCAGGATGAACAAATCATTGCAGCAAACCCGGCCGCCTATACCATTTTTGGCTACCAGAGCCCGGAGCTTATAGGCATGTGCATCACAGACCTGCTGCCCCAGTCGCTGGCAGATTCGCATTACGGCATCCGGAGAGACCGTTCAGCACTGCCCTTACAGGTTATTACTTTTCCTGAAAATTTGGGGAAATCTATCAACAGAATTTATGTTGTCAGGGACATGACGAGCAGCGCCCTGTTCCAGAAAGAAAAGCAGTCCCTTGAAAGGCAGATTCAGTCTGTACAGAAAACAAATTCTATCGGGCAGCTTGCCAGTGGGATCGCCCATGATTTTAATAACCTTCTGGTCGCTATCCTGGGGCTTACCGACCTGGCCTTGAAATCATCCACAAACGAAGAGCTCAGCGACAGGCTGGGTGCAATCAGAAAAACCGGAGAACTAGGGAAAGACATGACCCAGGGGCTGCTCAATTTCAGCAGACATCAGGAAACCAGCTTCAAAATAAAAGATGTTAACGAAACTATAAAGGGTTCTATGGCAGTAATCTCCCGTCTATTGCCGGATTCCATCAAGGTGGATATTCTTATCCATGAGAAACCTGTTTATCTGTTGGCTGATCACACACAAATCGAGCAGGTTCTGATCAATCTTGTCATTAATGCTCGCGACGCCATGCCAAACGGCGGAACGTTACAGATCAGCACCAACAACATCCCCGGAGACAAAGAATCCCAAACCAACGCTGCCGGACAGTTCTTACTGGAAGTCCGTGATACCGGTACAGGGATGGATCAACAGACTGAGCAGCGAATATTCGAACCGCTATACACCAGCAAACCTGAGGGCCGCGGTACTGGACTCGGCCTGTCAGTCGTCGCTAATATCATCGAGCAACATCAGGGAACCATTAGCGTTAACTCGGTGTTGGGCGTTGGAACGACCTTCCAGCTTTCATTACCGGCAGTATCACCCAAGCGAAAAACTCTCGCCGCCGGATCATCAGCGAATGTCCAGGAATGCTCAGAAACTATCCTGATAGTTGAAAACAGCCCAAAGGACAGAAACCTTGCCCGGTTAATCCTCGCAGGCGCGGGCTATAAAGTACTCGAAGAATCCGACGGCGGCACTGCTGTAGCGACCTATCTCGACAATGCGGAATCGATAGACCTCGTACTCATGGACGTAGTGCTGCCGCAAATGGGAGGAGTTGAAGCTGCTCGAAAAATCTCAAACCAGTATCCGGACGTGAATATTATCTTCACCAGCGGCTATCCGGCAAGCAGCCAACATACCAAATCAGTCATTGAAACCGGCAGGCCGATGATCCAAAAACCCTTCGGCGTTGATGTGCTCAGATCCAAGGTTCGAACCGCACTGGGCAATAAAAGTGATCAGGGCTCGGAAACCGGTTAAGACGCAGGTGGCACCTTGAACATAAGCTTACGGGCACCTTCAGGATCAGGAGCACCCCCCGGGCGGCCTCGCAGAACTCGATCATGATCCATGACAGGTTCGGCACCCCTTTGGCCGCAAACTTTAAAGCAAGATGGTTCACCCAGATCAAAAAAATATTGCTCATGAATTCCACTTTTTTCCTGGAATTCAGGCCTCTGTTGACGCCTTTTCGGTTTTCGCTCAAGTGTTTCACTCATCAGGGGAAACGCCGACCACCTCGTCTCACCGGCAGCTGGTTAGACCTACCATCTGAATTTGGCTAACATGTGCGACCTTCGCGGCCCATCCCGTGATCAATAACGCGATTAACAAAGAGTTAATACAATCGATGAACCTAAAGAAGTATCTTGATAGAGAGTTCGAGAACGGCCTACGCTCCCTTGGTGCATTAGACGCACCCGCTGTTGTTAAACAGGCCAGCAAACCAGCATTTGGTCACTACCAGGCCAACGGTGTTATGGGCGTTGCAAAAAAACAGAAGTCCAACCCCAGAGAACTAGCTCAGTCACTTCTTGATTTGATAGAGGGTTCAAAGGAACTGACTGGGGTCGCTGAATATGAAATCGCCGGACCCGGATTCATCAACATTACCCTGACACCCTCTTTTATCCAGACTGAACTCGATCGGAATGCGCAAGACCCAAGACTTGGAATACCACTGGAGACAGCCCGAAAAATACTGATCGACTATTCATCGCCTAATCTCGCCAAGGAAATGCACATCGGTCATCTGCGTTCTACCGCTATCGGCGATGCCAATGTGCGAATTCTCGAGTTTCTGGGACATGAGGTTGTCAGGGCGAATCACGTCGGTGACTGGGGAGCCCAGTTTGGCAGTCTGCTGGCCTATATGGACAAGCTCGAACAAACGGGCGAGGCACTGGCGACTGAACTAAAGGATCTGGAGGTTTTCTACCAGAAGGCCAGCGAACTGTTCAAAACCGATGAAAAATTTGCAGCCCGCGCCAGGCAGTTCGTTGTTCGATTGCAATCGGGCGACGCAAAATGCCTGGATTTATGGGAACGTTTCATCAAAGAGTCAATCCGCCACTGCCAGGCTATCTATGATCTGCTCGACATTTCCCTGACGGCAGATGATGTTCGTGCAGAAAGCGCCTACAACGACGTTCTAGCGTCTACCATCGAAAAGCTCGAAGCAAAGGGGCTTGTGGAAATTTCAGACGGCGCCAAATGCGTCTTCATGGATGAATTTACGGGTAAGGATGACAAACCGCTTCCAGCAATTGTGCAAAAATCGGATGGCGGCTATCCCTACATGGCAACAGACCTTGCCGCGGCAGAATACCGTGGCCATACACTTTGCGTCGATGAAGCACTTTATTTCGTTGACGGACGACAATCACTCCACTTGAGCCAACTCTATGCCATAGCAGGCGCAGCCGGGTTCATCCAGGAAAATCAAGTATTCAGCCATATTCCCTTCGGCACTATCCTGAACAAGGAAGGGAAACCCTTCAAAACCAGGGACGGCGGAGCCGTAAAGCTTGCCGATGTCGGGGACGAAGCTATCGAAAGAGCGCTAAAGCTGGTCAGTGACAAAAACCCTGACTTGACGGAAGAAGATCGCAATCATATTGCGCGGGTAGTCGGTATTGGCGCGATCAAGTATGCCGAGCTATCTAAAAACCGAACCACTGACTATATTTTTGACTGGGACACCATGTTGTCATTCGAAGGTAACACTGCGCCTTACCTTCAATACGCCTACACCAGAATCATGAGCATTTTTCGCCGCGCCGGATTGAACAGTGGAGACATTAAAGGCCCATTCAATCTACGTGAACCGGACGAAATCGCCCTCTCCACCCGGCTACTACAGTATCCTGAGGCAGTGGAAAGTGTTGTCGAGGACTATCAGGCAAACATTCTGTGTAATTACCTCTTCGACCTGTCCCAACACTTTATGACGTTCTATGAATCTTGCCCGGTCCTGAAAGCTGATGATGAGATGCGAGATTCCAGATTGAGATTATGTGATCTCAGCGCAAAGACTCTGAAGCATGGTCTCGGTCTTCTGGGCATCCAGACAGTGGAACACATGTGAAGGTTGCAATAGTCGCCGCACAGGCAGAGAACCAGGTTATTGGTCGTGGCCTGGAGATCCCATGGAAAGTTAAGGGTGAGCAGGCGCTTTTCAAGCGGATCACCTTAAATGGCACATTGATTATGGGTCGTAAGACCTACCAGAGCATTGGCCGCCCATTGCCAGGAAGAACCACAATTGTGGTAAGTCGGAATCCGGATTTTGCCATTACCGGATGTGAAACCAGTACCAGCCTGGAGCTGGCAATTGCCAGAGCGATAGAAATAAACAAGCCCATCTTTATTGCCGGTGGCGGCGAGCTATACCGACAAGCCCTGGTCGTCGTAGACGAAATCCACCTAACGACCATTCATACCAAGGTCGACGGCGACATCCTGTTCCCGGATGTACCGGATAATTTCAACCTCGTCGAGGAAAAAACCTTTACCTCGAACATTAACTATACTTACCGCCACTTTGAACGTACCTGAGAGACACCATGAAATTTAAAAATCGCGTAACAGAAATGCTAGGGGTTGAACTACCCATCGTCCAGGCACCTATGGGCTGGATTGCACGCTCGCAACTTGCCTCCGCGGTCAGCAATGCGGGTGGCATGGGAATCATCGAGACTTCTTCCGGGGAACTGGATGCGATCAAGGTCGAGATCAAAAAAATGCGGGATCTGACCGACAAACCGTTTGGTGTCAATATCGCCCAAGCATTTGTCAGGGATCCCAATATCGTTCAGTTCGTCATTGACCAGGGAATCAAATTCGTCACAACCTCCGCAGGATCCCCAATGAAGTATACAGCGGACTTGAAAGCCGGTGGCCTCATGGTATTTCATGTCGTGCCAACGCTGGCCGCCGCGCTAAAAGCTGTGGCGGCAGGCGTTGATGGCCTGATTGTGGAAGGCGGCGAAGGCGGCGGATTCAAGAATCCCAATGACGTAGCCTCCATGGTTCTCCTGCCACTGGTTCGCTCCAAAGTAGACGTGCCCATTATCGCAGCAGGTGGATTTATCGACGGTAAAACCATGGCAGCCGCATTTTCCCTCGGTGCAGAAGGCATCCAGATGGGCACCCGAATGGTGTCTGCAGCCGAATCCCCGGTCCACGATAACTGGAAAAATGCGATTGTCGATGCCAAGGAAACCGGCACGGTGTTTCTCAACAAATTCCACTCTCCGGCACTTCGAGCGCTTCGAACCGAGCGAACTTCAAGACTTGAGCGGGACCCGGAGACCAATGCCATGTCTGAATTCGGTAGTGCGCTGGATCTTTACTTCGGTGGGGACATGGAGGCGGCAATTCCGTTGTCGGGTCAGGTCGCAGGTCGCATTGAGTCGGTAAAACCAGTTGCTGAGATACTGGCAGAAACCGAGGCGGAATTTTTCGAAACGATTAGTTCTCTAGCCGGAAGCTATTCGTAACACCCTGACCACTCACGGCCATGCCTGGAATCCGCTCACATTCGTGAGCAGATTCTATTGTCGCGTTTACTGCCAGGCACCTATCGACGACTGGCAGATCGTTCTCATCAAACCGGGTTGAAGCACGCAGGTCTCCATAAATCTCAGCATTGGACAGTGCCGGATTACGCTCTTTCATCAACGCTACTATCCCCGACACGTAAGCTGTCGCCATCGAACTACCAGATTTAAACCCGTAAGTTGCACGTGGCGCCGTTGTTAATATCTCAGTCCCCGGCGCAAGCAACACAGGGGTGAATCCCCCCAGGATTGATCCTCGATCTGGCGTTAGCACGACTAAAAGTCCGCATGTTAGGATGACTAACATGCGAATGTTGACCATTATCCTCCTGCTTGCCTCCTCATTCCGCGCGATTGCCGACATCGAAGCAGCATCTCATGCCTATCGCAACAATGACTACGGCTCAGCTTTCAAGGCTTTCACTGAGTTAGCCAAAAATGGTGATGCCAGATCCCAGACTATTCTAGCCATGATGTACAAGTATGGTGAAAGTACCGCCGTTGACCTCGAGCAATCCTTCCACTGGTATTTGGAGGCCGCTTTGCAAGGGCATCCGTCGGCCCAGTACAACGTTGGCATTATGCTGATTGATGGTGAGGGTGTTACCAAAGATACGGAAGCGGCAAAAGAATGGTTATCCCGGGCAGTCAATTCGGGACACCTGGGCGCCAGAGATAAGCTCTCGGCGCTAACCGGAGAGGCAACGATGGTAAAGGCTGCAGAACCCATAGAATGGTCACGAAACTGGAATTTTCGATTGCCCAACGACATTCGATTCCTATCTCCAAACGATGAGGTAAACCACGACAAAACCTACCGTATACAACTCGGCGCTATGAGCAGCATTACCGGTGCTGAGCAACTCTGGCGCCAGGCTTTCGCCAGCAGTGATTTGTTACTCGAAGGATTTGATCCTGTCTACCAGGAAGGGATATCCGGGTTCGAGGCCGTGTGGCGGGTACAGGCCGGTAGTTTCAGTTCAGAGTCATCCGCGAGCGACTTTTGTTCCCGGTACAAGGCCAACCCTCGCAACAAGACTGGCTGTATCGTCGTTCGTGACTAAAAAACAAGACTTTCCCGCCCCTAATCCTCTCGCGGGTGATGATGCGGCTGACAGGCAACAATACATTTACGCGCTGAGTGCTAGAATTCCCCGATGACAGACGAAGAACTAATGGGGGAAACCGCTCCAATCAATGACCCTTTCTGCGCTACCCGCTGCCAATTTCATGGCATTACCGTCTTCAAGTTTCTCTTCCTTGTACTGGTGTACATCATCCTTGCCGAACTCGGACTGGCGGTAGCGTTCAGTGTCGAGGTGATCACCCAATGAGCTTTAATCTGGTCGAAGTCCTAAAGGAACTCGGCATCACCGAAGACTTCATTGAAGCATCTCCGATGCCCCCCTATGAGGAATGCACGGATCTTGTTGACGCCGGCCTGGATCTATTTGATCGGCCACAACAAATGACGCTGCGAACCTTTGAGGCCTGGTATGCGATGAAAACTGCCGCAAAATCTGATGGCTTGGAGCTGAATCTCGTGTCTGCGTATCGCTCCATCGAATACCAGTGCGGGCTTATTCACCGGAAACTGGAAGAAGGCTGGCTAATTGACGACATACTCCTGATAAACGCCATCCCTGGTTACAGCGAGCACCACACCGGTCGCGCGCTGGACCTTCATGCTGGTGACGGAAAACCGCTTGAGTCCGCGTTTGAGAACCACCCGGCATTTGCATGGCTATGTAAAAACGCGGCTGAATTCAATTTCCACCTCAGCTATCCCAGGGATAATCCGTCGGGCATTGACTATGAACCATGGCACTGGTGTTTTTCTTCCGACATTTAGGGGGTACCCGGTTTACTCATTAGGCTAATTTCGGTCCGATGCGGACAATTCTGCAGGGCAACATACGAACCAGCGTCGTCGTCATGATCAGGTTGATCGTGTTATCCCGGTTGATCTGACTGATAGTGGTAAATAGCAGTACCGGCAAGCATATTGAAAATACCAGACGCGATGCGATCTGGTTAAAGTGATCATCAATGAATCCAACGCGACCCAGCGTTAGACCCAGAAGCACCATCAGGGATATCGGCCCGATCACCTCCAGTGTTTCCGACAAAATACTTAAGTACAACGCGGGAGCCTGTGTCATCGGTGAACCTGCGCTTAGTGTGACCTCCGTGTCGATAACCGTTTTACAGATGATGGTTATAGGGAAGCTGGTTTTGGAGCAGCATGTGCCGGCAAAGCCAGTGAGAGCAAGGCTGCCAGGGTGACAAACACCGCCGACACCCATAAACAGGCACCAATTCCATAAACCTGGAATATCCAGCCCGAGAGTACCGTACCGATCAGCCTGCCCATGGCATTCGCCATATAATAGAAACCTACATCCATCGATACTCTATCTTCATTCGCGTAGCTCACGATCAGGTAACTGTGCAGGGATGAATTCACCGCAAATAGGGCACCGAAAACGAGAAGGCCGCCTGGCAGCATCAGATCAGGCCGCAGATCCATCATCATCGCCAGCGCAATCAAAGCCGGGATTATCGATAGCGCAACCGCCCAGCTGAAAACACTTTTGCTATCAGGAACTTTCCCTTCGGCTTTCCCTGTCAGCCGCGGGGCAAGCATCTGCACGATGCCGTAGCCAATTACCCAGCAGGCCAAAAAGCTACCAACGGACCAATGATCCCAACCGAAAGTGGCAGACAGGTACACGGGCAACGCAACGACGAACCAGACATCCCTTGCACCGAACAGAAACAAGCGTGCCAGTGAAAGGGTATTGACAGCTCTGCTTTTTGAGAATATTGCTGCGAATTTCGGTTTGCTTTTTGCCTTACCAAGGTCTTTTCTTAAGGTCACCAGGCTGGCCAGCCAGACGAGCGCCAAAACTATTACCATCACTAAAATGGCATCATGGAAGCCGAGCAACGTCAGCAGAACACCGCCCAGGAAAAAACCGCTACCCTTCAACGCGTTCTTTGAACCCGTCAGCAAAGCAATCCATTTGTAGAGCCTGTCCTGCTCGTGATTTAAAACCAGATCGTCTGGAACCAGAAGTTTGATTGAGCTTTTCGCGCTGAGCTTATTAAGGTCTTTCGCGATGCCGGAAATAGCCTGCGCACCCATCACCCAGGCAACAGTCAACATCGCGCTCGGCACCAGCAGCATGCCTAAGGCGACCACCTGCAGACCCAGGCCAATATTCATGGTGCGGTTCAGCCCGATTCGGGCACCCAACCAGCCACCAACGAGGTTGGTCACTACACCAAAAACTTCATAAAACAAAAACAGTAAGGCTATCTGAAGCGGGCTGTAACCCAATGCGTGGAAGTGCAACACCACCAGCATTCGCAGCGCACCATCGGTTAAT
>Ga0315334_10003240_pt1 | contig 10220 bp, 10 predicted proteins | sample M150034915metaG_FD_205555 | JGI IMG/M metagenome (GOLD analysis project Ga0315334, IMG submission 205555) | Ammonia-oxidizing marine archaeal communities from Monterey Bay, California, United States - M1 500m 34915 | ecosystem: Environmental > Aquatic > Marine > Intertidal zone | place: USA... | reverse complement strand
GCTTACCCAGTACATTCATCAATTTCTGGATTGAACGTGGTGTCAGCCGACCTCCCCTGTTATTGAGAAGTAATGCGCTATCCTCGTGTTTGTTACGATCTTCTCTTGAGGGATTCCACAGATTGATCGCCCTGATCGTCTTATCAGTGAACAGGACCATTCTGTCTTTGTTACCTTTACCTCCAACAACGCGAGCACTGTAATCTTCAACATCGATATCATATTCATCAAGATTACACAATTCACTCACTCGCATCCCAGTATCCAACAAGATGGTGATGATGATGTTGGCAACTGGGTTCTCCCAGTTCGCTGCGGTTCGTAGAACAATCTCCAGTTCATTTCTGTTCAATGTGCGGGGTAGCCTCTTACCACGGTGTGGACGACTGATGTGGTCTGGCATGCTATGGCCAAGCCAACGCAATAAATGCCCCGCAGCAGCCAATCTGGCATGTACTGTAGACGGTTTCAATTGATTCAGGGATTGCTGCCAAAGTTCCAATCTACCGGTATGAGTAGCGATTCGGATATGCAATTCCTCAACAGTGAGGGAAACCGCCTGATCTCTAGACAACATGATCTCGCCTGGTAAGGCAGTCTCTATCAAACGTCGAACCCCAATAAGATACGATTTGCTGGTATTCTCACTCTTGCCTTCTGTCTGAAGTTGTTGTTGCCAACATCCCAACCAAGGTAGGGAAGATATTCGAGCCAAACGCTGTGGTAGATTTGGGGGAGGGGGGTCTTTCGATACCCCGTTATCCTTATCGGCATCCAAGAATGACTGGCGCCTCTCATCAAGGCCTCTGAATCCCCTATCGCGCATACTAACGCCTCCTTCAATCGCCGTAGCGAGTGCATCCCTACCCCCGGAGGGGTATTGCCCACCAAGGGTATCACATCAAGAAGCCTTCGTTGAATGCCGACTCCGGCAATCGAAAATCTGGAATCCTTCTTCAACCCAGACCCACTGAATCGAATTGGTCCTTGGTATCCAATGCTCTGGAGGACTGAATGCTGTTTGTGACTGTTTTCAACGCTGCTCTCAATATCTTGGTCTGACCATAGAAAATGACCACATCGTCATACCTCAATTGAGTATGTGGATCTGGATTCCATACCAATTTATTATCTCTCGATAGAGCAAACACAGGAATGGCGTCCTTCATGGTGGATGGAAATACCTCTTCAATCGTCTTTCCAATAAGTGGGAGATGGTTGCGTAGATGTAAGGAAAGCGCTCCTTGTCCAGGCTGGGTTCTCATCAACTGGGCCATATCAATATCAGCAAAATCGTGATCATCCATGATGAATTCAATGATTTTCGCCGCTACATTCACCCCACTTGCTTTCTCAATACCCTCTAGACCTGGGGAGGAGTTGACTTCGAGTACAAGTGGGCCATCGGAGCCTTCGAGTAAATCCACTCCGGCGACTTTCAACCCCAATACTCTGGCTGCGCGTTTTGCAACCTCCTCATATTCCAATGGCAGGTCTATTGGCTCCACTACCCCATTGAGATGGAAATTGGAACGAAATTCACGGCCGCGACTTCTGCGTCTCATACTGGCGACAACCGTGTCACCCACCACCAATGCCCGAACATCTGTACCGTGGCTCTCAGCGATATATTCCTGGATCAACACTGCTTTTCCAGTCAACAACAATGCTTCAACCAGATTCTTTGTCTCTCTGAAAGTATGGCGAAGAAATACACCATGCCCTTGAGTTCCTTGAGTCACTTTAACCACTACTGGTAGTCCACCTACATCATCAATGGCATTCTCAACATCCCTGAGATCTCTGACATATGCGGTCTTTGGAATCTCGATCTTGTTCTTGGCCAGTAATTGGCTGGCTCGAAGTTTATCTCTGCTTTGAATGATTCCTGAACTTGAATTTGCAGTATATATTCCGAGTTGCTCGAACTGTCGCATCAATGCAACCCCATGATCAGTGATTGAATGGCCGATTCGCGGTAGCACTACATCATGCGAAAAATGCCTGCCTTTATGCAGAATCTGGACCTTGTCCTCAGCAATCATCAACGAGAATTGCAAAGGGTCGAGAACTTCGACATCACAATTCCGTTTTCTGGCTTCTTCAACCAGTCTCCGGGTGCTGTAAAGGCGCGGACCGCGCGACAATATTGCAAGTCTCATCGAAGTAAACCGTACACCCCTCCCATTTCAAATCAATCCAACAATATTGTCATTTGTCTTGAAAAGTCATGAGATTGGATTATACGTGCCTTTCAAGATGAAGTCTGTGCTCCGAGGGGCCATGCCGCCCGCTTGGGGACCATCAGATGGGCCAGGAGGGCCTCCTCCAGGTACACGCCCGGGGATGACTGGCCCCGGAGGACCTCCTCCAGGTTCAGCCATGAATCCAGACGACCAAGGCTCAGAGATGGGTATCGAGAATTTGCGTTCCACGGTCAAGAAGGCACGATGGAATGTATTCATGTATCTTGGAATTGCAGCGATGATGTTCGCATTTGCATTGATTCCACTGCCTGTTCCTGCTCCTTGGGATGATGAAACAGAATTGACTGACGATGTTTCAGGAGGGGAATTGCAGCAAGAATTACCATATCTGTTCGGAATGCCGGTTGATGGGAGAGATGCTACTGATGTGAGATTGGTGCTTGAAGTAGTGCCAAAAGATGGAGGTACCTTCCATGTACATGTGATTGAAGCACACTGTGGAACCAACACTATCACAAATGAACTGATTGAATTTGAAACCGCGGTTGCAAAAAATGAATCATTTGACAGCACCCACCGACTCTATGTTGATTCTATTCCTGCTAAGAGCTATGAAATGGAATTCAAACTCGACCCTGGTGGATATTGCCTCGTGGTAGAATACGAACACCCTGTCGGCCATTCTTTGGGATCATTGGAAGTCACTGCTTCGGTCTACGGCTTGAGAGAGATAGGTGGTGGGCTGGGTGGAATCGCATTGCTTTGGGCCACTTTCGGATTCATCGGTGCTCAACGGAAGGGCAAGATACTGAAAGAAAAGACCTCGGTTCATCGCGGTTCGATGAGTGTTGAAGAGGAAGTCATGGAGGAGACTACTCAAGCCATCATCACTGCTGGCCCAGGGAGTCCTCCAACAGAAGACCTGCCGATGGAGAGTGCGTATGCCGCTCAACCAGCGCAGCAGCCAGCACCAGCGCAGCAGCCAGCACCAGTACAACAGATGCCACCTGCCTACGCTCCGGTGAGCACACTGAACTACATTGAATCTGGAGATGGATACCACTACATCCTGAGGGATGACAACTCCTTTGATCCTCAACCTTACATCAAGCAATCAGATGGCACTTATGTGCCATTCTCAGGTTGAGTTCGTGAATCGGCTATCCAACCCCCCTGTTGCTTGTTCTTATTGGGCGAGCCTTCAAAGGGTCCCAGCGGCGCCTGATTATCACAGGTCAGAAGATGACAGCCAACTCGACATTGACCGTTGCCGCCCTGAAGGCGCTATGTAGGGAGAAGGAATTATCCCTAGCGGGAAAAAAGGTCGAACTTGTGAATCGGTTGTTGAAATATGGAGCGAGTAGAGAAGAGGTCGGACTTCAACCATTGAGTGAAGAAACTCTTGAAGAAGATGACATCGTTGAGGATGAAGAAGGATTGTTACTCCTTGAAGACGATGAGGATGTTGCTGTTGAGGCAGAATCCGAGACAGAAGAGGATGAAGAGGTTCTCGAAGCAGAAGTGTTTGAAGCGGAAATGATTGATGATGACGTGATTGAAGCAGATGTGATAACTGCCGATGTCAAGGAAAAGGTTCGAGAAGATTCAGCGGACCGCACCACCGTCTCCAGTGCCCGCAGTAGCTTCGTTTCGGATGGGCCCGTGTTTGATTGGAAGAAGAGTGGGGCTCTGGTGTTGACTCTCGTGCTTCTCGGTGCGGGAGCATGGTGGTGGTTCAGCCTTGAGGCTGAGCCCTTCACTCCAGATCCTCTACGTCATGGAGATAGAATGGAATTCGCGGTAACGGGAGGAGGGCTCGTGGCAACCGAGGATTACGCTTCCAAGGTCTTCGAATGGTTCGGTTCAGAAGATGACGTGTGTGCATTGAATGTGGTATTCTCAGGCAGTGGTAGTATTGCAGTGACTGAAGGAGGTGCTGCTGATATCTCTGGAGAAATGAATGATGACAGATTAGGTTCAGTCAGTCAGGTGGGAGAAAATGGATATTCCTGGCTGACGATGGAAAAGGAGTTACTGTATGATTTTGATGATGTACAGATTTCTCAAAGTGAAAAATCAAGTCAACTTGGATGTCTGGAGATGCCTTCCGTCAATGCCCGTATGGGAATTGATTGGACAGAATGGATCGAGCTCAGCAGTGAGAAAAGTATTCGCTCTGAATTTGGCTACGAGTTGACACACCCGGATGGGCATCTGCAGGGGGACTTCACAACCTTCGGGTTGAGCGGTTTCTTGGATTCATTGGATTCGGTTGGACTTGGTGCTTCGATGACCTTTGCACCATTGCAGATCCATGAAGTGCTTGGGAACACGATGATTGATGAAAATGCAGCCGGTAATGTGTCAGGCTGGTCCTGGCAAGTGACTGGAAGTGAAGAGTTCGGCGAAGAGACAGCATGGAAGATACTCTTCAGGAACAAGGATCTAGAGGATAATTGCTTAGGCCATGCAACCATCCATATCCTTGCAACACCATCCTCTCCTTGGGCGATCAGCCAATCAACAGACCTGTTGATAACTGGAGAAGATTCGAGTGATTGTGGGACATTGCAAGAGATATTGGGCGACTATGCGATGCCTGATGGAAGATTGGAGATGAAGATGACGATAGAGAAGACCAACCTCAAACGCGGGGAACATCTAGTGGATCTAGGATACTCGTATGATTCCAAACCGGATATCTCTTCCACAAGGCCCCCATCATCAGAAATGCAGGATTGGCACCTTGACAGGCATATGCCCGATGGCTCCAGCAAACGCAGCCACACCCTTGAGATGGCTGTCAGTTGTGTTGGAAATACCTCGAGCGGCGGTAACGAGGCTGAAGTCGCTCTACGAGACTATGATGCATACATCTGGAGAGCACGCGATAATCGCTCAGATGAGGGAGTGACAGAATGGAATCTCAGTTGGTTGGCAAGTGATGACACCAGTGGATGGGTGAAATTCGATGTCTCCGGAACTGGCGGAAGTGAAGGAAATTGCACATATATCGATTCAGGGGCATATGATGAGGAAGCACCTGATCATAACCGAGATGCCATTCCCGAGACTCCATCTCTAGGTTGGATGGAGACTGCAAGATGGTTGAATGGTGAGACCTTTCCAGAATTCAGTGGCACCACAGGAATGGCTGCCATCAACGGTGAATGGAGGAGCGACATGAGACTCGGGGTGTTGGTAGCAACAACAGGTATTGAATTGCCCTCATCACTTGATTTCCTGCCGCTTAATGATGCGGGCAGAGTGACGATTGATGGAGTCAGGACCTGGGAAGAAGGAGATTGGTCCCACACCTTCTCATTCGTAGCAGATGCCAGCGATGGTGGAATGGTTGGCTGGTCTCATATACGTTCCAGTGACTGAGGGGTATGAATGGCGAGAAAACTAGGGCGCGGTCTGGATGACCTGCTCGATGACAATGATGTCGACCTGCCATTCCTTTCAGCTTATGGAGAAGCATCAGGAGAGCATATCGAGGGTTCTCTGGTTGCTACCGACCCACAAGAACTCCATGATGCAATGATGAGACACATGGATGGCAATATTCCAGAAGAATTCAAAATTGAGGTTGCCGAAGACGGAGTACTCCTTGATGTGAGTGGAGAGAATGCCTTGCCACTGGTGCCTTCAGATCTAGCGATGCCGGGATTCGAGAATGGGATGTTGTCCGATGACAGGAGATCTGCCAACGTATTGATCACGGCTTGGGGTATCGAAGTCCGCAGGTTGTTGGACCGACTGTCAGAACACGCTTCACTTTGAACCACGAGACACGACTGCTGCTGCGATGATCATTGCTCCCGCAGCCAGCATACTGATGGCTGGAAGAAAACTGGATTTATCATCATCATCGTCATACGGACAGTCCTCTACTGGCTGATCAGGGTTCCAATACTCCCAATCCTCGCAGTCCCCGTCATTATCTGAAGACCCACCATTTTCATCATTCGGTGACCCATCAGAGCAATCCTTACCGCCCCACTCATCAGAATCTATGTCATACCAGCATGAACTCCAAGCCTTGGCATATCCCCCTGGCGGATATTCTTCAGACTCTCCATCATCATAATCCAATGCAACTCTCCAATTCACATATGCATGGTTATCGATCGTGACCCAAGAAGTAGACCATGTTTGATTGTCGAATGATGGTTCCGCGTCAACCCACTCTGGTGCATAACACACCCCTTCGTTAGTGCACATCTGCTTGAGGATACGAACGCTGGTGTTATTATTTGCAGCGGACTCTTCAAGAGAAATTGAAATACTCCACGTCGATTCATCTGCAACTTCTTTCGAATGACTGATGTTTGAGATTGGAGAAAATTCGAGATCCGGTTCAACATCAACTCCTCCGGCGGCAGACACAGTGCTGCTGAAACACAGTACCAACAATATGCTGAGCAACACCACGACGGGCTTCGACATGAACACCCGGGGAACATCATGGGTTTTCAATCAAACGCTGATAGGATTTTCAAAACTCCATGTTCCACAATTCGTCTCCAATCCAATGCAAAGTCTTCACCGCCTTGCCACTCGTTGCCTCAACCATTTCTTCAGCACTCAAGCAGGCCCACCCAAGTGCCAATGGACGCTTATGCTCTTGGTCTCTTATCCAAACAAGGTCGCCTTCCACTATCTCCTCATGGGCAGCATGAATCCCTGCAGCCATACAATCTGCCCCATTCATCAAGAATGGTGTGGCTCCTCTGTCCACCTCCAACCATCCTCTCATAGGAGTATTTGCCAATAATCCTCTGAGCGTCAAGGCGGCCACTAACTCACCAGCTTGATTCTCAATCTCCACCGTATGCGGTTCCTTGTCCACAATCATCAATCTCCAAGAGCCATATTCTGCAATCTCAAGAAATGCATCATCGAGATTCAAATCAACACCCAAAGATTCCTCCAATGCAGCGAGAAGTGGGGCGACCTGCTTACGCCTCACCGGTCGACGTTTACGTACAACCCAATCCTTGCCCATGTTCCTACCTGAAGGATTCCATTGATGAGGATGTCCATTGGAATGATGACATAGTGGGGTATGACTCAAATCCGCGGCCCGCCTCCAAGGTGTATGGATATCCACGAATTCCATGAAAACCGTGAACGTAGAATGGACCTGCTGATGTCAGAAGAACATCGAGGTATCAAGAGATTCCTCGCTCTGGATAGTGGCGCTTACCGCGATGATGCTCTCGATGGTAGAACCAAGGAATTGTTGGGACTCGTTGCATCGACTGTATTGCGTTGTCAGGAATGCATCACCTATCATGCTGAAAAATGTCTTGAACGTGGATGGTCGAAGGATGAATTGCTCGACGCACTGAATGTCGCGTTGATAGTGGGGGGTTCCATCACCATCCCGCATATCCGAGAAGTCTGGGAAACAATAGCCCAGATAGATGAATGAATGGAGGGATTCTTTTGGCAACGATTTGGTGTGCAATTCGTACCTATGCTTCTCATGCTGATGAAATGGGAGAAAGTAGTCTAACAGTACCGCAATTCTTTCTCAAACCAGAAGCTGCATTGTTGTCTTCTCCACTTGATGACCCACAGTGTATAGATATCATTGATGACGAAACGATTCAGCATGAAGTTGAACTCGTCCTCAGACTCGGACGAGATATTGACCAAGGAGAAGATGATGAGAAATTGGCCTCTGCAGTCGATGCAGTTTGTATCGGAATCGATCTAACCAACAGGCCTGCTCAATCGCGACTGAAGGCGAAAGGGTTGCCTTGGACTCGTTCCAAAGCATTCCGCAGGTCGGCGATCATTGGAGACTGGTATGAGTTGGAGGGAGATGACATCCACAGTCTCAAACATGGGTGGACTTTGGAACTCAAGGTCAATGAACAGAATAGAATGAAGGCTGGAATTGTAGAAATGACCTCTAATCCACTTGAATTATTGTCGGCTTTGAACGAGTGGGCGCCATTGAAAAAAGGCGACCTGCTCTTCACTGGAACTCCCGCAGGTGTGGACTGGCTGAAGGATGGAGATGTCGCTGTTGCAAGGCTGAACGATGCAGATGGTCGCCTCAAAAGTTGCTTGGCCGTTGATTTCATCATACCCTCAGAATTGAAATAGGGATGCTGAGTCGGCGCATCCCCAGAGGGTTCATCATGGCACAGTGGCATGGCGTTTCACGAAGAAAATCTACCGGCGGCCGCAGGGTCAAGGCTCGAGGAAAGAGAAGTACTGAAATCAGCAGTGAAAAACAACTGGCTCTCATCGGCGAATCGAAGAGAAAGATCTATCGCAATACTGGAGGAAACACTCTCGTCAGAGTACTCATGGAAGACAAAGTGAGTGTCAGCAACCCAAAGACTGGGAAGACCGAGATGACCACCATCAAAACAGTGGTTGAGAGTCCGGCAAATCCGAATTATGTCAGGCGAAATGTACTCACTAAAGGAGCAGTCATCGACACAGAGATGGGCCATGTGCGCATCACCAGTCGACCCGGGCATGATGGTGTCATCAACGGCGTTCTACTGGTTTGAAGACCAGTTGTTCTCAGGCGTGGCCTTCAAGGCAGCCGCCCCCACCCGATGAGTGAGAAACATGGCACACAATCCTGACCGCATCATTCTTTGGCCGGGATACTTCAATTCTCGTTCCTCGAGAAGAAATGGTCGTCGCGTGGGTGTGGATTGTTCTGTCAAGAAACCAGACCTTGAAGGTCTTGCATGGGCCGCACGCCAAGCTGGTGTCAAGAAAATGAAACGGGAGGACAGTATTTCTCATCCAAAGAGACCCTGGGACAAGGAAGGAAGGCTATGGGTCTCCAGAACTGCAGCTGAATCGGACCTTGGAACTGGAAAGAAAGAAGAAATTTTACAGATAATTGGACACAAATGGCGTGAACTCAATGTCCAACGCCAAAACGAAGAAGAGCAGGCAAACAGGAGAGGACCTCGAACTGGGGATAAACAAGCAAGGGCACAACGAAAGACAAGTGGTGCTGCAAAACAAGCAGCGGCACGAGCCCAGAAGAGCAGGCAACAACGCGGGCGTAAAAAATGGAAAAAATGACGGATTCAGGGTTATTGTACTGATTTCGAACTTTGTGATGATTCTCCCCACCATAATGCCGACATAACCTTGAATGGTGTGCAATGCACCCCTTCGCGAAGGGGGGGGCGTATGAGTGAGCAACTTGCAGTGAGTGGGGTTGAACAATCTTCTCAGGAGCCTCTCCTCGATTCACAAACTGAAGAGAAGAATTCTGTACTGTTCGTTTCTGCTTCGGATGTTGAACGGCATACCTACTGTCCATTGTCCTGGCATTTGTCTCGTCAAGGCGTGAATGCTTCAGGAGAAGGTGTGCAAGAAGGTATCACCAAACATTCTGAAATCAATGAGCAGATGCTTGAGTATCAAAATGCTCGTTCAGACTTGAGGCGTCAAATGACCATCTGGACCTGGTGGTTCGGTATCATCATCGCATATTCCATCGATGCTGTGGCGTTCTTTTCATTGACAAGTGCATTCCCCCCAACTGACCTCGCCAAATATCTGGTGTTACTCGCGTTAGTCTGGCTGGCCCTTTCTATCACATTGATCTTGGTTCCATGGAGAGAATGGTTCGGATGGGACACTCCAATACAATCTCTGGAGAAGGGCCTCAAGGTCTGGGTTGAAGAACATTCGATCGCGAGTGTCATTCAGGGTCCTGAATTCAAAGGAGGGTGGACCAAAGGAGGGCGAATCGAGGCTTCTTTGATGCTAGGAGCGATTGTGTTGACAATCCACGGAGTAGCTTTGTGGGGGGTGAAGAACCGAGAACAGGCTGGGTTCATTCTATTGATGGTCGCAATGCTCTGGACTCTTTTCTCCTCATGGAGGTTACAGCAGGCACTGGTGGCTGATGTTGTGGCAAATCACTCCATTGGAGAGACAGGACTGAAAGATGGTTCAGAAGTTGTGTTCAGTGATGAGGGTGGAGATGCGGGGATTCTCATTGATGGAGAACTC
>Ga0315334_10003239_pt1 | contig 10223 bp, 12 predicted proteins | sample M150034915metaG_FD_205555 | JGI IMG/M metagenome (GOLD analysis project Ga0315334, IMG submission 205555) | Ammonia-oxidizing marine archaeal communities from Monterey Bay, California, United States - M1 500m 34915 | ecosystem: Environmental > Aquatic > Marine > Intertidal zone | place: USA... | reverse complement strand
CGGTTTGCTCATGGTGTGATCCTCAGCTGGTCGTTGAGAGTAAATTCGATCTGGAAGATCAGCGCACCGCCCTTCGCGCCGACGAGCTCGGCCGAGCGCAGCTCGAACACGCCGATCGCATCCTCCGGTGCCCATCCGCATACTGCTTCGATGACGGCTCCCAAGAGCGGGCTGATGTCCTTCAGCGCCTTCTCGCCCAGCGCGTCGCCATTGATGCGATCGGCAAGGATGACGGTGACCGCTTCGCCGACATTTTGAATGAACATGCCCGCCGAGGCTTCGGCAGTCCGGCCGATCATTCCGCCGAACAACACGTATGCGATCGGCGTAGTAAGCGGCAGGCGTTCATGCTCAACGACGGAAGCGAAGTCGGCTGCATTGCCGTATCGAGTGATCGCCGGCACACGGTCCTCAAGGCGCTCACGCACGGCATCCATGCGCAGTTTCATCAGATGAACCCCCGCAAGTTCTCGTTCGAGAACGGGCGCGCGCGATCAGTGGTCTGCACTCCGCTCCCGGTCCGATCGGCGGGCTCAACGCCCTCGATCGGCAGGCGAACCGTTCCTGTCGCGATATCGCGGAGCTGCTTTAGCGCAGCATCGTGATCGGCCTTGATCTTGGCATCGGGTTCGAAGGGATGAAGCTTGTAGATCGCGATCTGCTCGGCAAGGTCGCGGATGAGCGGCGGCACCTCGGCGAGCGGCAGGCGATACTTGCCCGCTAGATAGGCGTCGATGACCGCGTCTGTGTTGACCAGCTGACGCTCGACCACAGCAGCATCGATCTCGCCGGTCGGAGCATCGCCCCGATCGGTCAGGTCGAGCAGAAGGCGCGCCGTGTAGCGATCCTTCAGATGGTCGAGCGTCGCGTAGGTCATCGTCTTCTCAGTCTTCGGTTACTGTGAGCTGGGGATCGCTCCGCAGCTGCTCGAGGACGGTTTGGGTCACCTGGAGCGCGACAGGTTCGGGACCGAACGCGCGGCCCGCCCGGCGGCGACCCTTGCGGCTCTTCGACGCCACGCTAACGCTGACCATCTCTTCCTCGATGAAAGGTTCGGCGACCGGGGGACGATGCGTCGCCCCCGGTTCAATCCCTTCGTCCGTCGCGGCCTTCCGATCGGGTGCCGCGGCGTCCGCCGCATCGCGGGACTGCTCGGGTGCCGCCGCCGAAACGGAGCCCGCCCCGACGGGATCGACAGCTGCGGTGCCAATCTGGGCCTCCGCAACCTTTGCCTCCGCGAGCTCGGAGGACGCGGCCGCGCCCTCCGGCTGAACTTCGGCCCCGACCGGGGTCTGCAATTTCTTGGCCGACTTACGCCGACCGGTGGCTGGAGCCTTTGCCATCAGGCGAGCCACGGAACGACGAGGACTTCGGCAGTGCCCGCCCAGGGGTTCGTCTCGCCGCCATTGACCAGCTGCGATGCGACGATCCGGCGGGCTGCGCCCTCATTCTGCGGGCCGACGACCAGCAGCTTCGGCATGATGCCCAGCGGACGGCCGTGATCGCCCTTCATCCCGATCAGCGCGGTACGCGCCGCTTCGTAGCGAGCGGGATCGAGCGGCTGCTTCGAGCCCCAGGCGAACTGCCAGAAGCCGTATCCGACGTTCATGCGCGCATCGACGCCGTACCGGAATTCGTTCATGTCGAAGACGTTGTCGTCGGTCACCTTGTCGCGCGCGACGATGTCCCCGAAATCGCGGCGCACCTGCAGGATGATCGGCTTCAAGGCACGGCTGACGTCCAGCAGGAACCAGGGCGAACCGTCGCCGCCATCGGTGTTCGCGACCGACAGCATGGTCTCGCCATCTTCGGCGAGTACCGGGTGATCGGTGTCGAAGAAGAACTGGCCATCGTAGCAGTCGGTCTCGAAGCCCTTCTTGAGCAAGCCCCAGACCAGCTGTTCGACATGAGCCTGGGTCGAGAGGCCCATCTCTTCGAACATCGGCGCGTAGATCCCGAGATTGTCGGTCTCGATGTCGTCGCGATCGACGCCGATCGTCAGCTCGTAAGCCTTCTCGCGGATCGTATAGTCGCTCTCGGAGAGGTTCTGCACGACGCGCGGACCGATCCATTCGCGAACGTTCGGGAACTTGCCGAGCCATCCGTAGCGCATTTCCTTGGTCGCGGCAGGAACGCGCGTGGTGATCTTGCTCGACAGGCTGGTCGCCTGGCCGAGACCGCGCTTCATCGCGGCCGAGAAGCCGGTGCGCAGCTTGTTGAGATTGTCGCTGGAAACGATCATTTCGATGGAGCCTTTCGGATCAGAGGAATTCGACCCAGACGCCGTTGGCGTCCACGTCGAACACGGTCCCGGCGCGCGGGCGCGCACCGGCATTGTCGGTCTTCGCGACGGTCTGATCGTCGACCACGAAGCATGGCTTGCCGACTTCGGTCAGCGCGATCGCGTCGGCGCCGCCCGAATTGGCGAAACGGAACACGCCGCGGCGAACCTTCACGCGCACGGCACCATCGGCCCCGTCGGCGTTGTCGACCGTCTCGTCGGCGCGGCCGACCGTTACGTTGGCGGCGGTCGCTGTCGCCCCGGCCGCGAAGCCGGCTGCGGTCAGCGCGACGATTGCGCCAGCGAAGACCTTGCCGCCTGCGGGCAGCGGGAAGCCGCGAACTTCACCGAGAACTTCGGGCGTGTTGCGGGGTGCAGTCAGAGCAGCCATGTCAGAGCGCCTCCTTGCGCGCGGCGGAGCCCTTCTGGCTCGCCTGGTATTCTTCCTCGTTGATGCCCATCAGCTGCATCACGGCCCGATCCCCGGCATCGAGACCGTTCTCGTCGGCAGCGGGCGCGATTTCGCTGTGCAGGCTCGTTCCGCCCTTCAGCATCGGCATGCCGCCGATGAGCTTCTCGGCGCGGGCCGGGTTTTCCATGTGCATCGCGATGTATTCGTCGCGCGCTGCCTTCACGCCTACGCGGCCTTCGCCAATCGCGCCGTCGACATAGGCGGTGGCCTTGTCGCGAGCGGTCGTTTCGCTGACCGAATTGAGCTGGGTAACGGTGTCGGACAGCTCGCTCTGCAGCGCGATGAACGCGGGATGCTGCGTGATGTCCTGCTGCGAATGGGTAGATGCTTCGGGCGCGGACGCCTCCATCTTCGCCTTCAACGCGGCGTCGATCGCCGCATCGTCGGCATTCTCGTCGAGCCCGAGCAGCTCGATCAGCTTTGCCTTCCAGTCCATGCCGGTTCCTTCCGTTTCGAAATCTTGCGAATGCAGGGTGGTAAGCCCTTTGAGATTGGGCGTGTTCGTGAGGCTCGCGCGCAGCAGCCCGACCACCGAATTGTCCTTGGTGCAGGCGATGACGGGACTGATCCCGTTGTAGGCCCGATCCTCCATCAGGGCGCGGCCCGTGCCGGTCCATTCGACCCGGCCCCAGAGGCCGTCACCATCGTCACCGTTCTCGCGCGCCTCGACCTCGACGATCCATCCGCGAGCCGGAGCCGGAAGACCTTTCGGTCCGGCCAGGTCGGAAGAGTGGCATTCGTCGACAGGAAGCTTGCCGATCTGGTTGATGGCGGTGGCGAGCGCGCTCAGAGAGGCGACGCTGTAGGGGCCGCGCCCATCCTGCGTCTTGATCGAGCCCGCAGGCAAAAGGTGGATCCACTCCGGCACGCCGTCGGGTATGCTGAGAGCACCCATCAGTTCGATCGAAGTTTGGGGGGCGGCGGGCGTTGTCATCCCGACTGCAATGGCCGGGTCGGAGGCCTCATCCCATGCCCGCCGTCGCGGGCATCATGCGGATTTCAGGGGATCGCCGGTGCTCTTGCTGGCACGGCGCCGCAGCTTAATCAATCGCGATGACGCCTACAGGTCGAGCGTTCGCCCCAGATGCTCTTCGACGATCGCCACGATATCGATCGCTTCACGCGCCGAGATGCCGAGCCATTCGCGTGCCGGGATGCGCCCCCAGGGCAATGGTCTGCCACGCGCGTCGGTCCCGAACGCGCCCTTGGCCGCACCTTCCTGCATTACGCGCGCGTAGATCTGCGCCGACCCGATGACGACGCCGTCCTTGCTGACGAAACTGAGGATCTGGCGCGAGAGCGCTTTCGAGGGGCCGATGAGCGTCTTGCCGAGGTTGCCATATCCAAGACGCTTGTAGCGAGCGAGCGTGCCTTCGCTCTTCGGAGCCCATGCCGTACCATCAGGTGCCTTGCCTTCGATGAAGCGACGCCTGGTCTTCTCGCTCATGTATTCCGCCACGTCCTCGTAGACCGGCGTCATGTCCTGCAACTCGGCGATCGCGGCCTTCAACGCTTCGCGCGTTTTGCCGACATTGAATTGGACGCCGATCATGGCTATCTCCTGAGCAACCGATGCACGCATCGCGCCGTCCGGCTCATAACCGGAAATCCGCTTCGGGCGTAAGGCAGGGGGTGCATCGGCCCATCCTTCATCGCTGGATCCAGTAGCTGCGCAGCGCCATGGTACGTCTGCCCTTGCGTAGCTCGAACGACGCGGTGTGGCGCTTGCCATCGATGTCCGCAGCGAAGCGAAACACCGGAGCTCCGGTATCCGACTGTCCGGCCGGTTCCGGCGTCGATCGATTGAGAAGCGTGGGAAGCGAGGCGAAATCCGCCGCGGTTACGGCGCGATGGCCGCGCTTCGCCTCTACCGCATCATCCCCATGGCTGTTGAAGACATGCCGAGCATCGTATTCCGCGATACTGAAATCGAACGCAGCGACATCGACGCCGCTCTCGCGCTCAATCTTGGATGCCTGCTCGGAATGCACCCGACCGAGCGTGCGAACGGGCGGAAGCGGTGGGAGATCAGGCTTCGGCTCCGCGACGCGCTGGGCATAGCGGCGCGCATCGTCAGCCGTCGTCGGCAGATTGCGATAGGCTCTTGCCAGATCATCGGCACGCCCAGCGGGCAGTTCGGCCATGAACGCCTTGGCGATCTGATAATCCCAGTGGCGGACCTTTTCCGCCAGTGCCCGCACCGTATCGACGACGCTGGCGCCCGGTGCGTAATCCCAGTTCTTGCCGATGCCTGCCGGCGCGCCGGTCTCAGGATCGATCTTGTCCCAATCGTCTCTCAGCTTCTTCTTAGGGTCGCCTCCGAGGCGGATGGCTCCCGCTTCACTGCGCGCACCGACGACGTAGCAGCTGCAGCCCCAGTCGCTGGGCGGATACGCCTTTTGCCAAAATGGATGATCCGGGGGGAGAATTAGCCCGTTCCATTCGTGCAGGTGCTGGTGGCGCGGCTCGGCCGATCCACCATGGCGATAGACCCAAAGCGGAAATCCGCGCGCTTTGAGCTGCGCATATCGACCCGCCGCATAGCTGGTGTAGGCATTAGTGCGCAGGATCGTCCGCACGCGCCACGCTTCGCCCTTGACGCTGCCTTCGCCGGTCCAGCCCGTCCACCCGTTCTTCTTGACGATCGCGCGGAAGTCCTTGCGGAACTCTTCCAGCCCGCGCCCCTCCACTATCGCCTTGTCGACCGCAGCGGCGAGATCGGTAAGAAGGTCCGCCTGCATCGCGCCGGCAACCATGAAGCCCTGGTCATGAGCGTCGCGCCGAATATCGTCCCAACGGCGCGTCGGAACGAGATTACCGAGCTTGTTGCGGAAAAAGGCGACCTGTTCAGGAAATGGCCTGCGATATGCGCCGCTGAGGCGTTCGGGATCGCTCATCTCAAACCGTCCGAAGCGATGGAGGCCCCGAAGCCGCTCAGCGGCGATTTAAGCGGCCATAAGAAGCCCGAACAGGCAATCTCGGCGACCGGAGGGCCGGAAACCGGTTCTGGGCCATTCTGGGGCTCTACAGGCCGCAGTGCCGCTCCCACCGCTTATTCGCTTTCATCGACGGCATCGAACTGCCCGGCGGCCTGCGCTGCCGCGACGGCCTGCGCGATCACTCGGGCAAGGCTGGCGCTGTTCGAAACGTCGAAGGCGTTCTGCAGCATTACGCGCAGTTCCGATAGCGAAGAGGCCCGCTCCACCATCGTTTCGATCGAGGCAGCCATAGCGATCACTTCCGGATCGGCCGCGCTCGCGAGCTGGTCGCCGATCGCTGCAGGTGCGGCCGGTGGCTCCTCTTCGCGTTGAAGCTCTACCTTGGGTGATGCCGATTGCGGTTGAGGCGGCGGCAGTTCGTCATAATCCGGTCCGGCAGCCGGTCGTGAGGAGCGAGGCGCGACGAGCAGCTTGGCGCCCTTGGCTGGATCGCTGAGACCGATCTTGTCCCGCACTTCGGACTGCTCGATCTCCATGCCGACGCCGACCAGCTTGATGACGTTGTCGACGAGCGCGTTGAGGTCTTCCGGCTTCGGCCGGGCGATGACGAGGCGGGGATAGGCTTTCTGCGGACCGTATTCGAGATCGATCCACGGCCGGACCAGGTCGCGATTGATGACGGCCGAGAGCGCCTTGCAATCGGCCATCTCGATGTCGCCGCGTACCTCGTTGTGGACGTCTGCCTGACCCGATCCGAGCCCTCCCGCCTGCGCGTCCGTCGTGTTGGTCTGGCCGAGCACCGCTTTCGACACCTGCCGATCGAGCCAGTCGGCGCGGCGTTCGTAGAGATCCGAGCCTGCGGTGATGTTCTTCGCCTCGACGAATTCGATCTCCATCGAGCTCGGCACGATCGCCGCGCAATCGCCAGCGATGTTCGCTACGGCGCGGAACAGCGTTGCCTTGTCCTGCTCGGACGCGCTCTCGTGGAACTTACCGATGCGGACCGGCTGCCCGTACGTCTGGGTGAAGATCGCCCAGTCGCGCTGGGTGAACGCCTTGAACATCCACGCCCAGCTCGCGAGACGCGCGATGCCCGATCGGACCGGCAGGCCCGACTTCGCCTTGATCTGGGTGACGATGAACTTGAAGCCGGGCAGCGGCCCCGACGCCTGATTGCCGTCCTCGCCCCCGCGCAACCGCGGCGTTCGCAGGTCCCGACGCTCGAAAGTAAAGAATCGCGGGTCGCGCCATTCGAGACGTGACGGCCACAATTGCCCTTCGGATACGTCCCACATGATTTCGGTAAAGCTTATGCCCTTGCCGATCGCGTCGAGCATGTCGAACACCTCGTCCGCCAGCTCGTCGCGCTTCAGCCAGTCGCGGATCATGTCGGCACGCGCCACGTCCTCGGCACTGTCCGACGCGGCCTCGACCGTAATGTCGATCTGACTGACGGCGCGCTTCCTCGTTGCGAGAACGCCAGCATAATGCAGGTCGCGCTCCTCGATGATCTCGGCGAGCTCGAAATACTCGAGCGGTTCGCCCTGGTCCGCATCACGCAGGATCTGCGCCAGGCGTGCGGGCGTCAGACCATCGGCGGGATAGTTGGCGATCGGCGAGCGCACGCCGCCGATCGTCGGCCCGGCGACTTCGCGCTTGAGCGTGTCGCGCTTCAACGGCCGCCCGCTGGCATCGACCAGTTCGGCCATTACAATCCTCCTCTGAAGCGTGCGCCGAGCGGTCCGTCGAAATCGTCGCGGCGCGTCTGTTCGTATGTGTCGTCAGGATGATCGAAACGGCTGCCTCTGCGGCCGATCGGCTCGTAGCTGTAGCTTCGCCCACCACCGAGATCGCAGGCGCGTGAGGCGAGACCGTAGGCCCAGAAGCGGTCGGCATGGACCGCGCCTTCGTTCACGATGCGAATGCCGCCCGACTGCTCGCTGCCCATCTTCTTCAGCGCCATCAGATCGGCGCGCGTAACGGCGTCGGGCCGGATGCGGATGCGGCGTTCCTCGAACCGCTTCTTTAGTCCGATCGCGAGGTCGTAGCGGGTCGGTCCGGTCAGCAGCTCGCCAAAAACCCGGCTCGCGCCGAATTTGACGATCAGATCCTCGACGACCTTTTCGCCCATGCCGGTCTGGTCGATCCGCGCCTGGACGACGCGCCGGGTGTCGAACAGGTTGCCGAAGAACGCGTCCTGATGAGCGAAGGTGCGGCCGACCTCTTCGTAGGTGTCGCGCTGCCACAAGACGTCGCCGATCAGCTCCATGCAATATTGGACCTGCCCGTCGCGCCGTCGTGCAACGTCGCGTCCGACATAGCAGAGCCCGCCCTCGTAAAGATCCGCGATGCCGGCATCCTCATGCTCGCAAGCGATGATGTCTTCGAGACTGATCAACGAGCCGGAGCCGATCTTCGGAACGCAATCGAGTTCTTCGGCCGCATCCTCGCCATAGCTGGCGCGGATTGCCGCTTCCCATTCTTCCTTGGGCGCGATCTCCGTGCCCTTGGTCTTCGCGACGAGGGCGATCCGCTCGTAAAGGCCGTCCGCCATCGCATCGGCGAACGTGATGGTCATCGGCGTGCCGCGGCGCTTGCCCGCGCGGATCTCGTCCAGCAACCGGTTGAAGGCGTTCGCCACGCCGTCATGCGTTGAGATCACGACCACCTGGCCGCCCCAGATCAGCAGCGCCATGGCGGACTTGATGACTTCGTCGACGTTCTTGTGGAACGCGGCTTCATCGATCACCACGATGCCCTGCTTACCGCGCAAGGCGCGCGGGACGCTCGGCAGCGCCGTAATGCGGAAGCCGGAGGCGAAGCGGATCGAGAACGACTTCACGCCCTTCTCGTCGGCCTCGAGGACATCCTCCTCCTCGATGTCACCTGCGACGAGGCCGAAGGCGCGCGCCCACATCGCGCAGACCTCGATGAATTCGAGGGTCATGTCCTTGTCGTAGCCCATGTACCAGACGTTCTGGCCGCCCGCTGCCGCCGACGCGGCCGCCTTCAGTGCGGCGAAGGCGGCAACGCCCCAGGTCAGCCCGATACGACGGGACTTCTCGATGACGACAAGCGCGGTGCCGGCGAACAGGAGATCGAGCGTACGGGCCTGATAGCCAAGCAGCAGATCGCCCTGTTCGAGGCGCGAGAGCGTTTCCTCCGTCGCGAGGCGAACTTCGGCGCGTTCAGCGAGGCTGGGGGTTGCGAGCGTCATTTTCCCGGCGACACCAAATAGCTGAGCGAGAGCTCGACTTGATGATCATGACGCCGCGCATGGTTATGAGCCCATGAAACCGCGTTCTTCGCGCTAACCGAGGCTCCGCAGTGTAGGCAGCCCGCAGTATAATGGATCAATGCTTGGCGCGTCATACCAACCACCTCTTCGGCACGAACCGTTCGAGCCGCTTCCAGACGTCATTCCTGTCGAGCCAGGGATTGAGCCAGTTCGTCAGCACGCAGTAGCGGTCCTGCTGCGGCGGAGCATGATGACGCGCATGATGATGCCGCGACTGGCAAAGCCCGATCGACTGCAGCGCCTGGACGATGCCCGGCGCACGGTGCGGCATGTGTGCCCAGTAATGAACCTGGTTGGCCATAGCGCCGCCGAACGTCGCCGAACCCAATGCGACCCAAGCCCAGCTGGGCACGCCGGTGCCGAACGCGACGTATAGTATCAAGACGAGCGTTCCTCCGACACCAAGCGCCGCCGAGATCGAGGTGCCGTTGCGAGACCAGAACCCGTTGCGCGTGAATGCGATCGGCTGTTCATGATGCAGCCGGTTCGGCGCGAAGATAAGGCTTCCGACGATCAGCCAGCTATCCCCGTCGATGCGATCCTCGATCCAGTGAACGACGCCCGTGAGTAGGTCCGCAATCAGCCAACCGGCGAGCGCTGCAAGCACGTATGCCATCACCCGTCGCTCCCCAGTACCGCGAACCGGATCGCGTCGACCGTGTCCTGCGAAAGCCCTTTCGACCGCGCGGCCGTCGTCGCCTTTTCCGCCGCAGCCTTCGTCGCCTTTTCGGTCGCGCGCTTCTCCGCGCGCTCGATCACGTCGAGTTCGGTCTTCCGGGTCAGCGCGATATTGCGCAGCGCCTCGGAGAATTCCTTCGCTTCCTTCGAGCTCAGCTGGACGCCTTCGCCGTCTTTCTCGGCGAGCATCAGCTTGAACATGTTCGCCTGCAGCAGCTGCGAATTCATATCGAGCAGCTGCGATCCGCTTTTGCCGCCAGCCTCGCGCGCCAGCGCTTCGGCAAAGATCTGCGTTTCCTTCAGGTCCGCCGCGACGTCCTCGAGCCCACGTACGTGACGCCCGAGTGCCGACCGGCTGATATGGCCTTGACCCAACTCGGCGAGCTTCGCGCGGATCTCATCGATCGTCCAACCGCGATCGATGCGCAGCTGGGCGATCAGCTCGCGAATCTCCGCGTCGAGCTTGTCGACCGTACTGGGGCGGCGCACCCGCGCCCGGCGCGCCTTCGCTTCGCGAGGGCTGACCATCGGTTAGCGCCCCGGCTTGGGTCGCTG
>Ga0315334_10003237_pt1 | contig 10223 bp, 7 predicted proteins | sample M150034915metaG_FD_205555 | JGI IMG/M metagenome (GOLD analysis project Ga0315334, IMG submission 205555) | Ammonia-oxidizing marine archaeal communities from Monterey Bay, California, United States - M1 500m 34915 | ecosystem: Environmental > Aquatic > Marine > Intertidal zone | place: USA... | reverse complement strand
GCTGACGCTGACTCGAGTTCCAACACGGCCATCGTCGTGGTCGTTGCCGTGGTCATCATCGGCGCAGCGGTGGCGGTACTCCGCCGCCGACGCTCGGGCGGCTGACACCCATCCAACGTCGACCCGAGATCAGGCCGACGGACCCGAACGATCGACCAAGGAAAGGACATGTTTCGTGTGTCATCCCGACATCCCCGACGGCACGGCTACCCCGACGGTGGCAAGCGAAGAGATTGAGATCGAGGTACCGAGTGGCGAGCGCATGCCGGCACTGCTCGCCACGCCCGCAGGGGGCTCGGGCCCAGGGGTGCTGATCATCAGCGACTTCTACGGCCGGTCTCCGTTCTATGAGCATGTCGCCGCGCGCCTCGCCGACGCCGGGTATGTCGCCTTGCTCCCGGAGCCGTTCTTTCGAGAGGGTCCGCTCGAGAGCCACGACGGTGATCTCGCCCGGGCGCGCGTCCGTGGCTGGGACCAGGGACGGGCGCTGGCGGACTTCCTCGCCTGTCTCGATGCGTTGAGCGCACGAGAGGAGGTCACCTCGAGTCGTCTGGGAACCGTCGGTTTCTGCCTCGGGGGGACGTTCGTCATGCACCTCGCATGCGAGAGCGACGATCTCGCCTCGGTCTGCTTCTACGGCAACCCCGGCACCCCACCCGGCCCGCCGAGAGCTGGTGCGCTGCCCCCGTTGACAGATCGCGTCAACGAGGTCAACGGGCCTGCGATCGGGATCTGGGGCGATGCGGAGACGGTGGTGGATCTCGCCGACGTCGAGCAGTTCCGCACGTCGCTCGAGGCACGGGGCGTGGACTACCAACAGTTGATCTATCCGGGCCTGGGCCATGGCTTCATCGCCCGCTCTGGGCTCGATCCCGCCAATCCCGACTATGAGCTCGCCAGCGACGCCTGGGACAAGGCCATGGGCTTCCTCGCCGACCAGCTCTCGCCCCGATGAGCCCGGAAACGAGCTTCACGAAGACCCGTCCGGAAGGGATGATCCTTGCCGCTCGATCCTGAGGCCAGCCAGTTCCTCGAGAACATGGCAGCTCGCCGAGGTGCCCCTGCCCACACCCAGTCACCCGCCGCGCTGCGCGAGCGCTCGAAGAAGATGGGTTCACCGCCGGGGCCCGACGTGCATTCGGTCACCGACGCGACGGTCCCCGGTCCGGAGAGCGACGTCGCCGTTCGGATCTACCGCCCGGACGATCGAGACGGACATCCGATCGTCCTGATGATCCACGGTGGCGGCTTCACCTTCGGCAGCATCGACTCGGTCGACGGCATCGCTCGTCGCACGTGTGAGGCGCTCCCCGCTGTCGTCGTCTCGATCGACTATCGACTGGCCCCCGAGGATCCATACCCCGCTGCCGTCGCCGACTGCTACGCAGTGCTCGATTGGGTCGCCAATCATGCTGCGGAGATCGGCGGCGACTCGGCGCGGATCGCCGTCACCGGCGAGAGCTCGGGTGGCAACCTGGCCGCAGCAGTTGCGCTCATGGCTCGAGATCGTGGCGGGCCCCACCTTGCGTTCCAGCTGCTGGTCGTGCCGCTGTTGGACAACGACTTCAGCCGGCCGTCGTGGTCCGATAACGCCGCCTACCCACCGACCCAGGCGGACATGGCGTTCTACTTCCAGAACTACCTCGGTGGCGAGTCATCGCCAGGGCCATATGCCCTTCCGGCGCTGGTCGAGGATCTCAGTGGGCTGCCGCCGGCGCTCGTGATCACAGCCGAGTTCGACCCGGTGCGAGACAGCGGTGAGGCCTACGCAGCGAGGCTGCAGGATGCCGGCGTGCGCGCTTCTCTGCGTCGGTTCGACGGCACGATCCACCTCTTCTATCTCCTCGGGGGCGTCCTCGAGAAGGGCGTGGAGGCATTCGAACTCGGGATCGAGTCGATGCGGCAGGAACTGTCTGTATGACCGAGGTCCACGCTGTCGCTCCCGCGACCGTCGTGGTCAGCGCCTTCGATGGTTTCCATCCTCGATCCAGCTGAGCGAAAGCAGATCCGTCGGGTTCAGACCCTGATCTGCGTGGGGCTGTGTGTTGCACTGGCGCTGTCCGCGCTGGTCGTCGCACTGGGGCATTGGGTATGGGATCACTGGCTCTGAGCGGGAGCCGGCGCGCCGCCCACCAATTTCTTCGAACACAACTGTCATACAAGTCAGAACCCAACGAAAGGACGAGGCCATGTGCCATCCCGAGATTCCGGAAGGCGCCGAGATCCCGATCGTGACGACGGAGGAGGTCCTGGTACCCGTTCCGGGCGGCGACCACATGCCCGCCCTCGTGGCCCTCCCCGAGTCCGGCTCCGGTCCAGGCGTGCTGATCATCACCGACTTCTTCGGCCGGTCTGCGTTCTACGAGCTCATCGCCGCTCGGCTCGCACAGGCGGGCTGCGTAGCTCTGCTGCCCGAGCCCTTCTTTCGCGACGGGCCGCTCGAGGAACAAACCACGGATCACGCACGCGCCCGGATGCGGCAATGGAACCAGCAGCGGGCCATCGAGGACTTCGGCGCAGCAGTCGACTTCCTGGCCGCCCACGGCGCAGTGACCGGTGACCAGATCGGCACGGTTGGCTTCTGCCTCGGCGGAACGTTCGTGATGCACCTGGCGTGCGAGCGCGACAACCTCGCAACGGTCGCGTTCTACGGGAGCCTCGGCTCGCCACCCGGCCCTCCGATCCCGAACGTCATGCCGCCCCTGAAGACCCGAACGACCGAGATGCACGGGCCCATCATCGGCCTCTGGGGCGACCAGGACGAGCTCATCGACATGGCCGACGTGACCCTCTTCGGCGACGCACTCAGGGCACGGGGTCTCGACTACGACCAGGTCGTCTATCCGGGTCTCGGGCATGGCTTCATGGCCTATTCCGGTCTGGACGAGGCCCACCCCGACTACGAGCTGGCATGTGATGCCTGGACGAAGACCATTGCCTTCCTCCGCGCCCACCTTCCGTTGGAGGTCCCAGGTGCAGAGCTCGCTCCGGAGGACGTGGCCGAGCGTGACCGGCAGAAGCTCGCGGCTCGCCAACAGCGGATGACGCACCCGGGCATCACCGACGAGACGCGTCAATACGCCGAGCAAACGGACCGCGGGACCTACATCGTCGGCGGCATCGAGCGCGATCGACCGTTCAGGATCCAGCGGCTCGGCCACATCGGTCTGAACTGCCGGCGAATCGAAGAGTCCGCTCGCTTCTACAGGGACGTGCTGGGCTTCACGATCTCAGACGTCGGCGACATGTCCTTCAGCCTCACCTCGGACGAGTTGGCTCAGCTCGACGGGCCTGCGTCGGTCTACTTCATGCGGCACAAGGCCGACCACCACGCTGTCGTGTTGCAGAGCAGATCCGCCCGGGAAGCGGTGCAGAAGGGCCGTTTCTCTCCGGAGATGACCATCAACCAGATGGCCTGGCAGCTCGGAAGCCTCTGCGAGGTGACCGACGCGATCCGATGGTTCGAGGAGAAGGGACAGCCCATCATCCGAACCGGTCGGGATCTGCACGGAGCGCTGTACCACTCCTACCTGCCGGATCCTGAGGGAACGCCGAACGAGATCTTCTATGGGATGGAACAGATCGGCTGGAACGGCAAGTCGCTTCCCGAAGATGCGCACCGACAGCTTGCGTCCTTCGCCCCACCGGTCCTTCCTCGACCCGCTCACTTCGACGAGATGGCATCCATCGAGTCCCTCGGCGTCGACTTGACGACCGGTTACCGGCAAGAGGAACAGCCGCCACGAGAATTCGACGTGAGTGGCGTCCTCTTGCCCCGTCCGTTCCGCGTCGTCGGAATCGGCCCGATGCGCTACTTCGTCAAGGACACCGACGAGACGTGCCGGTTCTATGTCGAAACGCTGGGCTTCGAAGTGACCGAGGTCGTCGAGATCGAGGGCCACCCGTGCACGTTCCTCAGGTGCCGCGACGAGCACCACTCCGTGGCGATCTTCCCTCTCGAGCTACGAGAGAAGCTCCCGGTCGATCAGTCGCTCATGTGCATGAGCATCGGTATGCGCCTGGCGGACTACAGCCAACTGTGTGCCGCACGCGACTTCCTCGCCGACAACGGCGTGAAGATCGTCGAGCTTCCACCCGAGGTCTCGCCCGGCGTCGACTACGCCTTCCACGCGCTCGACCCGGACGGCCACTGCCTCGAGTTCTACTTCCGGATGCAGCGCGTCGACACGGATGGCCAACTGCACCATGAGCGTCTGACACCTGCAACGGGTGAATGGCCGCCGTTCGTGCCCGACCAGCCGGAGCTGTTCGCCGGCGAAGTGTTCCTGGGACCGTGGGGCTGAACGTGCGTCGCTTCCAATCAGTGGGCGACGACTCTGGGGCGAGGTTTGGGGCGCACCCAGTCAAAGGGGGCATTGGGATGGGTTCGATCACGAGATACCGCAGCAGACGAGCAACGAAGGCCGCGGTCGGCATATTGGCCGCCGCGCTGTTGTGCTCACTGTTGTTGTTGACACCGACCACTACCGCCGTCCAGGCCCAGACCGCTGATTTCCCGTGGATGGATACGTCGTTGAGCGCTGAACAACGAGCGGCATTGCTCCTGCCAGAGATGACCCTGGAGGAGAAGGTCGAGCTGATGACAGAGATCGCGTTGGCGGAGGAGCCAGCCGTCGGGTTCCCACGGCTCGGTATTCCGGCATTCGGGATGCGTGATGCCGGTGCCGGAATCGCTCCGCGGGGCTGGTCGTTGCCAGACAGCGGTCTGAAGGCGACCGCGATGCCCAGCGGGATCGCGCTCGGCGCCACGTGGGATCCGAATCTCGTTCCGGGGTATGCCACCGTCGTGGGCAATGAGGCCAAGAACACGGGCGGTAATCTTCTGCTCGGTCCAAACGTCGACCTCGTTCGTCAGCCGTGGTGGGGTCGGATCGGCGCGACGACGGGTGAAGACCCGTTCTTGACCGCTGCGTTGATAAAGCCATTCATCGAAGCGATTCAGGACAACGAAGTCATGGCGATGATCAAACACCCGACCGCCTACACCCAGGAAGTCTTCCGCAGCAACGGCTCAAACGCAGTCATTAGCGAGCGTGCCCTGGTTGAGGTGTACAACCTTCCGTTGGAGGTTGCCAGCGAAGCCCAGGTCGCCTCGATGATGTGCTCATTCAACAAGGTCAACAGTGTGTATAGCTGTGAAAATCGAGAGGTTCTGACCGACCTCGTCCGTGGACAGGCCGGGTTCGAGGGCTTCGTGATGAGCGATTTCGGTGCTTTGCACAGCACCATCGCTTCCATCGAAGCCGGCGCAGACATGGAGTTTGGTCTGACCAGCTTCTATGGCCCGGTGTTGGTGGAAGCCGTGAACAACGGTGATGTTGACATCGCGCTGATCGATCAGTCAGTGACCCGAATCCTCGAGCCGATGTTCGAGGTGGGTCTTTTCGACACCGACTACAGCCCTACCCCGATCGACGTCGAGGCAGGCAGCGAAGAAGCACGCACGGTCCAGAACCAGGCGATCACGCTTCTGCAGCACGACAACAGCACACTGCCGCTCTCGCCGGAGTCCAGCTCGCCGATTGAGTCGATCGCTGTGATTGGAGCGGACGCCAACATCATCGCCTCGGCGGGCGGTGCGACGTATGTAGAAGCCACGGTTCCGGTCTCACCGCTCGCCGGGATTGAAGCTCGAGCCGGGGCCGACATCGCGGTCACTCACACTCCCGGAAACGATCCCGTCAACGCAGCCAACATGCTCGAACGAGCAGACATGACCGCGGTGCCCTCGTCGGTGCTGGCACCGGCATCTGGCACCGGACCGGGGCTCACGGCACAGTACTTCGACAACCCGACGCTCTCCGACGATCCTGTGATCACCCGTGTCGACCCCCAGGTGAACTACGACACCGGCTTCTTGGGGGGCACCGGCCCGCTAGATGTGAGCTACGCCTCGCAAGTTGAACCGACACCCGAACTGAAGCCATGGGGCTTCAACCAGTCGGTTCGCTACACCGGAACCATCACGGCCCCGATGACCGGAACCTACAAGCTGAACCTCACCGGTTGGGGAGACGCAACACTGAAACTCGACGGGCAGACGATCATCGACATGACCGGTGTCCACGGCCTGCGCGACGTCTCGTCACCCGACCTGGAACTTGTGGCTGGTGAAGCACACACACTGCAGATCGACTACGTGCCAAACCGCGGGCTGCAGTTCGTCGAAGCTGGCACGCTGCTACTCCAGTGGTCGACGCCTAACGGTGCACTCTCCCCGGCGATTCAGGAAGCAGCTGCAGCCGCGGAGCAGGCGTCCGTCGCTGTCGTCTACGTCCGCACATTCGGAGGCGAGATACGGGACCGAGTCTCACTGAAGTTGCCGCAAAGCGCCGACCAGTTGATCGCCGCGGTCAGCGCAGCCAATCCTCGAACGGTGGTCGTTCTAGCAAGCGCAGGCCCGGTGACCATGCCCTGGCTGAGCGAGGTGCCAGCGGTACTGCAGTCATACTTCGGAGGGCAGGAACAAGGTTCGACTATCGCCGCCGCGCTATTCGGGGACATCAATCCGTCGGGTCACCTTCCCATCACGTACCCGCAGAGCGACGCTGCGGTGCCGTACGGGTTGCAGACCCCTTGGGCGTCTCCAGACTGGGACGTACCGCACACCGAGGGCATCAACATCGGCTACCGCGGCTATGCAGCAGAGAACATCGAGCCCTTGTTCGCCTTCGGACACGGCCTGTCGTACACCACCTTTGAATACGGCGAGTTGCAGGTGACGCCGACGACAGGCGAAGAGCTGGCCACGGTCCAGTTCCAACTGACCAACACTGGTGACGTCGGTGGTGCCGAGGTCGCGCAGCTCTATCTCGGGCCGCTACCAACATCGGTCGAAACCCCAGCCAAGCAGCTGGCCGGGTTCGAGAAGGTGTACCTCGAGCCGGGCGAATCCGAGCTCGTGACGATTCCCGTTCCCCGCCGATCGCTGTCCTACTACGACGCTGAATCGAATGAATTCGTCACCCCGAACGGCGACACGAGCTTCTTCATCGGCAGCTCCGCTGACGACCAGCTTCTCAGCGGGTCCGTCACCGTCGACGAAGTCCTCGAGAACGACGAAACACCCCCCGAGCCCGACGACCCCAATGAGGCGGAACGGGCTGCTGCCGCTGAGGCTGCGGCAGAAGCGGCTGCTGCCGAGCAGGCCGCCGCAGAAGTGGCCGCCGCAGAAGCTGCTGCTGCGGAGCAGGCTGCGGCGGAACAGGCTGCTGCTGCGGAGCAGGCTGCAGCGGAGGCGGCTGCGGCTGAGGCTGCTGCGGCTGAGGCTGCTGCATCCGACGGGTCAGACTGGACGCTCGGGCTGCTGATCGCACTGCTCATCTTGTTGTTGCTGCTCGCTCTCTGGTGGCTGTTCAGTCGGACCCGACGTTCCGGACCGCAGCCGGTGGAGGACGCCTAGAGCGGACAGGCCATCGGTGAGCCTCGCGGTCAGACCAGGCCGATCAGTCGCCAAAACGGCACGACTACGAGGACGAGCATGACGATGCCGACGATGTCGAGGATCGCTCCCTTGCGGAGGATCTCCCCGACCGTGAACAGGCGGGTGCTGTAGGCCAGCATTGTGGGCGGTGTCCCGATCACCAGCGCAAAGTCGATTGACGTAGCGATGGCCACAACGGCAATTAGCGGAACAGGCGGCTGCTGAGGCTGCTGCAGCGGAACAGGCGGCTGCTGAGGCTGCTGCTGCGGAACAGGCTGCGGCTGAGGCTGGGGTTGTCGAGGGGTCGGTGTTGACGGGGTATCTGCCCGAGGAGTGGGATTCGGTCCTGTCGGCGGCGGAGTTCCTGGAGATGCCGGTCGAGGAGTTCCAGTTGACCGGTGTCTATGTGGTCGACTTCTTGACCCAGTTGGGTGTGGGTGGTTACGGCGCCGTGGAGCCGTTGGTGGATCCGCCGGATCCGTTCGGCCCTGAGGAGGTTGTGACGGTTTGGGGTGTGGAGGACCGGGAGGTGCAGGAGCTCACCAACTTCTTCGAGCGCACCGTCGTCGCCTACCAGGTCGGCGTCGAGGGCGACGTGGCCTTCGACGAGGACTTCTAGGCGCCCGCCCCGCTCGACCGAGTTCCCTTCCCGGTCTCCCCGGACCGGGTCCCAGACGAGGCCCCCGCAAGGGGGCTTCGTCGCGTCCGCTGGCCTACTCCTCGGGTTCCTCCTCGGGTTCCTCCTCGGCCGCACCGCTGCCGCGGTTGCGGAGGGCCAGGGCCGCTGCGCCCGCGGCCACCACCGCTGCGGCGCCGATGCCGATGGCGAGGCCCGACCCCCCACCTCCTTCGTCAGACTCCGGCGAGACGACCGCCACCTCCGCCGCCCGGGCCAGGGTCGTGGTGGGAGACGGGATCGTCGTAGTGGTCGTGGTAGTCGGGGCCACTGTGGTGGTCGTGGTAGTCGGGGCCACTGTGGTAGTCGTGGTAGTCGGGGCCACTGTGGTAGTCGGGGCCACTGTGGTAGTCGGGGCCACTGTGGTAGTCGGGGCCACTGTGGTAGTCGGGGCCACTGTGGTAGTCGTGGTAGTCGGGGCCACTGTGGTGGTCGATGGAGCGGGCGGCTCGATCCTGCCCCGGAAGGGCCCCTTCACCTCGTAGGTCACCCCGCCAAAATTGCTGGGGTGGACCGCGGCCACCATCTCGTTGGTCGGTCGGGTTGTGGGACCGCGCTGCGAACTGAAGTAGAGGCGGTCCCTCGTCGGGTTGAAGCACGGCCCGGTCACCTCCGAACCCTCGTGGGCCGGGTCGGCGATCCGACAAAACGGTGCCACCTCACCCTCCGGACTGATGACCACCAGTTCCATGTTGCCACCGTCCTCGGCGACGAACAGGTCGCCGGAGCCCTCTTCTACGGTGATGTTGTCTACCCCGGTGAGGGGCTGCCGGCCCCCACTGCCGTCCCATACCAACTCGTATTGCTGGTTGCGAAGGTCGACAGCATGGACCCGGTTGTCGGTTTTGGTAGTGAACCAAATCCAGCCGTCGTGGTACCAGATTCCCTCCGCGCCAGGTGTCACGTATGCCCCGGGTACCTGTTCTTGAGTTGGAACGGAGGCGCCTGTGGGATCGGCTACCTCCCCCCAGGTAACGGAATCTTCGATAACGATCATGGCCTCTAGCCGCCCCCCAGACAGGTCGGGATAGGCGTCAGGGGTAAACCGGTACAGCACCCCGCCCACGCTGTCCTCGGTTAGGTAGAGCATCCCCTCCTCCGGGTCGACGGCCACCGCCTCGTGAGCAAAGAACCCCATGGCGTCGCGGGCGATCGCCTCGCCCTCCCCGGTTGGATCGCACTCCCACACCCTGCCCCAGGTGGGCGGAAAGAACCCCTCCTCGCAAGAAAGCCACGTTCCCCACGGCGTAGGCCCGCCGGAACAGTTGGAGTGACTGCCGGACAGGATCGGGAAGGCGTCAAGGATCTGGCCGTCGGCGTCGAAGTGGACTGATGACGCCCCGCCGTGATTCTCGAATCCGGTCATGAAGTTGAACACCTCGCTGTTGCACGCGTAATACCAGCCGGCGTCGCCATCCGGGAAGGTCGCCGCACCGTCCGGAAACAGATGCCAGAGGTGGTCAGTACCGGCTACCGGATCACCAGAGACCGCGACCACCCGGGAGGTGAACCCTTCGGGCAGGATTAGGCCATTGGCGTCTGGAGCGATCCCTTCGATAGATCCGTAGGGCCCGGAGCCGGGTTCGGCAGCCCGGGCGGTGACCATGTCCGCAGTTGTGAGCATGCCAGCACCAGCCGTGGCCACCAGACTTCGTCGCAAGAAAGTCCGTCGATCCATGTCGGTCATCGTGCCTCCATGCCGCAGATGACACGGCCCCTCCGGGTCATCCAGCCTCGATACTTATATTATCGGACAGCACTGTTGTATAGATAGCCTAAGAAACATGCAAGGTCTCAAAAAAGGCCCTTGACGGATGAAAGGCGAACTCAGAAACGATGTGCAACAGCTTCGCTCTGAAAGATCGTGACCGCCGGGAACCAACCCGACGCTCCGGCTCCGACACGACACGCCCCGGTGAGGCGCGCGCCCTTGAAGTTCGCCCCAGAGAGGTCCACCCTTGGGGCTCCAGTAGTCGCCCCCCTGTGGAGACAGAGTCAGCGGGCAGGACGCGAGACATCTGGGCCTGACTCAAAGCAGGAGAGCGGTGCCGGCCACGGTGAGGATGGCGCCCACCCAGGCCCCGAACGTGGGTGCTTGCCGAA
>Ga0315334_10003236_pt1 | contig 10224 bp, 8 predicted proteins | sample M150034915metaG_FD_205555 | JGI IMG/M metagenome (GOLD analysis project Ga0315334, IMG submission 205555) | Ammonia-oxidizing marine archaeal communities from Monterey Bay, California, United States - M1 500m 34915 | ecosystem: Environmental > Aquatic > Marine > Intertidal zone | place: USA... | reverse complement strand
AAAAGATCATCGAAGCCACGGCCAGGGGGTGGCGGCGTAGCTTCCACCACATCAGGGTCCATTGCGAGGCCATGAAGAAGCGTTCCTGTTCCTTCGTCAAACGCTCCACTTCCTGGGGATTGAACGGGGCGTCGGAAACCCAATGCTGTTCCTGGTCTTCGCGCAGGGTCATTTCGAAGCCTCCGAACCAAGGCGGATTCGGGGATCAAGGGCGGCCAGGGCCAGATCAGAGACGAACATCCCCACCACCGTCAGGGCGGCCAGGAACAACAGGAACGAGCCGGCCAGATACTGATCCTGGCTTTGCAAGGCGCTGACCAGCATGGGCCCGGAGGTGGGCAGGCTCATCACCACGGCAACGATGGCCGAGCCGGAGATCATCTGCGGCAGCAAATTGCCGATATCCGCCACGAAAGGGTTCAGGGCCATGCGCAGGGGATACTTCAACAACAGACGGTAGTTTTTCAAGCCCTTGGCCCGGGCCGTGGTGACATATTGTTTCTGCAATTCGTCCAGTAGGTTGGCGCGCAGGCGGCGGATCATCCCGGCCGTGCCCGAGGTGCCGATAACGATCACCGGCACCACCATATGTTCGCAGATGGAGAGGAACTTGCCCCACGACATGTCCGTGTCGATGTATTCCTCGTCCATCAGACCGCCGATGGAGACGCCGAAATGTTTCTTGGCCAGGAACAGCAGGATCAGGGCCAGCAGGAAGTTCGGTGTCGCCAGGCCGATGTAGCCGATAAAGGTCATGGCATGATCGCCGAAGCTGTATTGCCGCACCGCCGTGTAAACCCCGATGGGAAACGACACCGCGTAAACGAACAGCATGGTGGTGAAATTCAGCACCAGGGACAGAAACAGCCGGTCGCCGACCACTTCGCCCACGGGCAGATTGTATTCAAAGGACCAGCCCAGATTGCCCTGCAATATGCCGGAGAAACCATTGTTGCCGGGCCAGATGCCCAGCCAGACGGCATATTGTTCCAGCATGGGCTTGTCCAGGCCGAATTCCTGGCGTAGGAAGGCCAGCTTTTCAATCGCTGCGCGGTCGCCGCTGGCGATCAGTTCGGCCATCTGGTTCGACAGATAATCGCCGGGGGGCAGCTGGATGATGATAAAGGTGATGACGGAGATCACCAACAAGGTTGGGATCATCACCAGCACCCGATGCGTGAAATAGGTGAACATGTTCCCTTATGCCCTCATATCCGCGCGGTCCAGCTACCGGTCCAGCCAAAAGGTATCGGGGCGGTAGATACCAAAGTGGGCGCCGGGCTCCCAATTATAAATGCCTTCCTTGGGCACGTTCATGACGCCGTGCTTGATCACGACGGGCTGAAGCACCCCGGCGATGACACCGATGGAATAGACCTGATCGGCGTGAATGGCCAACATGCGGTGCCAAATCTCTTCCTTGCGGTCGGGATCGGCGCTTTCGATCCATTCCGCCGCCAGGGTTGACAGTTCCTGGACTTCCGGCATGTCGGGCGCCTGGCCTACCTTGCCGGAGGTTTGGTAGTGCTGCCCCCATTTGGGCCACATCAGTTGTTGTTGGGAGCGCGGCGCCAACTCCTCCGGATTGGTCTGCGCCGTGGCGATGCCGTTTTCCAGGCCGCTCCAGACCGACATTAGGGCCTGACCGGAAAAGATGCGGTTGCGGAAGACTTCCCGCTGGGATGGCTTGATGTACAGTTTCACGCCGATTTCGGCCCAGCTTTCCGATACCAGTTCCAGAACGTCCGTCTGCTCCGTATCCTCGCCGGCGGTTTCGATGATGATCTCCAGGGGCCTGCCGTCGGGCATCAGGCGGATATCATCGTCGTTGTATTCCGTCAGGCCGATCTGGTCCAACAGCTCGGAAGCCAGATCGGGATCGTATTCGGCCCATTGCTTCTGATACACCTTCCGGTACAGGGGGCTGCCGGGCAGCATGGTGTTGTTACCCATGATGGCCAGGCCGAAATACAGGGACTCGTTCACCGCCTCCCGGTCCACGCCCAGGCTCAAGGCCCGGCGGAAGCGTACATCCCGCATCAGCTTGGCCCAGACCGGATCGGCCGCGTTCATGTTGGGGTACAGGGCGACGTGGGCGCCCTTGGCGATGCGCCAGAGGTAGGTTTCGAAACGGCCGTCATTTTCGTTCTCGCGCAGGAATGTCAGATTGTTGAAAGCCAGGCTGCGGGCTTGTAAATCGACCTCGCCCGTGCCCGCCTTGGCGGCAATCAGCTTGCCGTCGGAAACGATCATGATCAACTTGTCCACATAGGGCAGTTGCCGGCCCTTTTCGTCGATCCGGTGATAATAGGGATTGCGCACGCCGATGAAGCGGGTGGCGGGGGGCCGGGTATTGTTGACCCAGGGCTGCAGGGTCGGCAGCGCCGGGTTATCGAACCGATACATATTGTCAAACCGGTTGTGTAACGAGGCCCAGGAACGGGTGCGATGCTTGCGCAGCAGCTTTTTCAGGGTCTTCGGGTCGGCATACCTATCATGGTATTGCTTCAGATAATGCGCCGGGCGATAGATGAATAGCGGTGAGGCGCCGGCCAGGCGGGGCAGGAAGAACGGGTTGGCCTTGGGCCAGGTATATCGCACCGTGGTTTTGTCCAGCACTTCAAACACCGGCGGCTGGCCTTCGGAGAGCAACAGCCGCGGCGGGCCCGCGGGCGAGGTGCGTTTGTTGTTCGCCACGTCTTCCCACCAATAGCGGAAATCTTCCGACGTGAAGGGATGCCCATCGGACCATTTATGCCCCTGGCGCAGCTTGAAGGTAAACTGCCGGTCGTCCTTGACTGCGACGGATTGTATGATATCGGGCACCAGTTCGTACTTTTCGTTGTAGCCGATCAGCCGGGCGTAGCCATAGACGACGAACAGGCGTACATCCTTGGCCCGGCCGATCAGGGTGCGCAGTTCGCCGCCCTGGCGGCCAATGACTTTTTCACCGGTCATTTTCACCACCGAGGGTATTTTCGGCAGCCGCTGATCGACGCTGGGCAGTTCACCCGCGGCGACTTTGGCCGCGAACATGGGCGTTTCCACATAAGTTGCCGCCATCGACGTTGCCGACGACGTTGCGGCAAGGGCCATGGCGCCCGTCAGCAACAAGGCGGCGCTGGCTTTATTGGTGATAAACATCATATTTCCTTTGGCAACTGGGTGCCGGCCTCGGCGCGGACGTAGTGTCCGCCGCCCGCATGGATCATATCCGCCACGATGCCGTCATCCAGGGTAAAAGGCGCCGGCCAGGCGCTGGGGATCGAAGCCTTGCCCTCCATCAGCGCCGTCAGGTCAAGCTTAGCGCCCGGGTCGGCCTTGGGCACGGCGGCCAACAGGGCCTGCGTGTAGGGATGCAAAGGATCGCGGAACAGGGTTTCCCGTGGCGCGGTCTCGACGATGCGGCCGGCGCACATCACCGCGATGCGGTCGGCCACATAGTCCACGACGGCCAGGTTATGGCTGATGAACAGATAGGTCAGGCCCAATTCTTCCTGCAAATCCTTCATCAGGTTCAGAACCTGCGCCTGCACGGAAACATCCAGGGCCGAGACCGGTTCGTCACAGATCAACAGGTCGGGCTGCAGGGCCAGGGCCCGGGCGATGCCAATGCGCTGGCGCTGACCGCCGGAAAAGCTGTGGGGATAACGGCGCAGATATCGGGCGTCCAGGCCCACCAAGGTCATCAATTCCTGCACCCGGGCGGAGCGTTCCTCGCGGTCGCCGATTTCGTGAATATTCAGCGGCTCGGAAATAATATCGAACACCGTCATGCGCGGGTTCAGGGACGAAAATGGGTCCTGAAAAATGAACTGCACCTTGCGGCGGTATTTAAACAGGTCGTTATCCTTGAGGGCCAGAACATCGACGATGTTGCCATGGTCATTGAACGAAAGGGTACCTGAGTCCGGTGTCAGGGCGCGCATGATCATTTTCGAGGTGGTGGTCTTGCCGCAGCCGCTTTCACCCACCAGGCCGACACATTCGCCTGGATTGACGTGGAAGGATATATCATCCACCGCCAAAACCTTGCCGCCCGGCTTGCCGCCCAGCAGTTTGCGCTTGCGGGTTTCAAAGGATTTACACAGGTGGCTGACATCCAGCAAGGGGCCGGCGGCGCGGGCCGATGCGGGCCAAGGTTCCTTTTGTTTCAGAAGACGGCCGGCATCGGCGCTGATTTCGCGCAAAGGCACCAGACGTTCGCCCGGCTTCATGCCGAACCTGGGCACAGCCAGCATCAACGACTTCAAATAGGGGTGCTCCGGATTATTATAAATGGCAGCGACGGGGCCCCGCTCCATCACCTTGCCGTGGTACATCACCACCACTTCATCGGCCACGTTGGCGACCACGCCCAGATCGTGGGTGATCATCAAAACCGCCATGCTCAATTCCGATTGCAGATCGGATATCAGCTTCAGAATTTGTGCCTGTATGGTCACGTCCAGGGCGGTGGTTGGTTCATCCGCGATCAGCAGGGCCGGCCGGCAGACCAGAGCCATGGCGATCATGGCCCGCTGGCGCAGGCCGCCCGACAACTCGAAAGGATATTTGAACACGGACTGATTGGGATCGGGGAAACCCACCATGCGCAACATTTCTGCCGTCATTTCCCAGGCGATTTTCTTGGAAACCTCGCGATGCAGCAGCAGGGCCTCGGCGATCTGGTTGCCGATGGTGTGCAGGGGCGACAGGGAGGTCATGGGTTCTTGAAAAATGATCGAGATGCGGCCGCCGCGGACGGCGCGCATTTCCTTGGAATTCGATGGCAATTTTGTCAGATCCACGAATGAACCGGGTTTGTCGGGATCAAGGAACAGTACTTCGCCGGCGGCGATCTTGGCGGTGGTGGGCAGGATACGCATGATGGTCTGGCTGACCACCGACTTGCCGGAACCGGACTCGCCCACCAAGGCAACGGTCTTACCTTGCGGTACGGTGAAGGACACGCCGTCGACCGCCTTGATCAATCCTTCGGCGGCCTCGAATTCCACGGCCAGGTCACGTACCCGCAGAACATTGGTCATGACGGTAACACCGGATCAGCGGGGTGATCAGGCGGATGATCAGGCGGGCGGGCCGCTGGATCACCATCGCCGATGCCGAGAGAGGCGAGATTGGTGGCGGAGGTGGGATCAATGCTCAAGCCGCGTTCCAGGGCGGAATCATGGACCTGATGCACAATTTCCTCGAAGTCGGATAAAATGGAATCTATGCGGATCGGGCCACGGCTATCGCTGCCGTCCCGGCAACGAAGAAGCAATTGCATCCAACCGCCCTTGCCATCGCGCCGGGTTGAATAATAGCGCAGGCGAAAGTCGCGCATGTCCGACCACCGTATCCTCCGGTCATAAATTGCCCCTAACGGTCCCTCCTGACGCGCGCCGATGTCATCAATGGTTATCACAGTCGCCTGACGCAGCATTGTTCGCAAACCATAAATGCCAAACAACAATATCAAGGCGACCATTATATAGGTTACAAGAGGTAACAGGTCCGTAAACAAAATCAGTCCCAATGGCACAAAAACGCCCGACCCGGCTCGAATATAGTCGGAAACAAGCTCTTTGACCGGGTATCTGTATTCGCTCATTCCGGCACCCTAAAGACTTCATTTATGGTTAACCAGTGAGCGTTGTCACTTTCCTTTGTGTGGGCGAACAATTCCGCCAAAAAAAACCAAGATTCCTCGTCCATGATGGCATGATGGCTCAATATCCCCGTGATCTCGCCGTGATCCGCCCTTCCCGTTCGCCGGGCCGCCAGGTGATTTATCAGCAGTTCCAAGGCTTGTGTCCTGCCGATAAAGTTCCGGCCGCCGCGCCAATTGATCAGATCCAGATGGCAATTGTTCTCCACCATGTTTTGCGCCGGCGGACGGTCTCCTCGCCGGCCGTATCGGGACAAGCCCTTGAAGTGGGCGGAGGACAGCTGATCCGCCAAGGTTGGGTCAATGCGGTTCCAGGGCGGCACGAAAATAGGCAAGGCCAAATTCGGAAACCGCGCCAACAGGGTTTCGCGGCCAACGGCGGTATCACCCAGCATGTCGGGAACGGGGCGGTGGGCACCGAATTCGGCTTTCTTTTCGCCCGCCGGGGCGTAGTTGCGATGGTGGTGACCATGCACCAGCATTTTCAGTTGCGGCACCGCCGACAGGGCGGCGCCCAGATCGTCCCGCGCCCGGCCGGGGATCACCGCCAAGCCCACGGGGATGCGATGGGTTCCGGACAAGGCGGCCAAGCGTTCCAGGCGAGGCCCGGGGGCGGTGGCATCGTCATCCCGCCACCAAAATGTCGCCGTCCGTCCGGTATCCATCCAGCGCGCCAACTCCGTCTTTAGCCCGGCCCAGTCCGCCATCATTTACCAATCCAGCGCCCGGGCCCAGGCGGCGATCCGCCGGGCGCCGTCCTCGGCGCCGTCGGTACGGAAGGCGCCCGCCCCGACACCAACTCCGACACCAACACCGGGTTTCTTGGCCAACGCCTGGTCCATGGCCGCGATCAAGCTCTCTGGCGTCAACGACCCCTCCGGCAGGACCGTGATGAGGCCGCGTTCCGCCAACAATTCGGCCCGCAGGGTCTGCTCCGTTTCCAGGCCGCCGGCATAGGGCACGATAACGGCGCGGCAGCCCGCGTGCATGCCTTCCATCAATGTATTGTAGCCGCCCTGGGAGATCGACAGGGCGCAGTTCATCAACAGAGTGGGAAAATCTCCCCGGGCACGCTCCACCTTGATCCCGCCCACGCTCCTGGCCCGCGTCTCGAGGGCCAGAAATTCATCCCGCGCCACCTTGACGCCGACCAAAACTCGCCAAGTTTTATTGGCCAGGGCGCTGTTGGTCTTGGCGGCGATGGCTGCGCGCAGCAAATCATCGCCCACCGCCCCGCCGCCGGCCGAAACCAGAACCTCGTCCCAACCCGGACTGCCCGGTCCCCCGCGCCGGCCAGTGCGGTCCACCACATAGCCCGTGTAGTGCAGTTTTTCACCGATCTGGGCAGCATGGGGAAAGGTCCGCTCGAACGGGATCAGATCGGGATCGCCATGCACCAGGACATGATCAAAATAATGCTCGATCCGATCCAGCATTTCCACCAGGCGTTCCGGCTTCGGCGGGGCGACCAGGATATCGCGGACCGAACAGGCGATGACGGGCCGGTGCCGGGCCGCCGACGCGGCGTCCAGCAGGGGCAGCAATTCAAACCGCATTTGCCGCCGGCCAAAGGGGAAAAGCTCCAACAAAATAACCTGTGGCTGGAGATCCGCCCAAACCGCCAGCAAGGCATCGCGGCGGCGCCCGCGCCAGGCATCGTCGATGGGGTGGTCGTTCTCGTCCACCAGCTTCTTGAAATACAGGTCCACCGCCCGGACCGGCGGCAGTTGCACCAGATCGGCGCCGCCCAGATCCAGGTTGGGAATGCCGTGGCCCCCGGAAACATATGTCACTGCCAGGCCGGCATCCGACATGGCGCGGGTCAAAGAGGCGCCGCGGCGCTGATGGCCGATGCCCAGCAGATGCTGGACATAGAACAGAACCCGCTTGGCGTCCGTCATGGCCCGCAACCCTGCTTGTCGCCCCGTTCGTCCCCCAGTTCGTGGCCTGGTCTTGATATCAGCGGCACGTTCATGCGCACGGGCCTCAGGCCGCCCGCCGCATTGACCTCGAACAAGTGGGCTTGTTCCCAGCGCAGCTTCACCGGCGGGCGGCCCATCATGTCCCAGTCATGGGCAGCGGCGAACAGGCCCCGGATCACGGACTTATGCGCCACGGCGATGTGGCGGCCGCCTTGCCGTCCCAGTTCCGCCAGGAAGGGCAGCAACCGGTGCTGCACCATGCGGGGGCTTTCCCCGCCGGGGGGCAGAAAATCCAGGCCACGGCCTTCATTGGCCGCCATGTCCGTATCCGGATCGACGCGGAGTTCTTCCAGGGTGCGGCCTTCATAGGCGCCGAAGTCCATTTCGACCAGACGCTCTTCGATACGAATATCCCGATCGCCGCCGCTGATAATGGCGGCGGTTTGCCGGGCCCGCAGCAGGGGACTGACATGCCATTGCGCACCATTCAGTTCTTCGGGCGGTCCCAGCCCGGCCAAATCCCCGCGGCCCTGTTCGGTCAAGGGGATGTCGGTCCGTCCGGTCAGGCGCCCCTCGCCATTCCAGGCCGTGCGCCCGTGGCGGATCATGCCCAACAGAGCCATCAGAGTGCCGCTCCCAGAACGGCGGCCGCCGACGCCACCGTACGCTGCCGCGCGACGAAGTCCCGCGCTGCATTCCCCAGCCCGGCCCGTAGCTGATCGTCATCCAGCAACCGTCCAACTGCTTCGGCAAAGGCCCCGTCGTCGCCTGGCGCCGTCAGCAAACCGGTTTCGCCGTTCCGCACCACATCCGGCACCCCTCTTTCATGGCCCGCGACAACAGGCAGACCTGCGGCCTGGGCTTCAATATAGGCCATGCCATAGGCCTCGCCCACGCCGGGCCAGACATAGATATCACAGCCGCGGTAAATCTCCGGCAGCGCCGACGGGGGCACGGCGCCCAACATGGCACACTGTCCCGCTATCGGCGCCAAGGCGGCCTCGACCTCCGCCCGCGCGGCGCCGTCGCCCACCACCAAAAGCTGCCAGTCTTCCCGCCCCAGTCGATTCAACGCCGCGGCCAACCGCTGATAGGAGTGCAGTTTGTCCCCGGGCCGCATCATGGCCACACACAACAACCAGCGCCGGTCCGGGTCCAGGCGGTGACGCGCGGCAAGCGTGGCGCGGTCCCGCCGGCCCTCCAATATGGCCGAAGCATCCAGAAAGGGCGGCAGAAAAACCAGCTGGTGGCCGTCCGGAACCAATGGTTCGACGCAGGCCATGTCCAGTTGGGTCAGGCAAAACACCCAGTTCGCCGCGCCGATAGCCTGGGCCGCGGCCTGGTGTCCCAGGTCCCACGGTCCGCCAGCTTGTTTTGGCGCGAAGGACGCTTCCGCCACCAGATAAGGGATTTCAAGCGCCGTTGAGACCTTTGCCCCCAGCCAGTCCGGCGCCTTGTGATATAGATGATAAGTGAACCAGGCCGTGGGCCGGTCGCGCGGCTGCAGCGCCCGGTATTGGGCGATCAGGCGATCGGCCATGGCCGTGCCCGTCGCCCGCAAGGACATTTGCCGCAACGGGTCGCCCTGTTGATCATGGGATCGAAATTCGGTGGCCACGGAAACCTCCGCCCCGGTCGCTTCCAGGGCCTGGATCAGCAGCCTGCCCATGCGCCGGTCACCCGATGGCGTTGGGTGGTCCGGCGCCTTCAAGGGCGCATAAAAAGCAACGCGCCCGTGCACCTTCAGGCTCCCCCAACGGCTTTGTCGGCAGCATTATCGGCGGCGGCCTGGCGCCCGGTTTCGGGCAGGCCGAAGCGCCCGGCCAGGCGTTTGATCCAATAATCGTGTGAGAAATCATCCCGCACCCGCTTTTGGCCAGCCTGTCCCAATAGCCGCCGCCGCGCCGGGTCGGTGGCCAATTCGGCCACGGCCCTGGACAGGGCGTCGCGGTCTTGCGGCGGCACCAAAATGCCGGTGTCCCCATGGCTGATCAGCTCGGGTATGGCCGAAACCTCCGTGGCGATGCAGGCTAGGCCCTGGCTCTGTGCCTCCATCAACACGTTCGGCAGGCCGTCGCGGTCGCCATCCGCCGCGATCCGGCTGGCCAGCACGAATATGTCCGCCGCGCGGGCTGCCCGCAATACCGCCGCCTGGGATTGGGCGCCGTGCCAGACAATGCGGCTGTCGACCCCGAGATCCCGGGCCTGTTGCGCCAACGTCTCCGACAACACGCCGCCGCCGATATGATCCAGGCGCCAATGCAGGCTTTCGGGCAGGGCCGCCAGGGCGGCGATCAGATCATCATAGCCTTTCTTGGCCACGGCCCGGCCGACGGACAGGATGCGCACCGGGTCCGATGGGTCCGCGCCGTCGCGGTGGGCTCCCACAGCGCTGTCTCGGGGCGGAACGGGAAACTGCTCCAGGTCGATGCCGTGATAGACCAGCCCGACCGTGTTCTGGCCGTTTGCCATCGGCGCCCGTTCGGCAAGATAGCCGTGGGCGGCCCGGCTGCAGGTGACCAGCCAGTCGACCTCCGCCAGCTTCTCCTCTATCTCCCACCCTTCGGTGGTCCAGATATCCTTGGCGTGGGCCGAACAACTCCACGTCCGATGGGTCATATGGGCGGCATAGCGGGCGACGGAGGCCGG
>Ga0315334_10003235_pt1 | contig 10224 bp, 14 predicted proteins | sample M150034915metaG_FD_205555 | JGI IMG/M metagenome (GOLD analysis project Ga0315334, IMG submission 205555) | Ammonia-oxidizing marine archaeal communities from Monterey Bay, California, United States - M1 500m 34915 | ecosystem: Environmental > Aquatic > Marine > Intertidal zone | place: USA... | reverse complement strand
CTGTCTTTGGTTTACTTTCTGTCTTTGGTTTACTTTCTGTCTTTGGTTTACTTTCTGTCTTTGGTTTACTTTCTGTCTTTGGTTTACTTTCTGTCTTTGTTTTATGTTCTAATTTTTTAACACGCCAATTATCTTCCGTATTTAATGAGGTTACAACAGTATTTGAGGAATGTATGTAAAGATCAATTTTTCCACCCTTCAATTTTTCCCTTTGTACACCTTCTACGGCAACACTGTTTTTTTCTAATGAAATTTTAGTTACTTTTCCATCTATACCCTTGTATTCGCCACGTACTATTTTGATCGTATCGCCATTTACAACCCTAATACTTCTGCGATGATATTTTTGTCGAAGTTGTTTTGATAATGCAGCACTGATCTGTTTATTTCTGACATTGTACGTCGCTTGATAAATCTGTTTATTTCGCATTTTGGTCGGTTTCAAATTATACCACCATTGATGCTAGATTTGCTATACGTGGCCACTTTTCAGCTGCTTCTGCAGCTACTGGCCCTTTAACGTCAGTTCCTTTCACTTCTCCTTCAGGAGTAATTAATACAGCAGCATTATCTTCAAATGATACTCTTACACCATTTAGTCTTCTAACTGCATATTTTTGTCTAATAATAACAGCGCCGTGTACCTGTTTACGTAATTCTGCTTTACCTTTTTTTACAACAACATTGCAAAAATCACCCACAGCTGCAGCTGGTAATCTTGATACTCTTGTATGATATTTATGAACATTAACTACTTCTAAAATTTTTGCGCCGGTGTTGTCGGCACACACAATTTGAGCACCAACTGGAATAACTCTAGTTACATATGGTCGAAATTCTACTACACCTTTGGAAGCTTTACCACGACTTCTTCCTTGTGACATTATTCTTTAACCTCCACTACAACAAATGAAACTGATTTTGAAATTGGTCTGCATTCAGCTGCAACAACACGATCACCTTCTTTTACATCTAAATTGGATGGTACATGAGCATGAATTCGATTTTTACTTCTACCATATCTTCTAAACTTAGTAAAATAAATTGGGGATTCTTTTTGTAATGTCACAGTTCTTTTTCCTTTTGCTTGGATGACTACGCCTTCAAATAATTTACCACGTACAGATAATGAACCATTAAATGGATTATTATTGTCGTTTTCCATAGATTTCTTCACTGGTTCCTTAATAGGAATGCCGATATTTCTTGTCATTTTTTATTCAACTCATTTAACCTAGTTAAAACTCTTGCAATATTTTTTCGTTCTTTTTTTAACTTACCACTTTCTTTCCGCAAAGTACCTTTTTTTGATTCCAATCGAAGCTTAGAAAGATCAGTACGCATTTGTTCTAACCTATCCTGCAGATCTTTCTGATTAAATTCTCTAATTGTTTTATTCTTCAAATTAGCCATTATTTCAGACCCTCCTCTTCCTCTTCTAATGTATCAATTTTTTTAATTTTAACTTCGTCTAATTTTATCTGTTCTGATTCTGTTTTTACAGTTTGTTCTGATTCTGTTTTTACAGTTTGTTCTGATTCTGTTTTTACAGTTTGTTCTGATTCTGTTTTTACAGTTTGTTCTGTCTTAGCAGTTATTTCCTTTTTTATACTTGAGGCTTCAGATTCAATTTTATCGTCTGCATTTAACTTAAACTCTGGAGAGAATTTTTCTTTTATTGCAATTCTGATTCTTATACCAATTAAACCCATTGGGGTCTTGACGTGAACTATATCTTCACTAACTATTACCTTTGCGTGATGGCCAGCTCTTGGAAGAATTCCTGCAGAATGTTTTTCAAAAGCAGATCTGTCACCACGTAGTTTTCCAGATATAGTTATTTGTACTCCCATAGCGTTATTATCCATTATTTGTTGAATTGTCCACATTGTTGCTCTTCTAAATGCAATACCACGTTCAATATGGACTGCCATTCTATTGCACATTACACTTGGTGACAAGTCTGGATTTGAAACTTCTTCAACAGCAACCTGAGGATTTTTTAATCCAAAATCTGATTCAAGTTTTTCTGTTAAGGCTTTGATATTTCCACCTTTTCTACCTATGACGATTCCAGGTCTGGTAACAAACAATGTTATTTTTGTTCCAACTGGTGTCTTTGAAATTTCAACACGAGAAAAACCCGCCTCCTTAATTTCTTCTCTAAGATAATCATTTAGTAGCATTATATTGTAATTATCTTTTATTAGATTACTTAATTGCGTCATTTTTTTTTATGCCTCTCTCGCTACTAATTCTATATGTGTGTACACATTATTTTTTGGTGTAGCACGACCTTGTGCACGTGGAATAAATCGCTTCATAATTCTTCCTTTATGTACAGTTGCGTTAATTATCTTTAATCTATCCAAGTCCATTCCTTTGTATTCCGCATTTGATTCTAAATTATCTAATAATTTCAAAACTTCTGTTGCTGCCTTTTGTGGATATCTGCCAGACATTGTTCCGGGATCAGATTTATGACCAACTTGATTTTTATATCTTCTAAATGGAACACTTCGTTTTAATTGTATTACATGAATTAGATAATCTCTAGCTTTTTCTACGTTCAACCCTTTTATTGCAACAGCTATTTCTCTAGAATGTTTATGCGAAATTGTTTTTTCTCTTAATGCAGCACGTACATGTCTTGTTGGATCAAAATTTTGAAACGCGTAATTAAATTCTGGCATATTTTCTCACTTCAGTGGCACATACAAGCTTGATCTAGATGAACCAACTCCAGGCGCACCATGACTAACGCGTTTATTTGTAATTACATATTCACCCAGATAATGACCAACCATTTCTAATGTTAGGGTTACAGGAACAAATTCTTTACCTGAAAAAACACTAAGAGTTACTCCAACCATGTTTGGTAAAATAATAAGATCTCTACAATGTGTTCTAATAGTAATATTTTTTCCAGCCTTTGAAGCCTTTATCTCGCCAACCAATTTCCTTTTATTTTCATCAATTCCTCTGGTTAAGGATCTTCTGATTCTTGCAGGAAAAAGTTTTAACATATTTTCCATCGATAGTCCATTTAATTCCTCGTTTGATAATCCACGATATGTAAATTTTTTAACCAATATTTTTCACCATTATTTTATCTAAAGAGGATTTGTGAACCATATTATAGCATTCCTATCTTAGTTGCGAGATCTCTTGCCTTTTCAACAGATTCAAATTCTATAAAGGCTTTTTTCCCAACAATAGTTCTTGCGGTATTAACATTGATAGGACTTTCTTCATAAAGTGTTTTTATGGCTTCCTTTATAGCTGTTTTTGAGGCCGTTTTTTCTACTATGAAGCAAATCCTTTTTTGAGTTTCAACCAGCTCAAATGTCTTTTCTGTAATATGTGGATTTATAATTATTTTATTTGCTTGTGATACTTTCATTTGATAGTCACCATTAATTCTAAATGCGGAGATTTTATTTTAGCAATATCTTCTAATGCGCTTTTTGAATACACAGTTAATCTAATTGGGGCACCTCCAGGTGCTAAATCTAAGACACTCAAATCCTTAACTAGTTTAACATCAATTCCAGGAATCCCTTTACAAGCTTTTGATAGTTTTTCTGACTTTGTGACTACAAATAATATACTTTTACCAATTTTTGTCCCTCTCCCTCTAAGTGAAGACTTACCAGTACGTGGCTTTCGTGTATTCAAACGTTGAACATCTTGTAACAAGTTTAAAGAACTTAGGATTTTTATCATATCTTTAGTTTTTTCAACAGATTCTATTTCATCAGACACAACAATTGGAAATGTGTTTATCTTACCAATTTTATGTCCCCTAGACTCTATGATTTCTTTTGATTTTGTAGCAGAGATTGCTGAACATAACGCAAGTTTTTTTTCCTTTTTATTTAATTTTTTGTAAATTACTTTTTTTACTATTGGTGGATGTGCTTGTCTACCACCTCTCACTGAGGCAACACCACCAGCTTCTCCCTGTCGTCCACCGCCACCACCACGCATCTTTGCAATTCTTGCTGTTCCTTGACCAGTAGGTGGATTATTTGAGCTTGCAACAACATCCATACCTGCAGTTGGATGTCTACCTTGCGGTTGAAATTTATGAGAGTTCAGGTTTGTGAATACTTTATGAATTAAATCTTTTCTAAAATCTGTTAAAAATACTGTAGATAATTCTACTTTACCTTTCTCTGTACCATTTATTGTTAGTAATGGAACTTGCATTAAACAACCACCTGTAGCACATTAGGTTTGCTTATCTTAGATGGGATTTTTCTAATTTGTGATCTTAGTTTTATCAACCTATTGTAAGTTCCAGGCACAGAACCACGCACAATCACAAAATCACCATTAACATTTCCAAAATGTTTGAACCCTCCATCTGGGTTTATCTTAAATTTACTATTTTCGGTATTATCCATTAGCATAATTTTTTTGTTATATTCAATTCTTTGATGAAATCCACGTTGACCTGCTCTTGGAACAGTATACATAACATATTGTGGTGATATAGGACCAAGAGAACCAACTTCTCTCACACTTTTTCTTGATTTATGTTGTTTTCTTTTTACACCCCATCTTGTGATAGGACCTTCCCATCCTTTGCCCTTAGTAATTGCAGCCGTATCTACAGTTGTACCAGCCTCAAAAACTTGGTCAATTTTTACTTCTTTACCTAACAGTTCTTTCAGAAATGTAAATTGTTTTTTAATATCTCCGCCTTTTACAGATGCCTCAAAAATATAGGGTTTTTTCTGTGACAAACCCGCATTTTTTGGTGTAACAGCAATTATAGCATAAATTTCTTTAATACTTTTTAGTAATTTTTCAGAATCTATTAATGAATTTTCTTTTGCTTGAACAAATTGTGAAATATATTTTGGCAAATTATCCGCATGATAATCAAATTCAGCGTGTCTTCCACGCGGATCTATTGAATATCCCCTAATTCCAATTATAAGAATTGGTGGCGTAGCAATTACAGTTCCTAAGCTAACAAGTTGTTTTCCATGATTAGGTGTTTTTTCACGATCGTCAATATTGACTATTTGAACACAGCCAGCCTTGAATCCGGCATGCGCTAATAACCTAGGTTCATCAGAATTTACTTTTGGCCACGCTCTAATCCTGGCTTCCATACTTTTAGCTCTACCTCTAGGAAGGTATGCTAAGCTACCCCTATGCGGTGCACTATGTCTTCTATGACCCATAATAAACGAAAAAAGTCGTTAACCCCATTATATACCTACTAAATTTTTTAAAAAAATTTTTCAGCTAATAATGTTACGGATGAAACATATCACTAATTGACAAAAACAATGTCAAAATACCCAAAGCAATTCCACCAGACCCAACAACCATTGCAAGTAATAAAAAATTTTTCTTTACTGCCATTAAGTTTTATATTTTTTTTAAATATTAAGTGTATTACCTACTAAGAATATTTAGAGTTGATAACACTCCTAATATTGCTTCGTCAAGCCGAACAGTTTCAGTAGCTTGGTTTGGGAAGAAATTAAAGACATTAGAATTTTGGACTTTTTTAATATTATTATTTAAAATTTCATGAATTCCCCTTTCAGGTGATCCAAATACTACAAGTATAGGCTTGCTCAGTTTGTTATATTTTTCAGCGATCGAATAGGTAAAAATTTTTCCCTTTTTCGATGTAAAAATAATATTATCGTTCCAATGTGATAAAAGTGTGGATAAATTAGTTCTTTCTTTGACTTTATATCCCCAATAATCTTGTATTTGTTCTCTTGTGATTTCTTTAATAGAAAGTCTTGGTTTTGTTGCTTTTATTTGTAAGGCAATTCTTGTAGCTGGTTTTTCTTTTCCAAAATATGGTATAAGTTTGTTAATTCCAATATCAACAAATTTTTTTCCTTTATAGTTTATTATTAATCCGTCTCGTTTATCATTAATTTTTAACATTTTTGGATTAGAGGTTGTTAGATGATTAGATATTTTTAGTGGATGTAATATACCAGCGTATTTCAGCAGTTCTATTTTAGGAAAAAGCTGCTTACGAAAATACTGCGGTGTTTCTAAATATCTTAATATCGTTGCAAGAAGTATTGAATCATTTTTGTTATTATTTCCATCTTGATAGATAAAAATTTCTTTAACTTTAAAAATTGCACAGGCTCTTGCGATGTTAGATACTTTTTTAGTTTTATCTATTTTAGATGATTCGTCTATTAACGAAGAGTCGGGTATAGCAATTGATAAATTCAATAATCAGTGTTATGTGTATAATTATAAAACCATGCTGATTATTTATGTTCAGCAGGATACTTTTCTGCCGTAGATTGTGCCAACTTAGCAAGCTGTTCATCAGTTATAATTTCAAATTGTTTAGTGTCATTCCTAATCTGAGAAATTTTAATATGTTTAGTTCCTTTTTTAATTTCACTCGATAAATAAATTGCTGCTATAGCTAACATACTTCCTTCACTAATAGTGATATCAGGTTTGTACTCTTTTTTTAAGAACTCTGTGACTATATCTGAATTAGCGCCTATTGCAACTGCATTATATGCAATATATGTTCCACTAGGGTCAGCTAAGAATAAGGAATTTCCATTATTATCTACCCCGCCAATGATTAATGCCACGCCCATTGGTCGTATTCCTGCATATTGAGTATAGTGCTGAAATTGATCAGCTGTATGCTTTGCAACCGTTTCAACATCAACTGGTTCATCATAAACCAATTTACTGCTTTGTGAAAAAAATCTAATATCATTTACTTGCCCACGTGCATCTGGAATATAGCCGGCAGCTGCAATTCCCATATGATGATCAACTTGAAATAATTTTTGGGGTTTTTCAGATATTTGCAATCGTCTTGGTTTTTCTTCAACTGCAATAACAATTCCCTCTTTCGTCTTGATGCCCAAAGCTATAGTTCCTCTTTTTACCGTCTCTATAGCATATTCAACTTGATAGAGCCTTCCATCCGGTGAGAAAACAGTAATTGCTCTATCATAACCTTGTTGAGATGGCATCAATTTAATTCAAAATGAATACAAAGTTTAATTTAAGTTTACCACTTTGTTGAAAAGCGTTAATTAAACAAACAGTTCATGACTAAATTTTGTTAGTTTGGTCTTTAATTATAACATAAGATCTAATTTATACATAAAATAAATAATGTTTAGTTGTATTATGATTTAATATGCGTATAATACAAAAATTAGTTGTAATATCAATCGCGATCTTTATTTCTGCATTTTTTATACCAACAGTTTATAATATTATTTGTAATGGTAATATTCCATTAAATTGTTGATTTACTTGTGTTATTTTCTTTATGTTGTTAATTCTAATTTATCATATTTTTATTAAATAATGTTAATTATTTGTCAACATGAAAGAATATGAAATAACTCTAAATCTTTCTGAAACTCCTACCAGCATTCATATTAAAAAATTAAAAAATTATTTTAATGAAATGCCACTTGATGAAATATTATCTGGTCTGAAATTTGCAAAAAATCGTTGGGTTGCCAAGGATGCTGGTGTATTAAAAGTTGGCAGGAAGAGTATATTACAGAAAGAAATCCATTCAGTTACTGTAGAACAAGCTCAATGGAGATTAAAAAACTGGAAGATGATGATTGCAAATTATAGAAGGAGAGGATATAGCTACCCAACTATTTCTCGGATTAAGAAGCTTCTTGTTAATATAACAAAAAATTCTAAATAATAAACTCGCTTTCTCTTGTAAGATTCTGTAAAGGTGTAGATGGAGGCTCCGGCATACTAGATTTTGTTTTTCCTTCAATTACATTATGAACTTCATTCAATATTTCTGTGACGTCTTCACTATTTTGAACAGGTGTGAGTACGGGTTCAGCTGAAAGCGTAGAATCTGAAATCATATCACCAAGCATGTTTGATAAATCTTGCATTGATGTATTGAGATTTGGCATAATGTTTGAAATTGATGGAGCTAATCCTTTGATTAATGACATGCATGGACTAAGTGTTACAACAATATCGCCCAATTCAGAAACTGTATTTAATCTAAGCTGGATTTGTTCCATAGCTAGTTTTGCGCTACCAATCGTATTTTTTACTTTTCTAAGTTCCTGTAATTCTATTGCATATGCTCTTGCTCTTGATTCATTTCGTAACATTTTTTCATTAACAATCTTCTTAAAAATTCGTTCATGATTTAGATGTAGTTTTTTTTGGGTTTCTTCAAGTCTGTTAATCTGTGATTGTAGTTGTTTTCGTGAGCTATCTATTCTATTTTTTAAGGATATGCCAGGCTTTACTTTATCTAATAATTTTTCTGACAAACTCAGGCTATTTTTAATCCCATTCCAATTTTTAGATATGTATCCCAATTGTAAAATTAAATCAACAAATCAGCATTTTGTAGTCAAACTAAAAAAAATTGATCTAAATGGATCAACTTTTTTTATACGAGTAAAATCTACGCGTGATTTGAATTATTTATCGAGTGTATTGCTTTTTATTTTAGGAATTTTGAGTTGAATTATGAATAAGCGTCTTATTGTTGTTGGGGTTGCTCTAGGAATTATTATTACAATCGCATTTTTTATCGGTTGTCCAAATAAGGCACTAGGTTGTTTGGCCTTTGATATAGGCAGATAATCATATCAACTGAAATCTCTTTTTTGCATTTTCAAATATACTTAATGCATATGTCATGTGTTTTTTTGTTAATCTAGCTGTAATTGAAATTCTTATTCTTGCTTGGTTATGAGGAACTGTTGGGTACCTAATCGCCTGTGCATAAATTCCATTTCTAAAGAGATATTTACTGAATTCTAGTGCCAATTTTTCCTTTCCAATTCTTATTGGAATTATATGTGATGGTGATTTAATATCAAATCCTATTTTTTTTAATCCATCTGAAAAATATTCAACATTTTTCCATAACGTTTTTCGTCTCACTTCTCTGTTTGAATCAAATCTTTTAATTCCATCATTTATTATTGCAGTTGGTAATGCAGATGTATAGATAAATGACTTTGATTTATTAATACATAGATCAATCACATTCTTTTTTGATGAAACATAGCCTCCAAATGATCCTAATCCCTTACTTAGACTACTAATATAGACATCAATTTTTTTTGAAACACCAAAATAATTTGCTGTGCCTTTGCCATTATTACCAATAACGAAGTCACCATGAGCATCGTCTAATATTATTATTAAATTATTTTTTTCAGAAATTTCAGAAATTTCGTTTAGATTGGAAAAATCTCCATCCATACTAAATATTCCTTCTGTAATTATGAATTTTCGTTTAGCCTTTAATTTTATTTTACGCGTTAAATCATCCATGTCATTATGTTTAAAAATTGATAATTTTGCATTTGATAGCTTACATGCTTCAATGAGGCTTGCATGATTTAGTTTATCACTTAACACAAGATCGTTTTTTCCAACAAGTGTTGATATTACACCAAGATTTGCCATATATCCAGTTGGAAAAATTAATGAACTTTCCTGTGATTTGTGCTTTGCCAGTTTTTCTTCAAGAATTCTAAATGAATTGTCATTCCCAGAAACTAGACGTGAGCTAGATTGATTTTGTTTGTTTGAAATTTTTGGTTGTATTATTCCTAAATAATCATTTGAGCATAAGTTAATGAGAGTTTTTGAATTAATAGATATGTATGCGTCAGTAATTTTACTATCATACATTTTTCTGTACAAATTATGTTTTCTAATTTTTTTTAATTCAGAATTAATATATTCAAACTTATGCTTCAAGATTTATCTCATTAATCATCTCAGTGTCTTTTTTTATCGCATTACCACCCATAGTTAGGTATCCAGCACTAATTATCCCATTTGCACCACTAAGTAGTAATTTTTGTCCATCATCTTTTAGATTAACTTCCCGTCCACCTGAAATTTTGATTATTGATTTTGGTAAAAGAAATCTTAATGTGCTAAATACCCGCAAGATCTCTGTAATATCTAATTGCGTCTGAAGTTCTAATGGTGTTCCAGGCATTGGAACCAACATATTAACAGTAACTTCTTCAGGCTCTAATTCTGAGATTTCCAAAATTAATTCTTCACGCTGTTTTCTAGTTTCGCCAAGACCAATTATTCCACCGGTGCAAAGTTCTAAACCAGCATTTCTGGCGATTTTTAGTGTTTTTATTCTATCATCATATGTATGAGTTGTACAAATTTCTGGGAATTTGCTACGTGATGTTTCCAAGTTATGGTTGTACC
>Ga0315334_10003234_pt1 | contig 10224 bp, 9 predicted proteins | sample M150034915metaG_FD_205555 | JGI IMG/M metagenome (GOLD analysis project Ga0315334, IMG submission 205555) | Ammonia-oxidizing marine archaeal communities from Monterey Bay, California, United States - M1 500m 34915 | ecosystem: Environmental > Aquatic > Marine > Intertidal zone | place: USA... | reverse complement strand
GACGCCACATCGGTTAACTCGGCTAACAACCCATGCAACCGGCCCGTCAAGTCAACAAATGGCGCCCGGTCGCTCAGGTTGTTGAGTGCCACCCCGAGGCCTTCAGAAACGTCGCTGTCCCCATCTAAAAGTTGCAACGCAGCAATCGCTGCTTCACGGTGTGCGGTGGCATCGCCCAACAGAGACTCGTCTTTGGCCAATTGGTCATCTTCGCCCGCATCACCAATGGCTGCTACATCGAGTTCTTCTACTTGAAAACGAAGCAGGTCTATTTCTCGAGCCCTCGCCCGTTCGTCGCCTCCCATAGCAGCCAGTTGATCATCTATAGCCACCAACTCGGCTTCTGCTTCTTGCAGAGGGACTAGGTCAATGCCGCCAAATCGATCTAGGGCCGCTCGCTGTTCTTTAGCGGTCAAAAGGCTTTGGTGGGCATGCTGGCCATGCAAGTTCACCAAGTCGCCTCCTCGGTCAGCCAAGGCCGCCGCGGTAGCCAACTGGCCATTGATATACGCTCGGCTGCGACCATCTAGAGGAACCACCCGTCGGAGCACCACCTCACGATCGCCATCAACAAACCTGCCCTCCACCGAGGCTTCGGCGCACCCCTGACGCACCATGGTCGGGTCGGCTCGGCCGCCCAGCAAAAGCTCTATAGCCCCCACCACCATGGTTTTACCGGCCCCTGTTTCACCGGTTACCGCCACCAAGCCAGGGCCCAATAAAACTGTTGATTCTTCTATTACCCCAAGGTTGGTGACCCGTAGTTCGCAAAGCATGGGTACATCTTGCCATGCCCCTGTGACAGTGCTGTGCCAAGAGCAAATCTTCCAATTTTTTGCCTCGCTAAGGTGACCGCTAGGGTACGGCGATGTCATGGAACGAACTCGCTCAACGAGCCTCTCGGGCTTCTCACGATCTTGTGGGTTGGATCTTCTGGGACCCACAAGCCATAAAAAATTACGCCGACCTGGGCGTGCCCGATGGGCTCGGCTATTACGCAGCGAGCCGGTTTGGCCCCTTGGCGGGCGCCGGCAACGAGGTAGTGGCCGCCTCCGCCTACTCCATTAACCCAACCTTTTTGGGCATGGCGTTAGACCTCTGCCGCCAACACACAAGTTTCGAGGATACCTTGGCCGCCCGCAACGCTGCCGTAGTGCCCGGTTTAGCCGCCATTGACCCTGCCCTCCCTGACCGTCTGGCTCTTTTAGTTCAACCTCTTTGGGATGCCGCCGACCAACTTCACCACGGCGCCCGCGCGCTCTTTGCCGCACACCGAGCACAGCCTCGCCCAGGGCCGGACCAGCCGGCGTTGAGCGCTTGGCTGGCCATCAACTGTTTACGTGAATGGCGAGGCGATACCCATTGGGCTCTTTGCGTAGCGGCCGACTTAGGGCCCACCGAAGTCGGTTTGTTGCACCACGCCATGGTGACTGGCTATGAGGTCGAATGGATTGCCCGCAGCCGAGGTGCCGACGATGCCGCCATAGAAAAGGGCTGGGCCCGTCTCACCGCTAAAGGCTTGGCCAACCAAAAGTCATTGACCGACGCGGGGCGGCAGTTTCGTCAAGAACTTGAAGACCAAACCGATCAACTCTGCGGGCAAATGTGGCAACTACTGGGCGAGGAAAATACCCTTGAGTTGTGTGCGCTGGCCGAGCCCCACCATAAAGCTTTTCTGGACCGCATCGACGCCACCGCCGGCCCCCAATGGATGCCCGCCGTTCGCGATTAGCGAAACAAGTGTTAGCGGTCTTCTAAGCCGAATTTTGTTTTGAGCACCCGAGCAAAATGGTGCTGCCCGAAGGTCACCAAACGGGTCACCCGATCTGAGGCGGTTACCACCACTTGATCGCCTTCGCTGAGCAGCGCTTGTTCGCGTCCATCAACATTGCAGGCCGCCGGGCGGTCGCCCAGCACCTCTAAACGCACCTCGGTGGCAGGGTCTAACACCATGGTGCGGTCAAACAACATGTGGGCTGACACCGGGGTGACCTGCAGCGAACGATGCGTGGCATCCACAATGGGGCCCTGAGCCGAAAAAGCATATGCAGTAGACCCAGTAGGGGTGGCCACAATTAACCCATCGGCGGCATACGAAGTAAAGAACTCGCCATCTAGCGACACCCCCACCCGAATAGTCGGCCCGTGGCGTTCTACCACCACCTCATTAAGGGCATGGTCAATAGCCAGCATTTTGCCTTCAGCGTTTTGCACCTCAACGCAAAGCATCATGCGGTCTTCTAGTTGACATTCGCCGCTCAACGCTTTGCTGACCGCCTCTTGCACCTGGTCTGGTTCGCACGCCGTCAAATAACCCAACTGGCCAAAATTTACCCCCAGCACCGGCACCGGGGCGCCGTTGAGTAAATCTACGGTCCGCAAAATTGACCCGTCGCCGCCCAAACTGACCACCAAAGCTAAGCCCTCGACGTTGTCGCCGTTTAACGGGTGACGCACCTCGTGACCTTCGCTGGTTAACCAACTGGCTAAACCGGCGGCCTGGTCAATGGCTTCGTTGCGGTGTTCGTGCACCACCAGCCCCACCACAGCCATTAGCGGCCCTCCGCTTCTACTACCAAGGCTTGCGCATCAAACGAAGGGGCGGCAGCGCCTTTTATTACGTGGATCAAAAACTCTACGTTGCCCTCTGCGCCGGTTATTGGTGACACCATGCCCCCCATGATGGCCGCTCCAGCGCCCCGAACCGACGTTTCGACCTGATTGAGCACTTCTCGCCAAACCCCCGGGTCGACAATTACGCCCTTTCCGAGGTCCACTTGGGCTTTGCTGGCTTCAAATTGTGGCTTCACCAACATGACCAGCGAAGCGCCGGAGGTTACCAGAGCAAGCAACTGGCTCATGACAGTACGCAGCGAAATAAACGAAAGGTCGGTCACCAACAAGTCAAAAGGCGCCCCTAAGTCCGCCGCTTCAACAAGGCGAATATTGGTTTGTTCACAAACCGTCACCCGGGCATCGGTACGTAAACGCTGATGCAACTGGCCACGGCCCACATCGAGAGCGGTCACCGTAGTGGCCCCGTGCTGCAACAAGCAGTCAGTAAAACCGCCGGTGCTGGACCCCACATCAACGGTTCGCATGCCGGTCGGGTCAAGAGCGAACTCAGCCAACGCTGCTTCGAGTTTTAGACCGCCCCGACTAACGAACTTCGGCGGCGGAGCCGTAACCACCACCGCCTGGGCAGGCTCAACGAGCCGAGCAGCTTTATCGGCCGGCGCCCCGTCCACCGTTACCCGGCCGGCGGCGATAAACCCGGACGCTTGATCAAGATTTTCGGCAAGCCGGCGTCGCACCAATTCTTGGTCGAGGCGGCGCCGGGTCACTGCAAATACTCCGCTATCAAAGCCGGTAAATCGGCGTGGATCGAAGCTGGGGTCGGAGTGATTGGCAAATGCTCTTCGGTGGTGACCCCGCTGAGCACTAGAGCGAACTTCCAGTTCAAGGCCTGCGCCAACAAACCATCAGTGTCGGGCCGGTCTCCTACCACGATGCCTTCGGGGCCTGCTGCCTCGATAACCAAATCACAAATCGCTTGATGCGGTTTGCCCGCCACCTCAGGGGTCACCCCGGTAGCGGCCACCAAAGCCGCCACGATGCTGCCCGCCCCCGCTCGAATACCGTCTTCGGCCGGGTAGGTCACATCGGTGTTGGTGGCCAAAAGCCGTGCCCCGCCCAAAACAGCGCGAATGCCAGCCGAAAGGCCCCAATAATCAAAGTGTTCGTGAAAACCCACCACCACGGTGTCTACCGGGCCGTCATCGACCATCACGGCGCCTTGGGCTTCGAGTTCTTCACGGCACCCAGGCCCGCACATTCCCAAAATACGTTCGCCGGGTTCCACCATTTTTGCCGCCGCCATCGCCGACGAAATAACTCCGCCCCGAGCATCAATGCCGTGATGGGCTAAGCGGGCTTCTAAATCAACGATCCGGCTACCCGAGTTGTTGGTAACAAACAACACTGTTTCGCCTGCATCTTGCAACTTGGTGACAGCTTCGCCTACCCCAGGGATGCGGTCGGTACCCAACCACACCACACCATCGAGATCTAAAGCCCAACCCATAAATTTAGGTGATCAAACTTCCCAAGTGGGTTGCGAACGCAGCAAAGAAGCCAAATCGCCTTTGCCGCTCTCCGCTGCAACGCCCGCAACTTGCGTCGCCATAGCCGCTCCGTATTCGGCCCGTTCGGTGGCCCGAAACACACCCACCGGGGTGGGGGTAGTCGGGCCAAAAGCCAAACGAGACAGAGCAAAAGCCGTAGATGGGTCTTGGCGAGTCTCATCATGTACTAACAAAGCATCAAGACCAACATCGGCCACGTTGACAATCTCAACCCCGCCGTCTCGACGAACCACACCGAACTGTCCTTCGCTACCAAACTGGATGCGCTCGCCGTGACGCAAGTCAATCAACATGTCGTCTCGGGAATCCTTTTTGGTAATGGTGGCAAAAGCCCCATCGTTGAACACGTTGCAGTTTTGGTAAACCTCAACCAGCGAAGCACCATCGTGATGATAAGCCCGGCGGAACATTTCTTGCATATGCTTGCGATCCATGTCGTGGGTACGAGCCACGAAACTTGCTTCAGCACCCAAAGCCAAACTCACCGGGTTAAAGGGTTCTGCGATCAAACCCACCGGAGATGACTTTGTCACCTTGCCGGTTTCGCTGGTAGGAGAAAACTGGCCTTTGGTCAAGCCGTAAATCTGGTTGTTGAACAACAAGATGTTTACGTTGATGTTGCGGCGCAAAGCGTGAATCAAATGATTACCGCCGATGGACAACATGTCACCATCGCCACCCACTACCCAAACATCAAGCTCAGGACGAGCCATAGCAAGCCCGGTGGCAATAGCCGGCGCACGGCCGTGAATGCTGTGCATGCCGTAGGTATTCATGTAGTAAGGGAACCGAGCAGCACAACCAATACCCGAAACAAACACCGTGTTTTCACGGCGAACCCCCAACTCGGGCATCAAGAGTTGCATAGCGGTAAGGATTGAATAGTCACCGCAACCAGGGCACCAACGCACCTCTTGGTCGCTTTGCCAATCGGAACGCTTGGTCTCTGGAACAGCTTCGTTGTTCATGGTGGCAGTCATTATTTGGCCTCCTCGTTCATCATTTCTAAAATTGTTGTTTCGAGTTCCCCTGCCGTGAAGGGCTGACCCGACACTTTGCTAATGGACTGTGCATCTACCAAGAACTCGGCCCGAACCATCAAACTGAGTTGCCCCAAGTTCATTTCTGGCACCAACACATGGGTGCGGCCCTTAAGTACCTCACCAAGGTTGGCGGGGAAAGGGTTGAGGTGCGTCAAATGAGCGTGAGCAATTTTGTGGCCTTCGTCGCGCAAACGGCCCAACGCACTGGTGATGGCGCCCCAAGTGGAGCCCCAACCTAAAATAAGTACATCGGCATCAGGGTCGCCCACTACTTCTACATCTGGCACTTCGATTCGGCGAATACGTTCCGCACGAATTTCTACCATTTTGGCGTGGTTAGTCGGGTCGTAGCTGATGTTGCCTGATCCATCTTCTTTTTCGATGCCGCCAATGCGGTGCATCAAGTCAGGGGTGCCCGGAATAGCCATGGAGCGCACCAACTTGTCGTCACGCAGGTAAGGCCAGTACTCGTCTTCGCCCTCCGCGTTTTTATGGTTGAACTCGGTGGTGTAGGTCACCTCAATAGGCGTCAAGTCGTCAACGTCAGGGAGACACCACGGTTCGGAACCGTTGGCCAGGTAGCCATCCGAAAGCAACATGACTGGGGTGCGATGCTCCAAAGCAATGCGGCACGCTTCGATAGCGGCATCGAAACAATCCGATGGCGTGCGAGGCGCCACAATAGGCATCGGCGATTCCCCATGACGGCCATACATGGCCATCAAAAGGTCAGCGGCTTCAGTTTTAGTAGGTAAACCGGTTGACGGGCCACCGCGCTGAATACTGACAATAACCAAAGGAAGCTCCAAAGACAGTGCCAAACCCATGGTTTCAGACTTCAAAGCCACCCCCGGGCCACTGGTAGAGGTAATCCCTAAATGGCCACCAAACGAAGCACCCAAAGCAGCACCGATGCCGGCGATTTCATCTTCGGCTTGAAAAGTAGTAATCCCGAAAGATTTGTGTTTAGCCAACTCGTGCAAAATGTCGGTGGCTGGGGTGATGGGGTAAGTGCCCAAGAAAATAGGCAGGTTGGCAAGCTGACCGGCAGCCACCAAACCCCACGACAATGCGGTGTTGCCGTTGACGTTGGTATAAGTGCCTGACTCCAACGGAGCTGCTTTGACGATGACTCGTTGGTCACCCAGTTCGGCAGTTTCACCGTAAATATGGCCCGCGGAGAAGGCTGCTTTGTTGGCAGCAACAATTAAGTCGCGGCCACCAAATTTGGCGTCAATCCAATCCATGGTGGGTTCCACCGGGCGGCTGTACATCCAAGACACCAAACCCAAGGCAAAAAAGTTCTTAGACCGGTCAGCGTCTCGAGGCTTTACCCCGAGTTCTTTACAAGCCTCTTTGGTCAGCGAGGTCATGGGAACCGAAATAACTCGGCAACCCTTTAGATCATCGCCTTCTTCAAGCGGGTTGTAGTCGTACCCCGCCTTACCCAAGTTGCGCTCTTCAAACGTGTCCCGATTAATGATCACCGTGCCGCCGGGGGCCAAACGATGCAGGTCAGACTTCAAAGCCGCCGGGTTCATGGCCACCAAAACATCTGGAGCATCCCCGGGGGTCATGATGTCGTGATCAGAGATCTGTACTTGGAAAGCCGAAACGCCGGCCAAAGTGCCGGCCGGAGCGCGGATCTCCGCTGGGTAGTCGGGGAAAGTCGCCAGATCGTTGCCGTGCATAGCACTGGCGCTGGTGAAACGATCACCGGTAAGTTGCATTCCGTCGCCAGAGTCGCCAGCGAAGCGAATGATTACCCGGTCAACTGCAGGAACCGTCGGCTCCGTTGCCGTTTCGGTCACGTTATTTCCTCCATTTCCAGCTTCGTTGCTGGAAGTCTTTTGAATCATTAGTTAACGAACGCCGCCACCATAACCCCGTCAACGGCGAGGGGTGACCATAGCGGAACAAAGTTCTATCTTTCAGGTCACACCCCAAAAGGTCTTGGCCTAAGCCAGAGTGATGGAGTCATCCAAATAGACGTCTTGAATAGCGTTGAGTAACTCCACGCCTTCGGCTCGAGGCCGTTGGAACGCTTTACGCCCGCTGATCAAACCGGTGCCGCCTGCTCGCTTGTTTACCACGGCGGTGGTTACCGCTTCGGCCAGGTCGCTGGCCCCGGAGGACGCTCCCCCACTGTTGATCAAACCAATGCGCCCCATGTAACAGTTCGCTACTTGCCAGCGGCAAAGGTCAATCGGGTGGTCGGTGGTGAGGTCGCTGTACACCGCAGCATGGGTTTTACCAAAACCGTCGAGCGCGTTGTAGCCGCCGTTGTTTTCGGGCAACTTTTGTTTAATGATGTCCGCTTCGATGGTTACTCCAAGGTGGTTGGCTTGGGCGGTGAGGTCGGCTGAGGCGTGGTAGTCCACGCCATCAACTTTGAAACCTGAGTTACGCAAGTAGCACCACAGCACAGTGAACATGCCCAGTTCGTGGGCTCGGGCGAAGGCTTCGCTGACTTCTTGAATTTGGCGGGTTGCTTCGTCGGAACCAAAGTAAATGGTGGCGCCCACGCCGGCTGCTCCAAGGTCAAAGGCTTGGTCGACTGAGCCGTACATGACCTGGTCAAACTTGTTGGGATAGGTCAACATTTCGTTGTGGTTGATTTTTACGATGAACGGAATGCGATGGGCGTAGCGGCGAGACACCGAAGCCAACACCCCGTAGGTAGAAGCCACGGCGTTACAACCGCCATCAATGGCTAACTCAACGATGTTGGCGGGGTCGAAGTATTCGGGGTTCGGGGCAAAAGAGGCTGCCGCTGAATGCTCTATACCTTGATCAACGGGGAGGATCGATACATAACCCGACCCGCCTAAACGACCATGATCGTAAAGCGACTGCAAGTTGCGCATGACCTGCGGTGAACGGTCTGAAGGCCCGAACGCTTCGCTGACGTAATCGGGGCCGGGTTGGGTGAGGTCAGCGGCTTTGATGCCGGTGGCCACGTGATCCAAAAGGTAAGCGGCGTTGTCGCCTAACAGAGAAGCGGTATCCACTGGGGAACTCCTTGAAATCGTTTGAGGTGAGCAATGCGCTCATCGCCACAGGTTCTTTCCTGCGATGCATTCACCCTAGGCGGCGCGCGCCCCGGCCAAACCCCTTTTGTGAAAAACGACCGTCTTTAACGCAAGCCCTTGAGGCGCTGGTCGACATCGGCAAAACCTGGGGCGGAGCGTTGCACCCACCCAAAAAGATCACGGGCCCGAGGTATCGAGCCAGATTGTTCGTAAAGATCTGCCAAGGCGTAGGCCCGGCGCAAATGGTGTTCACGGGCCCGTTTAGGAAAGTTCCATCCTTTTTCCATGAGCGCTACTGCTTCTTTGAGTTTGTCTTGATCGGCCAAAGTACCGGCAGCCACCAAACGGCCTTCGGTAACTAAAGCTGCCGATGGCGAAGCATCACGAAGCTCTATCCAGAGTTCGTCGACGTCGGCCCACCAGCCCAAGGCTCGGTAACAGTCTGCCAACACGGGGTGTTGCTCGGTGCTGCCCGTTAGTTCACGGAAGCGTTCCATTTTTTTCGCTGCCTCACGCCAACGGCCCAAGCGGTAAAGAATCAATCCCGACATTTCTACAACTTCGGCAACATCAGGGGCTCGTTCTTCAAGCGAATACAAAGTACGGCGGGCATCAACAAAACGTTCTTCTTGAAAAGCTTCTCCGGCATCACGCAAACGCTTAGCGGCTCGGCGGCCTGCCTTGTCGCCCAACAAACGCACCAACATGGTGTCGCCTTCTGGCAGCCGGCGAGGTGCTTCAGGCAAGGGGTCGCGTTTAACCACCACTGTTCTATGGGGTCGGCGAATTGGTTTCTTTATTTTAGAAACAGCAGTCTCTGCTTCTTCTTTTACCCGATCCCAGTTCGGGTTTTCTTCTTCTTCATCTTTTTTGGGACGCCGGTTAGCGGTGCGTTCTTTACGCTCTGGGCTATCTTCGTCTTCCGCTCGTTCTAACCAACCGGCTCCGCGTCGAGCAACTCCGCCCCAAGACTTAGGACCAGTTTTATACGGTTCACGCACCCGGCGGCGGTCTTCTCTCGGTTCGCTTTCCCGTTCGGTGCGTCGACGGTTTACCGCGCTTCGCCCAGCATCACGGTCGTTATCACGGCCGCCACCTGAACGATTTCGGTCATCAGAACGACCCCGATTATCAGAGCGGCCATCACGTGACGAACGGTCGTTACCGCGACTGCCACCCTTGCCGCCGGAGCGACGATCATCAGAACGACCAGAACGACCAGAACGGTCAGAGGAAGAAGACATAGGTCGTAAATCTACCGCGTCGAAGAAGCACTGCGACTACTCTGGTCAGGTGTCACCACCCAACCCATGCCCTCCCCCTCCGCCAAACACCGTCACATGGGGTCTGACCCCACGTGACGGCGGTGGGAAACGCAAGGCGCTATAACGCGAACTAGCAGGACCCGAGGGCCCTGCTAGTTGCTTTAGATTAATCCGGCGACGTCCTACTCTCCCAGGGTTTCTCAACCCAAGTACCATCGGCGCTGGCGGGCTTAACTGCCGTGTTCGGAATGGGAACGGGTGTGTCCCCGCCGCCATCGCCACCGAAATCCTTTGTGCCCTCGCTGTCGAAACAACGAGAACTCGATCAATTTTCAATAGAGGTATCCCCTCTAAGTACTCCACAGCGAACACGAGCATCAACCTCGAAAGTTGATGTAATAACCAAGCCCTCGGCCGATTAGTACCGGTCGGCTGAACACATTACTGTGCTTACACCTCCGGCCTATCAACGTGGTGGTCTGCCACGGGCCTTACCCGGTTTCCCGGTGGGAGATCTTATCTTGAAACAGGCTTCCCACTTAGATGCTTTCAGCGGTTATCCCTTCCGTAGGTCGCCAACCAGCCATGCTCCTGGCGGAACAACTGGCACACGAGAGCTACGTCCATCCCGGTCCTCTCGTACTAGGGACAGCATTTCTCAAATCTCCTCCGGCTGCAGAGGATAGGGACCGAACTGTCTCACGACGTTCTAAACCCAGCTCGCGTACCGCTTTAATGG
>Ga0315334_10003233_pt1 | contig 10229 bp, 7 predicted proteins | sample M150034915metaG_FD_205555 | JGI IMG/M metagenome (GOLD analysis project Ga0315334, IMG submission 205555) | Ammonia-oxidizing marine archaeal communities from Monterey Bay, California, United States - M1 500m 34915 | ecosystem: Environmental > Aquatic > Marine > Intertidal zone | place: USA... | reverse complement strand
TCCGCGCCTGCCTCAACCAGGTCCTGAGCGGTGTCCTGTAATCGTGCGTAACTCGCGCCGCCTTTATTAAGGACCTCCATCTGGAACCCACCCGCGTTGCCCAGTCCATCAATGGGCGGCGGAGGAAAGGGAAAGACAATGGCAGATTCAACCTTGTCAAATCGCTGCTTCAGTTCGGTGGCGATCGAACTGATTCGAGTCTCACGGGTCTGGCGTTCATCCCAGGGGTCAAGAATCACAATCGAGAAACCGAGGTTGGATCCGGCATATCCACCCAGCAGCGAATAGCCTGCGATTGATAGCGAGTCTGCGACACCGGGGATCTGTTTGTAGTCCTCATTCAGCTTGTCCATCACTTCGGTCGTGCGTTCGGTCGAAGCTGCATCTGGCAGCTGAACATTGACGAACAGGTACCCCTGATCCTCGGCCGGTACAAAGCCGGTTGGCAGCGAGGTGAACAGGAAGCCCGTGGTGGCAATCAGACCGCCATAGACGATCAGTACCAGCACAACCAAACGGACTAACCAGCCGATCACAAATGTGTAGGCAGAGGTTGCCCCTTCAAAGCCGCGGTTGAAGATTCGGAAACCGATGAACCTCGCCTCCTTGGGTTTCCGCAGCACAATCGCACACAGTGCCGGGCTGAGCGTCAGTGCATTGACCGTACTGAGTAAAACTGCCGCCGAAATGGTCAGGGCAAATTGCCGGAATAGCTGTCCAGTGATTCCGCCCATGAACGCGCTGGGGATAAACACCGCCAGCAGCACCAGTGTCGTCGCAATCACCGGCCCCGTGATTTCCTCCATTGCCTTGACGGCAGCGTCGCGCGGACTCAAGCCGTCGGTCAGGTGGCGGGTACAGTTCTCAACGACCACAATCGCGTCATCGACTACGATCCCGATGGCTAGTACGATCCCGAATAGCGAGAGCATGTTGATGGAAAAACCAATCGCATTCATGACAGCGAAGGTACCGATCAGAGAGACTGGAATGGCCACAACGGGAACGATCGTCGCTCGCCAGTCCTGCAGAAAGATGAAGATCACAAGGACCACCAGCGCGACGGCTACAAAGAGGGTTTTGTATACCTCAGAGATGGACGCTTCGACGAACAGCGTGGTATCGAACGCAATGTCGTAGTCAACGCCTTCCCGCCAGTTACCGCCGCTACGCAATTCCTGCATCTTCTCGCGAACCAGTCCCGCGGTCGTCAGGGCGTTGGCTCCGGGAAGCTGGTAGATCGCGACAGAGGCCGAGGGGGCGCCGTTGAACTTTGAGTTGAATGTATAGTTTTTGCCTCCCATTTCGACTCGGCCCACATCACCGACCGTCAGTGCTCGGCCATCTTCGCCGGTGCGGATAATGATGTCTTCGAATTCCTTGACATCTGTCAGACGCCCTTTGGCGTTGACTGAAAACTGAAAGGCAGTTCCTTTGGGTGAGGGGGGGGCACCGATCTGTCCAGCGGCGACCTGTACGTTCTGTTCTTTGACGGCGCTGACCACATCATCGGTGGTCAAGCCACGTTGTTTCAGCTTGCGGGGGTCGAGCCAGATTCGCATGCTGTAATCACCTGCACCGAATACGGTGACATCACCTACACCGGAAATCCGGCTGAGTTCGTCTTTGAGCGTCAACGCATAGTTGCTGAGATAGAGCGCGTCGACGCTTTCACCCGGAGAGGTTAATGCGATGAATTGCAGGATCTGGGTTGATCGCTTTTTTGTCGTGATCCCCTGAGCTCGGACTTCCTGCGGCAATTGGGGTTCGGCGATGGCAACCCGGTTTTGCACCAGGACCGACGCGATATCCATGTCGGTGCCGAGTTCAAATGTGACAGTCAGGTTGTAGGTGCCGTCATTGGCACTCTTGGATGACATGTACAACATGCCCTCCACGCCGTTGACCTGCTGTTCGATGGGCGTGGCAACGGTTTCGGCGATCGTGCTGGCGTTGCCACCGGGGTAGATCGCCGAGACAGCAACGGTGGGTGGGGCGATCTCGGGGAATTTCGCGACCGGCAAGGCGCCAAAAGAAACAAAGCCAGCGATCACCATGATGATCGAGATCACGGAAGCGAAAATTGGGCGGTGGATAAAGAAACGCGACATCTGGGACTCGGATTCCGGTGTGCAATCTTGAGAGGGCCTTGTGGCCCTCTAGGGCTGGGTAGAAGATGTCGGCGCGGCGGCAGGCGTTGCCGGGGTGACGGGGGCAGTTGGTTGAGAAGTTGGTGGGGTCGTGCCGGGCTGGCCACGGCCACGCAAGAGTGCTTCTGCGTCGACTGAAAGAGTTTCGCGTTTTGCGACAGCCTCCTTTTCAGGCCGCGCACGCTGAAGTCCATCGATGACCACCCAGTCATCAACAGAGAGCCCCTGCTGGATGATCGCCCATCCACTGACCGTCTGACCGACAATGACTTTTTTTTGTTTCACGAGTTTGTCTTTATCGAGCGTCAGGACAAAGGAGCCCTGGTCATTCCTCTGCAGGGCGGCTTCGGGAATCAGTAGGGACTCGACCGATGCTTCAGCCGGAACACGGACGGTGACGAACAAACCGGGGAACAACCTTCTGTCTTTGTTATTGAAAGATGCCCTCAGGCCCAACGTACCGGTGTCTGACTCAATTCCAGACTGATCGACATAGTCGAGTTTTCCCTCAAACGGAAAACCGTCGTCCGTTTCGCGTTTCAGGTAGACTTTCTTGCCCCGCCACCGGTCTTCTTCCGCCGGTTTGACGTTGCTTTCTTGTTGTGCCAAGGCTCTGGCCTTCATGAATTCGAGCAGTTCACGGTCGCTGATGCTGAAGTTGGCGAAGATGACATCGTCGTTGACTACCGTTGCCAACGGGTTGCCGTTTTCAACCAGATTGCCAAGTTTGACAAGGGTTTTTGTGATCGATCCACTGATCGGGGCACGGACCTCGGTGTAATCAAGATTCAGTTTTGCCTTAGCTTGATCGGCAATCGCGCTGCCCAGCTTGGCTGTGGCTGCGTCAACGTCGGCGTTGGCAGCTTTTACATTGGCGATGGCGGCTTCATTCGCTGCAACTGCCGTTTGATATTGGGCCTTGGAACTCGCATTACTGCGTTTTAATTCCTCCTCTCTCTCCAGATCCTGTTCTGCTCGTTTCGCTTCGGCCGCCAGCGTCACCACCTTAGCTTGTTTGACCTTGATGTCTGCATTGGATGCGTCAACCGTTGCTAACGCGGAGTCATATTCCGCTTGATACAGGTCCGGCTCAATTTTGTAGAGCAACCCATCCTTTTCGATCGGTTGCCCTGGCTGGAAGTCCACTAACTGAATGAAACCGCGGACTCGGGAACGGACTTCAGCTTCCTCGGCAGCTTCGGTGCGACCCGTTTGTTCCAGGAACGGCGTGATCTGGCTTCGCACTGGCTGGGCTATCGTTACGGTCGGCGGTGGCGGCGGGATAAATTCATTCGTCTGACGCGTACAGCCACTCAGGCACGATGCAAAGCCAAGAAGTGCGAGACAACTCGTTGTCCGAAAAAATTCGGTCTTGTTCATCCAGAAAGCTCGATGAGGGGGATCGGAAAACAGGCGAGGGGGCACATTGAATCGATCTGGCGAATCACCTTCCCGCAGCGTGCTCCAGTGTAGACGTTCGAGAGTCATTGTATTCATTTCTTTTCAGCAGAATCGGAAGTACTGTTTTGTCAGCATGGAGAAACATAATCAGGCAGGGGATTGCGATGTTGTGTCGTCCCCTCGCGCGGCAGGGGTAAACGTCCAGCGTCCCGCCATCAGGTTGGCGATTGGTTTCGTGGTGGGGATTCGCCCCAGTATGATTTTCAAGGCTGCCATGATCGGCGTTGCCAGAAACATTCCAATGATGCCCCACATCATGCCCCAGAACATCAGACCCACAAGAATCGTGACTGGGTGCAGGTCGGAAGAATTACCCATGATCTTTGGTTCAATCAGGTTCCCGCTGATCAGTTGGATTGAGCAAATGACGGTGATCGTTGCCGCCATCCAGCCGATGCTGCCACTGGGGTCCAAAATGATCAGTGGGATCGGCAGCAGGCTGGCGACAATGGGGCCAACGTTGGGAACGAAGTTGAGAAGAAAAGCGAGTACTCCAAACGTGAATGCCATTGGAACACCAAATAGTCTCAATGCAATGCCAAACACCAGTCCCGTGAAAATGGAAATCACCGTTTTCAGCGAGAGATACGAGCGAATTTGTCGATCCACCTCGCTGAGAGTAGGTGAATGGCTGATCGATGGCGTGCCGATCAGTAAAAAGAAAACATAGATCAACACTATCACACTGGTAGACACAAGACTCAGTAATGCCTGGGTCAAGAGGGCGATTCCATCTCGAACCATCTGGTCGACAAACTGGCTTGCTTCGTCAGACGTTTTTGGGTTGCTGGCGATGGCATTTGTCGGGCTGGGCGTACTTGCGACGGCCTCCGTATTCCCGGTTTGGACTGCAATCGGGGCGGGGCTTTTTTTTGAATTCGTGAATGACAGTCGGTCGGGCAATTGGGATTCAATACGGTTGACTATGTCCCGAACTCGCTGCCGGTAGGCTTGGGCGTTCGTCGAAAGGTCAATCATCGAGACCCAGATAGAGGAGCCAAAAATGATCAGGACGATCACGCCAGTGAGAAACGTCAACCCGGCAGCAACGATTCGCGTTACACCCAAACGTTTCTCGAGGGCACTCAGGACTGGGCTGATGCCGCTGACGACAAAGAACGCGACCACCAGCGGAACCAAGACTGGTCTCAGCCAGTACACCGAAAACGTGATGGCGATTGCAACCAATACAAGCAGGCAAACTGTCTGAATTCGTTTTTGATGGTCTTCGTCGGAAAGAGTCATGGTGCTCATGGTCGGGGCGAAACAGTGCTGCCGAATGGCGATTCGAATGCATTGGAGCGACATGATAATCGACGACACGGTTTGTGTGAAAGAGTAATCAACAAGTGTCCAATCGGCGAGGTGAATGGAAAAGTTGCGGTGGAAAGCGACTCCTGTTGTGATCTGCACCGGTTTTCTGCACGACAAATTGTGCTTTGTTCGCCGAAGCAGCAGTTTTCAAGCATCTGGAAGCAAGTCGGTTGAAGCCGATGTCTTGTTCGGTTGAGGAACTGACTGCTTTCAGGCAAGCTAAAAGCATGCGATCGGGGGAGGCAATCTGCGGGAGAACCCTCTATGATAAACGTAGGGGTTTCGGCTGCACCGTCATGAATGATTGCACTGTCCGGGAAAATGCCCTGCCTGCAGATTTGCATTCTCAGGGGACGGACGCTGTTGCTGGAGACCGGTTGGGGGAACAGGACAGGAATGCATTGGCCCTTTGGCTTTCCCATTGACTGTGCTTGCAAAGATCGAACGACACCCTGCAAGAAAAGAACTTGTTGCCCATGTGTGTCAGGGTGCGAGTAGACGGAGAAGGATTGAGATTAGCTGGAGTGGTGCGATGAGTATTCATGAAGATGACACGGTTGAAGACCTGCTGGCATTGAGTGCCAACGACCCGATTGATGTCGAAGTGTTGCAGGAAGAAACGGTCGAGATCAGTGCCGTCACCCATCGTGGCCGAGTCCGATCTAACAATGAAGACCAATTCGCAGTGGTCCGGCGGACCCGTTCCGGTGTCGTGTTGGCAAGCAGTATCGACAACAAAAAAATCGCCCATGAAGACCGAACGGCATGGTTGATGTGTGTGGCTGATGGGCTTGGTGGTGAGGTATCTGGTGAGGTCGCCAGTGCAATCGCAGTGCAGTCCATTCTGGATTTTGCCAGTGAGATGAGCAATTGGATCATGCAGCCAACCGAGGATCTGCAACTGGATATCGCGAAGCGTGTCATGCTTTACTCGCAAGCAATCAAACGCGATCTCCGCGCTAAAGCTGAAAAGAACCCCGATCTGGATGGCATGGCAACAACGTTGACTGCGGCCTATGTCTATGGTGACTCCGCTCTGATCGTCAATGTCGGCGACTCGCGATCCTACTTGTTGGGGGACGAAGGGCTCCGTCAGATCACTCGTGACCACACAGTTGCCCAGGACTTGCTGGATGCCGGAGCGCCACCTGAGTCAACGCGTGCCTATGGTAACGTGCTGACACGCTGTTTTGGCACGGACGGTGAGCCGGTGCCGGTTGACGTCTTTCACGTCAAACTGTCCGTCAACGATCGGATTCTGCTGTGTTCAGATGGGTTGACCGATCTGGTGACCGATCAGGAAATTTCGGAATTGATTGCTAATGCGAAATCAACAGGTGACGCCTGCGAATCCCTCGTTTCGGCAGCGCTATTGGCGGGTGGCAGAGACAACATCACGTTGGTTTTGGCCCGGATGTTGAAATCAATGGTTCCCATACCCTTCAATGAGTTGCTCGGCGAAATTGAAGAAACAGACAGTGACGCGGTTACCAAAGTTTAAATCCAGGGACTGGATTCCAGAGTATCTCAACGGCGCCGTGCTCGTTTGTTAGCTTCGGTTTTGTTAGGCAAAGTTGATGCCGAGATGGCAATGAGAAACCGTTCTACTTGCTGCCATGACCGCGTTTTGAGGCGTGTTGAGCTGTGTTCAATCCGAGTTGAGCAGTATTCGAAGGCACTCTGCATGGGGATAGTCATTCGTCGATGGGCAAGTGGGTGATGTGACAAGCGGCAGCATTGACTCGATTGCCTACTGATCCGGTGTCGCAGTAGCTCTAGGTGGGTAGTTTTTGAAGTGATGCCGCTCCGCTCTGCGACGCCTTTTCGTACACCGTTGCATGTGAGCCAGTGGTCATCTCCTTGACGCTCTTGGTCATCATCCTTGACGCTCTTGGTCGTGATTGACGAACTGACTTTTTCAGCAGGCAAGTGAACTGTCGTCCGAGGAGCCATTCAGTCGTTGCCATGTATATTTCCGGACTTCCTGATGGCACGAATCAGGGTGAAGCCCAAGTACACGGCAATCAGGCATCCGATCGCGCCAGGAACGGACGCCTCCCAGAGCAGTGGCTTGACATCATTGCTCCATAAAGAGGCAGAGCCGACAAACAGGGCGGCGGTCAGGATGCCGAGTACCAGTCGGTTGACGATGGTGTCCAGCTTTCGGTGTTCGAGATTGATGTTGAAGCTGCCGCGGCGAATTCGATTCATGATGTCTGAAACGTCAGACGGCAACGTTTCTGCCAACCGTGTCCAATCCCGTTGGGCCGACTGCAGTTTTCGCCACGCTCTTTGCGGTGAGAGCCGACGTTTGATCGATTCGGCCCGATATGGTTCGAGCAATTCGGCCATGTTGAAATCGGGAGACAGTTGGTGGGCTGTGCCCTCAAGCATTACCAGCATTTTGATCAGCAGGCTGACCTTTGAAGGAAGCAGAATGTGATGCTGACGAATGATCTCAGTCATTCCGTTCAATGAACTACTGAGATCGAACTGGTCGATCGACTGTCCGCCGAAATCATCAATGAAGTTGACGAGTTCATCTTGCAGTAGCGCACGGTCAAAGTCTGGAGGTACCTCGCCCAGTTCTACGACGCTTTCGAGCAGGCGTTTGCTGTCTCGGTCAATTGCTGCTAACAGTAAATCTTCGATTTGCTCTCTCAGGTCTTCGTCAACTCGTCCTACCATGCCGCAATCGAGCAGACCGATAGCAGCATGCTCCAACACCATCAAGTTGCCTGGATGCGGATCTGCGTGGTAAAAGCCATCGCGAAAGACCATCTGCAGAAACATGTTGGCGCCGCGTTTTGCGATGTCGGATAAATCAAAGCCCGATGTCTGCAGCGCTTCCCCTTTGCTCAGTTCGATCCCATCGAGCCGATCCATGGTAAGAATTCGCCGCGAGCAGCAATCCGGATGGGAGACCGGAATCGTGATCATCGCATCCCCCGCAAAATTGTGTGCAAATCGGGCTAGGTTGTTCTGTTCACGGGTGAAATCGAGTTCATCCCGCAATGTCTTGGCAAACTCTCGGGCTGTCGCCAACGGACGGTAGCGGGCAATTTCCTTGGAATAATGCTCCGCCAAATTAGCCAATTGAATCAATATCTCAAGGTCGTTACGAACACGTTCTTCGATTCCATCATGCTGAACTTTGACCACGACGACTTTTCCGTCCTTCAGGACCGCGTGATGGACCTGACCGATTGAAGCCGATGCAAACGCGACTGGATCGAACTCCCGAAATGTATTTTCCGGCGTGTCGCCCAGTTCGCTGGTGATCAGTTCGATCACTTTTTCGGGTGGATCTGCAGGGGTGCTGGATTGCAGTTTTGAGAGTTCTTCCGCAAGCGTTGGGCCGATCAGATCACCTCGCGTGCTGAGGATCTGCCCCAATTTGATAAAGGTCGTGCCCAACTCTGTCAGTGCGATGCGAACGCGAACTTCCTCGGGCAGATCACTGATTTGCTGACCATCGGTGGTTCGCAGGTGGCGTTGTACCCACTCTGCCCTCACACCACCCAGCCAGGGCGCGATTCCATATTTCATCGCCACTGCAACAACTTCGTGGAATCTCGCCGTGTTGCGAACGATTCTGGGCAGGTCGGTCACTTCCACGGAAAACTCTCAGGTGTCGATGTGCTGGCTAAAGTGTTGTTATGGGTAGAGCGTGCGGTCCACCGCAGATCATTCTTTCGTTGTTTCGCTGATGGCTTGGCGCACTCGTTGAAAACCGAACTTCAATTCGTCTGCCACCATTCCCAAAGCTGAGATTAGATTGTCAGCTGTTTTTTCGACGGCCTCCGTTACCGGCTGGTACTCCTCGGCCAGTTGATCGTACTTGCCCGACAGACGCTCGTATTCATCCTTGGCGTCCATGCTCGCCAAATGTATCTGCAGTTGCAGTTCGTCCTTCTCTTTTTTGACCGTGCTCACGAGATCATCGAGTTTTTTTCTGGTATCGGACATCCAACGGTTCCTCGGATAAGTAACGAACGACGGAGTGGCTGCAAACCTACTGAAGGCCTTGGACAGTACCCGTTTTGCTGCCGCTAACACGCGGGACTTCCTACGGTTGTATCAGATTTCACCACCCTGCTGATTGTGGCTGGCGGTATTGAATCGGCTCGAACAATCTGTCCGTTGGAACCACGGTTAGGCCGACCCCGATTCCTGTCGCCGACCCCGCAGTGAGGGGGCGTAGCATCTGATACCCATCATGGTGGGTGGCAGATTGGCCTTTTGACGTGGAGGGGGAGGATGACGAAGATTCGGATTGCCGTGATCTCACCGTTTTTAGGGGTTGCGAGTTCCCTGGTTCCCTTGCCCTCTGTTATCCAGTCGCTACCTTTTAAGAGGGATGTGACAAACGTTACCAGAAAGACAAAGAAAATTTGCCAGCCACTTCCGGTTGATTGTGCATTCTGTTCCACTAGCGACTATCGTGAAGATCAAGCTTCCACGCGGGAAGCAATTTGTACAGGAGAGAATCATGCGTGCGATTTCAATTTATCTTGGCATTGGGCTGATGACACTGGGAATGGTGCTCGCCGATCAGTCCACCGCTGAGGCGCAGTATCCTTACACGATTACCCCGGTGCAGACGGTTGTTACCCCGGTGCAGACGTATGCTCCCACAGTGGTTGGTTATACGGCGGAACGCCGCGGTCTATTTGGCCGCCGTATCGTTTATCGCCCGGTGGTCGCACCTGCTTTCGGAACGCCGGTTGTGGTGGCAACACCACCAATGACGGTTGCTCAGAGCATCACCATGGTTCCGACACCAATTGCTGCGGCGCGACCTGTTCTGCAGCCTGCCTCAGGATGGCAAAGCCAAGTGATATCGGCTCCCGTTGTCATGTCCAGACCCGTTGTCATGTCCAAGCCCGTGATTGCCGCCCCTGCGCCGGTTGTCGTCGCACGCCCGATGCTTGCTCCACCTGTCTACGCACCGCCACCTGTCTACGCACCGCCACCTGTCTACGCACCGCCACCTGTCTACGCACCGCCAGTTGTCGTTTCGCAGCCTCAGGTAATTAACCGCTACTATGCGCCAATTTATCCGACCCCATTTGCTCCGGTTGCCGGATTCTAATGACGGGGATCGCGTGGCTGGACTCTGTGCTCCGGTTGTCGAAAAACATCACCCGGTGTCTCGCTTCAGCAGTCCGGTTGAAACTGCTGAACCTGCGGCATCCGTTCTTGATGGTGACCATCGCTTGCACACTGGTTGGCAGTACGCAAGCGCAACGGGCAGACTTAGAACTCCAGTCGGCGTCAGATAGTCTTTGAACTGCGTTTGTA
>Ga0315334_10003232_pt1 | contig 10234 bp, 10 predicted proteins | sample M150034915metaG_FD_205555 | JGI IMG/M metagenome (GOLD analysis project Ga0315334, IMG submission 205555) | Ammonia-oxidizing marine archaeal communities from Monterey Bay, California, United States - M1 500m 34915 | ecosystem: Environmental > Aquatic > Marine > Intertidal zone | place: USA... | reverse complement strand
TCTCAAAATTTTTACAATAGTAAGTTTTAACAATATGAGCGCCTTGTTCAGCTGCGATTCTACAGGCAAGTGATAGATAACGTGCATCCTTTTGCCCAATTTCTTTTCCTACTGCAGTAACAGCTAAAACAGGAATGCCATATTCCTCTGCCTCGCTTACCAATTGTCCAAGATTAACAATTGTTTGTTTTTCATATTTTGAACCCACAAAAATTGACATAGCTAATCCACATGCATTAAGTCTAATAGCATCCTTGATACTTACAGTAATTTCTTCATTGGATAAATCTTCACCTATAATACTAGAACCGCCAGATACTCTCAAAACTATTGGAACTGGATAATGTGGATTAACAGAAGTTCGTTGTACACCTCTTGTAAGCATTAACGAATCACAGTATTTGAGTAATGGTGCAATTGTTTTCCTAGGTATTTCTAATTTCTCTGTTGGACCAAGAAAATATCCATGATCAACAGCCAGCATTAATGCACGGTTATCATTCGGTTTGACAATGTAAGATATTCTATTTCGTAAGCCCCAATCCATTTTTCTTCGTTCTGTGTAGGGATAATTAGCCTTCTTAAGCCTTTCTCAATTATTTATGATTATTTTCATAGCATCTTTACCTGTTTTTGCATGTTCAAATGCCATCTGTGCATCAGACAAATTATACCTATGTGTAATAAGCTGTTTTACATTGATTTTTTTTGTTGAAATCATTTCAAGGGCTTCTTTAGTATCAATATCTGATGCAGCATAAGTATTGACAATCGTAATATTTTTAGAATAAATTTTACTCATATCAAGTTCAATTTTATCTCCTTTACTTGGTACACCAAATACAATAATTGTACCACCTTTTCTAACAAAATTTATAGCATCAAGTAATGCTTTCATGTTACCAGTTGCAACAATAACAACATCAACTCCTTTGTTCTCTGTTTGAGATTTTATAATCTCTGATGCATTAGTATTATCAGATCGTATTGTGATAGAATTAAATTTTTTTGCATATTCTAAACGAAAGTTATTCAAGTCTAAACAAAAAACTTTTTTAAATTCATAAAATCCTGCCAACATCACATGCATTATTCCAGTAGGACCAACTCCAAGAACCGCCACGGAATCACCCTTTTTGTGTTTGAATTTATTCCAAGATCTTATGCAACATGCAAGAGGTTCAATCATTGCTGCTTCATCAAAAGATATGTTATCGTGTAATTTTAGCACGCCGCCATTATTAACATTCCATTCTGGTACAACATATTCATCTGCCAAACCACAAGGTTCTAAATTTGATTCATAATACTTTTCACACATTGTTTCATTCTCATGGCTGCATTCATGACAATTAGCCGAATAACACGCAACATGATGATGCGTAAATACGCGATCGCCAATATTGAAACCTGAAATTTCCGAACCAATTTGAGTTATTACACCCGCAGGTTCATGCCCAAGCCTCATAGATGGTTGCCCATATTTACCAAATACCTTTTCTACGTCAGAGCCACATATACCACAAGCCTGCATCTTGACAAGAATCTCACGTGAGCCAAGTGGAGATTTTTCCAGATTTTTTATTTCTATTATCGAATTAGTTTTTACAATTGCTGCTTTCATGCTATCCCTACTAATTATAATTATATGTAAGTATGGTAACATTTCAGAAATATGTGTCAAATTACAATGATAAAAGCATAAGCAAATTGAACATTAATCTATGCCTTAATTTTACTATTTTTTATGGATGAAAATGTTTGTTCTATTTGTAATAAAAAAATTTCTGAGCATAGCAAGGAAGAATGGATTAAATGCGTGAAAAATGAGGATGATGTAATGCTTGATAAAATAAGAAAGCACTATGATAGGTAGGTGGTAATTTTGAAGGCTAGATTTAATGGAAAATGTGTTGAATGTGAAGACGTAATAAAAGTGGGTAAAGAAATAGTAAAAAATTCTAAAGGTGATTGGGTTCACAAACATTGTTCTGATATAGAAGAAGGATTGCCGTAATGGTGGGATTTGCTACTGTTATAGCTATTGGAATAGTTATAGCTTCAATTTCTGTGTCTATGATAATATTTTGGGAAAGCCAAACCACTAGTAAATTTTCAGAATATGGTGATGTGATAAAAGTTGGTGATGTGAAATTTGATGTTCAATATGTTACAAATCATGAAATTCTTAAAAAAAATAAAATGTATGCAGAGTTTGAAAAGTTGTACATAAAAAAGGGCTTGATTGATGAATCAAACGAAATTCCTGAGGGAGTGTATTTTCAAATTCAAATTACTGCAAATAATATTGGTAACGAAACAATTGAACTAACTGGTGGTCAATTTTTTCTTTATGATATTAATAATAAAAAACATGAAGCGAAATTTATTGGGTATGGAGAAAATGAATTAACTATGTTAAAGCTTGAACCAAATAACCCTATCACTGTTACAACACAATTTGATGTTCAGTATGATGATGAAATGAAGTATACTGTTGGTATCATACCAAACAGATATGGACTTCAGGATGTTCAAGAGATGGCCTTTATCTGTGTAAAAAACTGCTAGAAAGACTTGATTTTTTGTTACCAATAATTTTCCAGTCTACTTTTTATCATTTAATGTAATCTCTTGCAAATCAGAAAGCACCCCAGATATGAAGTCTTCATACTCCTGATCTGAAAATGTAATTAATTCCAGCTTGTCCTGAGCAACCGCTATTTTAAGTGACCTTAAATGGTAACATGTTTTTTCTCCATCATTTTTACTAAAGTAATATCCAGGACAAGAACAAAAATCTAATTCAGGATCAAGCCAATATTCATTTTCTACGCCCACGACTGTCCAGATTTTTCTTTTACTTGGCTGAAAAATATGCAATTTTACACGCTTTTCAGTTAAAGTTGAATCAATCTTTTCAGGTGTCATTAACATAAGAATTTAATTAAAAAAGATTATTATGTTTTTGAATGCTGACTAGTATAGTTCCTAAATATCCTGCTCTTGTAATTAATGGGAATGAAAAAAGTTTGGTCATCACAGATTTACATTTGGGATTTGAGGCTAAATTATCATCTAATAATATCTATTTAGGAAAAAATACATCTACAATCGAAGCAGCAAAAGATATTGAAAAAATTTTAGACAAAACAAAGCCTGAATTATTAATCCTACTTGGTGATATAAAATCTGGAATAAAATCTATAACAAAAACAGAATGGAACACAATACCAACTTTTTTCGAAATGATAAAAAAACGAATTGATATAACTGTAATACCAGGCAACCATGATGCAAATATTGAAAAATTAATACCTAAAGGAATTACACTTGCCAGTTCAAAAGGAATTGTTATAGAAAATATGCTTTTAACACATGGTCACACAATGCCTTCAGAAAATTTTTCACATGTAAACAAGATAATTATGGGGCATCTGCATCCAGTTTTTTTCGAGGAAAAATCGCTTCTGAACGGTAAGAGAGTTTGGGTATCATTAAAATCTAAAAAGCAAAAAATATTTCCTAGTAGAACAGGTGAATTAGAGATAATCATTCTTCCATCATTTAATAGATATTTTTATGCAACACAAAAAAAAATCTACAAGAAATCAATATCACCTATTATAGAAAGAATGGAAACATTGCAGGCAAAAATTGTTGATCTTGATGGGACGATTATAGGTAATGAATCATCATTGTCCCAAGTTATTTAAATAAAATCTTTATACGGTCTCAGTGGGTTTTTTGTGGTTTCATTATCCCGTAACCAAGCAAGTGTTTTAACAAATGATTCTGCTAGCTCTGTAGTTGTAAGTACTGGAATTCCTAATTCTAAAGCTTTCCGTCGTATTTGGTATTCATCATATAACATACCAACATATTTTTCTATTGTAGTTGTGTTGGGGACATTTATTATAAAATTAATTTTTTTCTCATAAAGCAGCTCTGTGATATTTGGTTTTCTTTCGGGCTCACTGATTTTATGAACAATCTGCACATCACCAATCTTTGCCTTAAAAAATTCAGCAGTAGTTTCTGTTGCAAGAATTTTAAAGTCTAATTTTTTTAGAAGTGCTGATGTTTGTAATAATTTTTCTCGGTTTTCTACACCGCCAATTGTAACAAGTGCAGAGCCTATTTTTGGGAGATTATAACCAACAGATTCTAAACCTTTTGACAATGCATCATAAAAACTGTCTCCAAAGCACGCAGCTTCACCAGTAGATTGCATTTCAACACCTAATACAATATCAGCCCCTTCTAACTGCATGAAAGAGAATTGTGGAACCTTTATTCCGTATAAGCCAGTATTCATCCATAAATCTTGGGTAATTTTTGGTAAAGTTTTTCCTAATACTGCCTGTGCAGCTAAACTAATTAGATTAATTCTAACGAATTTAGAAACAAATGGCATAGAGCGTGATGCACGAATGTTTAATTCTATTACATATGCCTGATCATCTTTAATTAAAAATTGTAAATTAAATGGTCCTTTAATGTTAAACTCTATTGCAATTCTATTTGTAGATTCAATGATGTTTTCAATTATTTTATTACTTAATCTCCAAGGCGGTATACACATCATTGCATCACCAGAATGCACACCAGCACTATCAATATGTTCCACAATTGCACCAATTATCACATTTTTTCCGTCACAAACACCATCTACATCAACTTCTAATGCTTTAAGCATGAACTTTGTAATTACAACAGGATGATCCGGTGATACTGTTGTTGCATCATTAACAAATTTTTTCAGTTCTACCTGTGACCAAACTGTTTTCATTGCTGCTCCACTTAAAACGTATGAAGGTCTAACCAAAACAGGATACCCAACTTCTAGCGCAAAATTTTTTGCCTCAGTGATATTAGTAAATGCCTGCCAAGCTGGTTGCATTATGTGAAGTTTATCTAAAACCTGACTAAACTTTGAACGATTTTCAGCCCTATCTACATTCTCAGCATTTGTCCCAAAAATTTTTATGCCGTTATTAGATAGTTTTGTAGTAAGGTTGTTTGCTGTTTGACCACCTACTGATGTTACAACACCTTTTGGGTTTTCAAATTCTGTTATATCTAAAATTCTTTCAAGTGTTAATTCTTCAAAGTAAAGTCGTTTACAAATATCATAATCTGTAGAGACAGTTTCTGGATTACAGTTCACAACAACAACATTTTTTTCGCCATTATCTTGAAGACCCCATACCATATTCACAGTTCCCCAATCAAATTCTACACTGCTGCCAATCCTGTATGGTCCAGCCCCAATAACTACAATTCCTTGTTCCTCAATACCAAGTGAAAGATCATTGTTTGTTCCACCATAAGTAATGTAAAGATAATTTGTCTTTGCTGGCCATTCGGCTGCAAGTGTATCAATCTGTTTAACAACTGGTAAGATACCATACTCCTTTCTAATTTTTCTAATTTCTAGTTCTTCTTTGTTAACAGCTCGTCCTATTTGTTTATCAGAAAATCCAAATTTTTTTGCATTTGTTAGAATCTTTTGTTCAAGCGGTGATGATTTTAGTTTTGTTTCAGTTTGTAGAATATTATTGATCTTTTCTATGAACCATGGATCAATGAAAGATAATTGATAGATTTTTTCAATCGAAATTCCAGCACGGAGAGCATTTACAACATGAAATAAAATATGGTCATCGTGAGTTTGAAGATATTCTTCAATTTGTTCTTCGCTAAATGAATCATCTTTTTTACGGTTTAAAACAAGCCCGTCTGTGCCATTATCAAGCATTCGTATTGATTTTTGAAGTGCCTCTTCGAAATTTCGTCCAATCGACATCACCTCACCAACGGATTTCATTGTAGGTCCTAGTTTCCTATTTGCAAGTTCAAATTTCTCAAAATCCCATCTTGGATGCTTGCATACAATATAATCAAGTGATGGCTCAAAGCAGGCAGTTGTAGACTTGGTAATACTATTTACTAGCTCAGGTAAGGAATACCCAAGCCCAATTTTTGCAGACATGTAAGCCAATGGGTAACCCGTAGCCTTACTTGCTAATGCTGAGGAGCGTGAAAGTCTGGGATTAACCTCAATTGCTGCATAGTTACTAGAATTTGGATCTAGTGCAAACTGAATATTACATTCCCCAACAATTCCAATTTGTTTTATAGCCCGTAATGCCGCAGTTCTTAGCATATGATATTCATGGTTGTCCAAAGTCTGTGAAGGTGCAACCACAATATTATCACCAGTATGCACTTTCATTGAAAGAACATTTTCCATATTACAAACTATGATATTATTTTGTGCGTAGTCTTGCATTACCTCATATTCAATTTGTTTCCAACTGCCTACATATTCTTCAATTAGTATTTGACCTACAAGACTAGCTGTAAGTCCACGACCTACAATTTCATACAATTCAATTTCATTAAACGCTACACCTCCTCCTTTTCCACCCAATGTGTATGCAACTCTAACTATTACAGGATAGCCTAATTCTTCTGCAGCTTTTTTTGCATCATTAAATGTGTTTACTGTTTTACTTTTTAAAACTGGTACATTACATTTAATCATAGCATCTTTAAACTTCTGTCTATCTTCTGCTGTCATAATTCCTGGAATTTGTGTTCCCAAAACAGAAATTCCATACTTCTTTAATATTCCAAGTTTGTCGATATTGACACCGCAATTAAGTGCAGTCTGACCACCATATCCTAACATAAGACCATCAGGTCTTTCTTTTTCAATAATAGATTGAACATACTCTGGGGTAACAGGTAAAAGATAAACCTGATCAGCAAACCTAGTATCAGTTTGAATAGTAGCAATATTTGGATTGATTAGAACACTCTTAATTCCATCTTCATGAATTGCTTTGAGGCATTGGCTTCCGGAGTAGTCGAATTCACCTGCCTCTCCAATTTTTATTGCGCCGCTGCCAAGAACAAGAACTTTTTCTAATGTTTCATGTTTAGCCAGTTCCTTTCTCCTCCATTATGTTTTTCAGTTCTTCAAAAATGAATTTACAATCATAAGGTCCAGGTGATGCTTCAGGATGAAATTGAACAGCAATACATTTTTTGTTTTCATGTATGATACCCTCTACAGTTTTATCGTCAACATTTGAAAACCATAAATCAAATTTAGAATTTTTTAGCGAATCAGGACTTATACAATAACCATGATTTTGACTAGTAACATAAACTTGATTATTTTTCACATTTACACATGGCTTATTTTGCCCCCTATGACCATATTTTAGTTTGTACGTTTTAGCATCTCCTGCAATTCCTAAAATTTGTGCCCCAAGACAAATTCCTAATGTTGGTATATTGTTTTTAATTAATGATTTAGCAGTAGAAATTGTGTCTGGACAATTTTGTGGGTCTCCAGGACCATTACTTATCACAACACCCTCTGGGTCATACTTTAAAATTTCTTCAATACCGGTATTCCACGGAACTTTAACAACATTATAACCGATATCAAGAATATTTCTAATTATTGCATTTTTTGCACCAGTGTCAACCAAGACAACATTTTTTGGCTTATTGCCAATTTTCTGTATATGTTTGGTTGAAACTGAATCCATAAACTTTTCATCGTTATAATTTGGCGCAGATTCTAATTTCTTTTTAAGATCATTTTCATCAATTTCATTTTCAGATACGGCTAAGGCTGACATCATAACTCCTGACTGCCTCAATTTTTTAGTTAGTTCTCGTGTATCAATACCAGCAATTCCCGGAATTTTTTCATTGTGTAACCATTCATCAAGTGTCATAGCAAGATTCCAATGACTTGCCATCAAAGATAGTTCATGAACTACTAAACCATTAGTTTGAATTTTATCAGATTCAAAAAACTTTGGTAGTCCGTCTGCTTTTACAGTAGGATCAGGCACACCATAATTGCCAACTAATGGATACGTTAAGGTAAGAATTTGACCGTTGTAAGATGGATCTGTTAATGTTTCAGTATATCCAACCATACCAGTATTAAAAACAATTTCACCAAAAGTTGTTGTAGAATGACCAAATCCCATGCCATCAAAGACAGAACCATCGCTTAAGATCAGTTTTCCAAACTTGTTTGCAAATTTGGATTTTTTTGTGGTTATTGTGACCCACGCCAAGTCAATTAAATTAGGAATTTAAGTTTTTGTAAATTATTATTGGTTAAATTTTCAATGATTTGTAATATCACAGTGCCTTGAACTGCTCACTCCACTTGTAATATGCCCTAATCATTTCATTCGAAACGCTTGGTTTTCGCCTTTCTATAATTTCCCTAAAATCTTTCATAACTAAATCACGTGGTGGAGGAGTATCTTCCCCCTCAATTGGTTCCTTATATCCAGGCGAACTAAATAATTCATTCACAATTTTTAGTTGAGCAGCCTGACAAACATCTTTTATATCGCTTGCACTATACCCATCAAAAATTTTTGCCAATGCCAAAGGTTTTACTCTAGGATCCAATCTTAACTGATTTGTATAAAGGGCAAAGAGTTTTTCTCTAGCTACCACTGTCGGTAGTGAAACATAGATTCTTTTTTGAAATCTGCGTAAAAATGGGTGGTCTAAACTCCAAGGTTTGTTGGTAGCACCGATTACATACAATCTGGCGTCTTTGCCTTTACCATTAAGACCATCTATTTCTGTAAGAAATTGATTTCTTGATCTTACTTCACCACCAATTTCATTGGTACGCTCACCTAAAAGGGAGTCAAGTTCATCAATGAATAAAATTACTGGCTTACCCTCTTTATCTGCATAATTACGTGCCATTTTAAATAATTTTGAAACATTTTTTTCGGCTTCGCCTAACCATTTACTCATCATGGATGACGCATCTACATTGATAAAATAACCATCAAGCTCATTTGCAGTAGCTGCTGCTAGAATTGTCTTTCCACATCCTGGTGGACCATATAATAAAATTCCTCTTGGCCAGCCTAATGGAAAAAGATCAGCCCTCTTACTTGGGTAAACTATAGATTCACGTAATGCATTTTTTGCATCATCTATACCAACAACATCACACCAACGAACATTTGGTTTTTCTTTCATTACCATATCATCAAATGTGTCCTCACGAGTTTTTGCGAGACTTGCTTGTTGTGTATCAGGTGATGCCTTTGGGTCTACTGCAGGTTCAAAATCAACCCCATGTGCAGATTGAAGAATTTTTATTCTATCTTGGTATGATTTCATACGATCCCTGTATATTGTATTTAATTTACTGTCTGGATAAAGATGCAGTAATTTGAATAATGCATCATTTGCTTTTTGATAATGTGTAATTGCCATTCCCCGTGCACCTTGTGAATCATACTTGATTGCGTCTGATGCATACTTACTTGCACTTTTCTCTATTTTTTGTGGGGCTAAACTCATGTATATTACCTGTTAAGAATTACATGGAATTTTGGAAGGGTAGTTAGGAGAGTAAATATCTGTACAAAATGTAGTTAAATTATTTACACTGTTTTCACTATTTTGCTCACTCTCTGCTTTGTTTTCATCAAAAATAGAATCATTTTTTTTAGAAAGATTACACTGTATGTTTTTTAATCGCGAAATTTCAGCCGTAGATGATATAAGCATCTCCTCTACCTCATCATCTATAGATTCAAGAGAATTTGCAGACTTTGTAATTAAATCAATAAATTCCTTTAAAATTAAGCGCATATGTTTTTTATTCTCATATTTTGTAAGTATAAAATCAGTTAATGAAAGTATTTTATTAATATCTGTTAATTCTTCAAGAGTAAAACTGTTAATATTTTCAGAACTTATTGATTCTGATTTTAGTTTTTTGATTACTATTGAGGAAAAATGTCTAACTTTTCTTAATTCGTTAGGTATGCCTTGCGCTGAATTGATCCTAATCATGAAATATTCACATTCAAAATTACGTGAATTTAAGATTAGGTCATTACGTGTTAATTTTAGAGCCCATCATCAAATTTGCTTAAGCTGAAGATCACAGATCAGCCTAATCTTGAATTCATTTCCCGCAAAAACTTTTTCATTTGTCCCTTTGGGATGATTCCACCACATGCTCTATCATGCCCACCGCCAGATCCTCCAAGATCAGCAGCAACAGAAGATACTAGTTGACCTAGATGAGTTTTGCATGATGGTGAACCTCTGACAGATACTGCATAAATTCCCTTATCCACACGTTCCTTATACGCAATCCCAACGTCTTTGCCTGAAAAACCAAGCACAAAATTAACAGCACCGCTTGCAC
>Ga0315334_10003231_pt1 | contig 10235 bp, 5 predicted proteins | sample M150034915metaG_FD_205555 | JGI IMG/M metagenome (GOLD analysis project Ga0315334, IMG submission 205555) | Ammonia-oxidizing marine archaeal communities from Monterey Bay, California, United States - M1 500m 34915 | ecosystem: Environmental > Aquatic > Marine > Intertidal zone | place: USA... | reverse complement strand
GTTCAAGTGGACAGGGAGGCCCCAACATTCAAGGGTGGTAAACCCTAATTACTGGATAGCAGTCGGCTGAGATGTAAACGGCAAGAAAAAGACCCTTAGCTGCTGGCATTTTATATATGTTTTGCCAAACGCGCCAAAGTAGCCTCTAGGGCCGCGCTGGAGGATAATAACGAGGCCCTATAGCGCCTTAATACCCTTGACCGCTTTGGCGGCACAGCATTAGCCCCATCCTTTGCGCGTTCATAATCTTGCAGGGGCATCAAAGAATACATAGAATGGGGTATGAAGGATGTTCCGCATCTCATTATTTTAGCCACTTTTATTGCAGTAGTCGTTTTGATTGCGTACACATTATTCCGATTCATTGCTAAACAAGCTATCAAAACAGCTTTGATAATTGGTTGCATCATCATCGCATTGATCCTAGCTGCTGCGTATTTCTACTTTTGGAACGCTAACCAATAATTGGAATTTGCGGTGGGTTGTGTAGCTGGTGTGCTAATATATCAACCCGACTGAGTCCCAAAGCGGTGTAATATACCGTTGTCTATTCAAATATGGGCGCGAACACACCAAAAGACGTGGAAATGCGCGCTTCAAATTGTATGAGGCAAAATCATCCTGTTGAATAGGGCTGAATCCATTCTGGCACGACATCTGCTGCTCACTAGGAGTGCGAGTACAATACGAACCAACAAAAAAATGAAAAACGACATTATTACCGATAAAGCAATCACTGCCGCCATGCAGGTGATTGAGGATGATCTTCGGAAAAACAGCTGTGGCTATGCCAAAATGGTGATTATCCGGAATTCACTGGTTGCTAACTTAAGGCAGTCTTTGAATCAAAACCTAGGTTAACCCCGTTTTTAGGGGCAGAATCACCCCTTTGCACGAGTTTTTCCCAAGGCCAAACATCACCAAACGTCCACCCGCTTGGATTGGATGTGTGCCTGTCTGGAGGCAAGAGGAAGCTCTGGCTAGAACTGAAAACTTGGTTCTTCTTTTATCTTTGGGGGATTGATGTCTATTCCTCTGGGACGCTTCTCTGTTATGTCCAGATCATTGCAATGCCATCTTTTGGGTGTTGCTTCACAATACACCATTCCTTTGTGAACACGGCTCGGCTCAACTAACCTAGTGTCTTTCGATCCCTCAATTTCAACGGCAACTCCCATGCGATCGATTTCTCCTTTTTCGATATCTGTATAAGTTGAGCGATAGAGTCGAACCTTATAGCCACAATCATGGAGTAAAGCGGCCAATAATATCGCACCATCATCAACGGTTCCTTCCATCTGAATCAAGGTTTCAGTCGGGAATTTCGGATAATGATTTGGGTGGAAAGTGCTCTTGCCGCTCCGAAGATTGTTAAACTTATCAAAAGCATGCCTTAGGTCACTGATGCGAATACTAAAGTGATTATGTTTTTCAGTATTCTTTTCTATATTAATGTCATTTAATTGTTCTAAATTTCTTAGTAGTGCAGCGTGTTCTTTGGGAGTAAGGCATTCGGTGGCTATTTGTTTATATTCTCCCCCGGGCCATTCGCTTTCCGGCTTATTCTCCTTAAACCATTCTTCAAGTTTACCCACATAATTTACAATTTCCTCAATTTCACCGTCTTCGTCGTCATCATCGGTTCTCTGAATATTAATATGCCATTTCTTTATGCTCTCCCATAGAGAGTCTTCCTCAGTTTTTGACATTGGATCTCGCCAGAAGCCAACTACTTCCCAAAGTGTAGTGGCCACAGCCTTGACTCTGTCGAGTTTGGGCAGATCAGCAGCCGCCTCATCCGGTTTAACAAATACATCCAACTCTGGGGGAGGGATGTCTCCCCTTTGCTTAACAAGGGATTGAACGGCTGCCAAACAAAGCTCGATTTGTTGTAACTCTGAGAGGCTGTTGTTACGTACAACCTGATATAGATGGTAGGACAAGGTTTTCACCTCACGGGACTCAGCAGCATGGATTTTATGGCTGACATAAGTTTTGCCCCAACTCCCAATATTATCGTTGTAGGTATCCGCCGCGTCCTTATCTTCCAAGACACTCTGCCATTCTGTGAATAGCTCTTTGTTCTTATCCTGAAATGTTCCCAACCCATTCGCGCTGGCTTGAAAGTGCAGTTCTGGTACCGGATCTCCATTCGGATGACCATGTTCGGTAAACCATGGGAACCGAACCTCCTCTAGAGACATTTGCTTCCAATCGCCTGAATCATCTAATTTACGCAGTTCAGCAACACATCTATCTCGCTGCCTTTTTGCATTATCATATCCCTGCTTTTGAGCATTACTAATCCACTCTAACATACCCGTTCCCGTGCATTCCTCACACACCGTTTCTTCAAGAATCGGTGGCGCACCCTCTTCCGAAATGGTTTCCGAACCCTCTTTCGAGGCGGCGTTTGTATCCTCATCGCTTTCTTTCCACTCAGCAATCACTCCTTTCCCGTTGCAATTGCCACACGGATGACTCCCTCTATTCTCGACCATGATTTCCATTTTTTCATCGAGTTCCTGGAGTTCGCGTTTTAACCGCAATTCTAGCTCTTCCTCCGCCTCTGGAGTCCAAGAACACCGGCGTGCACTCTCTATTTCCTTCGGAACCTCCGTTTTGGACTGTCTGCAAATGTACCAAAATAAAGTGGTTGTAAGTGCTAATATAAGGATCAATCCAACGTATCCTGAATCATGGCCTTTCGCCTCCTTGCCAAGTATGAAGGGCACTATACTCATTGCTATTGCAAAAACCCCGGCGCCAAGGACTATTCCGCGATAATGCTCGAGTGTATGATACCGTGGGAAATAGTCGGCAAAATCTAAAACTGTACTTCGTTTCCTGGCAAAATAATATACCAGAAAAGCTAGCAAAGGAATTAAGACAAGCAGACCCCAAATAATCCTCTCAACCCAGTCACCCCATTTCTGTAATATTTCTATATTCTGGGTTAACCCAATCGATAATAAACTAAAGACGATTAAATAAGAATAAATCCTGATAGCGCTCCAGCCCGACAATCGGGTTACATCAAACTCATGCAAGTCATCCGAAAAACGTTTCTTTGGCTTCGTAAAATACTGGTTCATTGCAATCCTCCATCAGGAATCTCCTCCGGCACTGACTCTGCCTGCGGGGCAGCGAGCTCAGTCTCTGGGATGTTCTTAACCGCATCTTCGCCCCCCGTTACTTGCTGAATCGCATCCCAAGTATATCCATGGGCCAAATACAGAAAACAGACCAAGCTTGGATTGTAGAAATTCGTAATGCTATTCTTAGAGCCTCTGGATTGAAAATTCAGTTTATAATGGTCCCTTATTCCAAACTCCGGCTCATCAGCAATTTTCCCTTCCGGGTGGAACGCCCAGATTTGTTCACCCACGTTGTCATCTAACTGTGACGCAATCTCCGCTTTATCTATGTAGGCTTGCAGAGGAGGCTGTTTTCTGAATTTGTGGCGTTTCATGTAATGCCACAATTCGAACCCCCTCTCATCCCCACCTAAATCATGATCAGAATTGTCATTGTTTCCTTCCAGTAAAAACCCCCTGTGGGAAATGCTCGAAATTCGCTGCAAAATTCTGTACCACCATTCTCCATCTCCTAAAATTTCTGGCCTTTGCGGATCATCCCGCCAAAACTTTTCAGCCCAATCGATTGTTTCATTCCGGACGTGGCTTTCCCACGTGTCTTTTGTTTGGGGAGTGGATGCTGGGTTCATCATCGAAACCAGTTCAAAATCAGTAGGAGCAACCGGATACGCTTCGGGCGAATTATAATACGTTTCCAACTGTCGGCTCGCTTCCTCTATCTGTTTCTCGATTTCAATAGCTCTTGATTCAAGCAATTCTCGAGCATGGTTCATAACCTCCCGAATCGAAGATACCATTTTATGGTTAACAATGGCTTCGACCATCATTTTTATTTCTTTGGTGAACCTGTTTTGTCTTCGCTCATAATCATGTAGAGTCGTCTTCAGGTGGTAGGCCACCAGGCCCAACGATAGACAAAAAGCCATAGCCATGCCGGCAGAAATATGGACGGCGAAATTACCAATGGGATAATGCGTCAATGCATAATAAACCCCGTAACCAGCCGGCGGGAATAATAACAATAATCCCCATCCTATACCGGAAAATATTCTTTTGAGGCGACCATCATATTTATAGTTTGCTATTAAGTAGAGTAAGGCCATGGGTGTGGCTATTCCTATTATTGGACTAATAATCGTATCACTGAGTTTCAGCATTTCGAACAAGTTGAAGAAAATAATTGAGAAAAAAGCAAACATCAGCAGCCAGCTGGTTTTCAGCGTTTTGCCATGAGGTCTTTCCAATTGTGCTACAATTGCTCCTAGAGCAAACCGCATAATGTCAGTTGTTTTAAAATCCGTCCGCTTGTCGTGAGCATAGGCTGCAGATTCCAGTTCCAGTTGGCTTGCTATCTCGCGATATTGTCTCTTTAGTACTGAAAGGCCCGTGCCCGAGCTGATTCGCTTTTTATGGTACTCAAGAAAATCTGCTTCAAATCCCTCCTTTACATGTTCGGTAGCTTCATTGAGCAGCTTAAATTTATCGCTGATTTCACTTTTTGTCAGCAAAGTGATAACATTAAGCATCCTCCGGATAGCCTTCCCCTTTGGCTTTCCTTTTTCGCGAGCTTCCGCCATTTCGCGGGTGAGCTCGGTATTGATTCTAGCGAACACATTCCGCTGTAGGTTGGTTCGATATTCATCGATACTATTAGCCCGCTCCAAGTCAGATGTTGCTTCTCCTTCTTCCTTTTTCAAGGATTTTAGGCACCGCCACAACTCTCGATTCCATTCACCATGAAGACATCCCCATTTGTCGGGTTGCTCCTCATTTTCAACATCAATTTCTCCTCCATACGACACTTTTGGCATGGGTTCATATGTGCCCGATTGAACCCATCCTTCTTCCAGCCATTTCTGGACAAAACACTCTTTAAAATATTTCTTTCTGGACAAGTCAATTGCTCGAATTCTTTCCCAAAAAAATGCTCTTAATCCTACAACCACGGGGCAAATGCGCCCATCAATCCACCCTGAACCATTAAGAATGGATTCACGCCAATTGCTTTCCACGAAAGACAGGTGCGCAATCGTTGCGCCGAGAAACCTCAATTCCGCAATTGTGGTGGGGCTGTTAAATTGATCCCATGTTGTTGCCAATAAAACTTTAGGAGGAGCAGCTCCATCTCCGTTAGCAAAACACCTGGGCTGCCTTGATCCATCATCGTTTGTTACCAAGTTATTAATTTCCTCAATAATGGCGATGGTCTTCTTGGATAAGGCTTTTTCTTGAAGGAGCAGGATAACCACCTCAAATGACAGAGCTTCGGGTATTTCAGAAGACACGCAAAAATTCCTAATTGATTCTCTGAAATCATTCAGCTCTGCATCGTCAAGGTTTGGCCCATTTTCATTTCCTTCCAAGACAATGAAAATCCTAAAGGTTCCGGTTTTAACCTCGTGGTCCAAGCGGACCATATCGCCATCAATTTGATGCATCATTGAGAAGTAAAAATCGCCAGCAGCATCCTGGCTCGGAATACTTGGCAAAACTGGACTACCTCTTTCGCCTAATATAGGGTGGGCATCATTCAGGAAAAAATTTTCTGGTACGGGGCCAATCCAGCCCGTCACTCGCCCCCAAGGTGGATTTGCTTCCAGTCCATATTCGATGGCATGCAACGCATCCGCCACCCCCTTATGGGGGCAGAACACCACTGTAGGACCGAATAGCATAAGACTTTATCCTTTTCGAAGCACTGTGGCTATCGAGTAAGTTCAGATCGAATAACTGCACCGAGGAAATCTTCCTCAACCTTGGCAGCTTGGCGTTTCGAATGGCCAATCTCTTTGACTTTGTTTTCAGCGTAATCCACGAACATCCTCTTATCTAAATCTACAGGAGACAGATTCTGCAAAGCAGGATCCTGTGAACAAGCCTGCCGGAATTCTGTTTCCTTCTGGATGACGGCATCTTTGTGCTCTTCTTCCAGAACCGCGGCTACTCTCAGAATCGATTGAGGGTCATTCCGTGCTTCACTATAAACTCCTTTTAGAATGTCAAAGTCCATACCATTATCCGCACTTTTCACCGGTGAAGAAAAGTTGATTCTGTGGCTTTTCGAAGGGATGTCGATGGCTTTTCTGCCCGTAACAGGGTCCTCCTTGATGAGCACCCATCTTGCATCGCCCGCTTCAATTCGCTGCTCTATCAGGCCGTAATAGTGTGCGCGAATAAAATTTTGAGCATGTTTCATATAATCTTTTGTCATGATTTTTATGACAGTGCTTCGGCCTGAAGATTCATCAAGGGGACAAAGGGTGTCTTCGTAGTCTTTCAAAATTGATCTGCGAATCTTCGGTTGATGTGTTAGCATCGCTTTTTCGCATGCTTTGAATGATTCCATGAATTCAAGAGATTCCAAGGTATAGCCAAACCTCATAGAAATCCGCACAATACCCTCGGTAACTCCTTCGGGCATTTCCTCTAGGGATGGCTCCGCTCGGAAATCTCCTCTTTTTACAAATTCTTCGAGTATTGTTGCAATGTCTTCCGATCCTTCTGGATAAAGAAGATAATCCAACCCCACAATTTCATCGATGAAACTTGCGGCCATATATTCGTTGTTCACCGTGAGCCACGGGGCGGCTTTTTTATCCAGCTCAACCAGCAGCTTTCTGAATTCTTCCTTTTTACCAACATCGAGGAACTCATCGTTTACAAATTGCTGGAGGTTCATATCCCCCAATTCTCCCTTTGCTGCCTCTAAACAGGCCTGCTCTAAACAACCTGGTTCATCGCCAAGACCTTCTACTCCAAGGATCAGATGTTTTCGTCCAGCAGCTAGTGTTTCAATGAGTGTGTTACTCCCTTTCTTGATTCTTTCCCGAATAAGTTGGTCGGTTCGTTGCCAAATCGCCTCAGCTTTTTGATTAAGTTTTTGAATCTTCCCAGCCGCAAACGCGGGAAACTGCTCCGCTCGGATCAGAAAAACTGAAACAGTTTTTTCGCGTTCGTCCCGCTTGGCCTTATTTTTTATATCCTCTGCCTTGCCTTTGGCTTCATAAACATATCGGGTCATCTCGCTATCAGCCTTGTCGACCTTGAGCTTGATCTCTTCACCCAAGTACCCCCTTAGGTCTTCTAGTGCTCCTTTCAGAAGCCGTGCCTGCTCGGCTCCGGCTTTGCTGGTGATGGCCGCCTTAACCGCTTCAGACCAATCGGAGATTTGCCCACTACGGGCGCCAAAACCGAGTACGCTAACCTTGCTTTCCCTAAGCGCATTTTCCGCATTGGCATTCCTCTCAGCCGACGACTGTCTTGATTCCAGTTTTTGCTGTTCTTGAGCCACTTCCGTGATGATCCTGCCTAGTCCTCGTTGAAGGTTTTCTACTGCGGCGGTAAATGCATCTGTACTTCGCAGAATTGGCTCCTCATGGGTTTCGGAAGGAAGACTGTGTTTGTAATTAACCAATGAGGCTAATTCTTTATTCAATGCCATTTTCACCTTGCTGAGGTGTTCTTTTTGGCTTGTCTTAATTTGGTCCCGATATTTGTCAACGGCTCCCTCTGCATTATCATAGAACCGCTTACCCTCCACAACCCTCTTATCGTAAGAGTTGCCAATGTGTTCGTTGATGTCAGATCGGAAATTATGGTTAAATTTGGGCAGGCCAAACTCCTCTGCCAATCTTTTCCAGTTTTGGCGAATTTCTTTTTCTCCTTCAACTTCCCCCCACTTGCCGGAAGCGGCATTGGTCATAAACAGAGGGCAGGCCGGGATTAGAATTTTTTGAAGAGGCTCCAATTCCCACTGCTGCATTAACTCCCAAATTTCCTCTCCTTCCCGGCCTTGATGTTCGGGTTGCTGATAGGGATGATCCGCCTTCTTTCGAGTCAACTGTTCAGCCCAAGAATAAGCCAGATATTGTTGCAGCGCCTCAATTGGCAACTCCAGCGTCGAAACTCCCAGTGTGGAATATGGCCGAGCTTTGTGAGAGGTGCTTAAGGAATTGAGTATTGTTTTAATGTTATCATTTGCAGATAACATTTTGCCGTTTATCCCTCCATTGATGCTGTAGGAGATCGCTTGAGAGATGATGTCATACATTGCTTCCGGCTCTGAAATTCCGATGTTTTCTTGATTTTGACTGTGATATATGTTTACCCAATCCATCGGAGTTTTCGATGCGATATCTGTGGGACTTCCATCGTCATCAAGAGTGCCCACAACTGCATTATAGCGCACTTCCCACAATAGTTCGCCTTGGCCCTCTTCGTTTTCCGCATTTTTGCGGTAGAGATGGTCGATTTCTCTCAAGCAGGTGTAGGTATTGGCTTTTGTCCGCATTTGCTGTGTTTGACTTTTAAGTACACCCTGAAATGCTCCGGCCATGACAAAATGGCCGGTCTGATAAACGTGCCTGTTCAGGTCCTCAGCAGCTAGGCTGACTAAGTAGGGGACATCAAAAATAAGCGAGGACCCAGTGCCTCCTGCAATAGAACCAATGATATGCACTTGCGGCACCAAGAAATCATCTTGCTTAACTTTATCCATGCGGAAAAAGTCTCGAATTGTTTTCTTAACCCTAGCAAAAACATCTTTGGAACTAATAAAAAGAGCCGTTCTCCCGATGAGGCGATTTTGGGCGGCCCCCATCTGTATCGGCGTATTTTGATTTAAAACATAAGGCTGTCCGTCAACTTCAGGCCAAACAGTCTTAATCCCGTAATTTCCATCTTTCTGCAATTGCTTTTCTACAAATCTCTTTGGATTTGTGTCGATTCCAATCGGCTCATATTCCCCCGTCTTTAGCGGATGATGTTTCAAATGCTCATAAGGCTCGGTATCAATTCCCAAAAACATAACACTCCCACCGTTCTCAGCTATTAGTTCTGGAGACTTGTTTAGTAATTGGCTTTTTAGTTTTTGTAAAACTTTTACGCCGGTCCCGCCCATGCCGATTAGCAAGCAGGGGTACTCTTTAGGATCAATATCACTCTTTGTCATATTATGTATTATTAGTATTCTTCATCGCTATGATCACCATTATAGTCAAAATTGTCAGTTTGGTGTGTATCATAGGTTAAAATTAGCCTGCCCTGATCTTCACATGTCCACTCAATAGTCATGACCTCCGAACACGGGAATTCTCTTCCAAAATCAAAATATTCAGAGTTTGCAGAAACTTCACCTTCAATACCATTTTTTGAACTAATTATGGAAGTAGTTCTAAGTTGAGTGGTTCCATTTCTCTTTTCTGCTTTTACGGTCATCACAAATTCATTGAACCGGGAATCCAGATTGCCCAAATCAATTTTGAGTTCCCCCTTTTTGGGGCCAAGCGGAGAGCTGGTCAAGTAATGTTCCGTGCCATTAAGGGTGATTACACCCGGAACCACCGGTCTCTTCGCTAAAACTACAAGCATAATTATAATGGCGAGGAGAATGCATCCGGCTAAAATATAAACGTACAATAACCATGCGGGTTTTTGTGGGATCAACGTAATATTCAGTGTTTCTGTCTTGGCATAACCAGTGGCATTTTTCTCATCATCAGGATCGTCAGGGAAGATTGTGGCAGTGACTTCCAGCTTCTCAGACACGGGTTCTTGTGTGACGGAGGTCGGTGGCGCGGGCACGTCAATCGTAAAGGTGTGCTTTCCTCCCTTGGCATCACCCCTCGACTGCGCGTCTGGTGATTCAATGCCGCTTATGGGATCTCTATCAACCTTCAACTGCAAACTTGTGTAGGTGCCTGTAACCTCCACGATAATTTTTGCGGTATAATTACCATCAGCTCCAATTTCGCTGCGATCGATGGTGATGCTACCGATAGCGGGCTTAGTATAAACGGGTTTTACAATGACTTTTAGCTTGGAATATAAGGGGGGATCTACATTTGGCGCCTTCACCGTTAGGGTGACCTCAAATTCCCCATCTTTCTCGTAGGCATGATATGGCTCTTTCTCGTTACTCTTTGGGCTATCATCTCCAAAATCCCATTCCCACTCCATGTTTGGGGGGCCTTCGGTGTCATTCTTAAACTGGAGTTTATCCCCTTTATTTACCGTGGTTGAAACTAATGATACTTTGGGAGTGATTGGGTGAATTTCAATTGTGCCCGAAAAAACCTGAGGGATGCCGCCAACAGTCAACGTCCAAGTATATGATTTAGGGCCAGGAGTTTTATAATA
>Ga0315334_10003228_pt1 | contig 10239 bp, 6 predicted proteins | sample M150034915metaG_FD_205555 | JGI IMG/M metagenome (GOLD analysis project Ga0315334, IMG submission 205555) | Ammonia-oxidizing marine archaeal communities from Monterey Bay, California, United States - M1 500m 34915 | ecosystem: Environmental > Aquatic > Marine > Intertidal zone | place: USA... | reverse complement strand
CGAAGATGCGCATAGATTCTTGCGGCCATTTGTTTTCCTATACCAGGTGCTTCACACAATTCTGATTCATTCGCGTGCTCAATATGTTTGTAGCCGCCGAAGTGTCGAAGAAGAGATTGAATTTTTTTAGCGCCAAGTCCATCGATTTCTTCGAGTGGATTTACCAACGCTGTTTTACCTCGGCGTTTTCTGTGATAGCGATTAACGAATCTGTGGGCTTCGTCACGGGCGTGAATGAAGACTCTTCCGCGACGATCTAAAACTATATTTTCATGGTCACGTCGATGTAATGTTTCGAATTGCTTCGCTAAAGCTGCGACCGGAAATCTATTTTCGACACCATGCTTTTCAAGCATAGCAAGAATTGTATTGAGATGGGTTTCACCACCATCGAGAAGCAAAATATCTGGCCATTCATCTTGACGTTTAAGCCAGCGCTCAACAACTTCGGACATCATTCCCAAATCATCTTTTGCTTCGGTTTTCACACGATATGTTCTGTATTCTTTTTTCGACGGTTTTCCATTTCGGAAAACCACCGATGCTCCAACCCTTTCATGACCTTGAATTTGAGCCATATCGAAGCAGACAATGTGGTCAAGTGAATCGGATTGAAGCAATTTAACGGCATCAGTAACGGCGGCTTTCTCTAAACTTCCCGAGCGTTTTTGCTGATGCCGAACTACCTGTACTTCTGCGTTTGAATCAGCCATTCGACGAAGTTTAGCTAATTCACCACGAAGTGGGACTCGCATCACAACATTCGACCCCCGCCTCTCATTCAACCAATGTTGGATAGATTCGCCAAGAGGAGCTGGAATCAAGAGTAATTTTGGTGGTTTTTGATTTGTATAATGTTCTGCTAATACTAGTGCGGTCGATTCGGCGATATCACCGCGATGAATCAATGGATACTCGACTTGACCCTGTATGACTCCACCTTTTGCGTGGAGAATTATCACAGTTCCAGTATCACCACGTGAAGCGAATCCAACAGCATCGCAGTCTTGATAGAATCTTGAATGAATAATTTGCTGAGACACTGTAGATTGAACTGAAGCGATCAAATCGCGAACACCGGCCGCTTTTTCATAATCAAGTGCGGCCGAAAAATCATCCATTTCTTCCTGCAAAGATTCGATTATTATTCCAGCATCTCCATTCAGTACCCCCTTTGCAGCATGAACTTGGTAATCATATCCCTCAGGCGATACACAAGGTGCATGGCACAATCCGATATGCATCGCCAGACAGCCCTCTGGAAGGAGTTCGGGGCAATCTCTGATGCCGAATTGCCGACGCAATAATTGGATGACTTTCTTCGCTGCACCCGCATCTGGAAATGGCCCCCATCTATCGGCATCAGTAGGAGGGTGCCGAGTGTAGATAATTCGTGGATGTTCATGAGAGGTTAAGGCGATGAATGGATAGGATTTGTCGTCCTTTAACATCGAATTGTATCTCGGCTTATGCTTTCTGACAAGCTGGCGTTCAAGTATCAATGCTTCAGCCGGATTTTGCGTCACAATACAGTCGATTTTATCCGCTTTTGAAACCAATTTTGGAATCATTTTCCGTTCAGGATTTTTTGCAAAGTAAGATCTGACTCGTTCACGTATATTCGTGGCTTTTCCCACATACAATACACGCTCGTCAGTTTGACGAAAAAGATAGACTCCGGGCTTATCCGGGAGATTCACAGAGTTAGCGTCGACGGGCATCTTCAGTTGATGCGGTGCAGGTGAATGCCCATGAACCCATGACCTGCTCGCCGTGTATGCTCAGCGATGCCCAGCTTCGGATTTTGGCCCGCTTGGCCGAGTTCGGAACCGAGGTCGAAAACTCTTGGGATGTGCCGCGCGCACTATCTCTTCCTGGGCTTGCAGAATCTCTTGGAGTTGTGCGCTCAGCCATTCATGCGCCTCTCAACGCGTTGGAAGAAGCAGAGTTTGTATCGACAAGATCGGCGCATGTTATCGGCGGCGGTTCTCGCCGCCGAACCGTCGTTCACATTACTGAGGAGGGTCGGAAACAGATTGAAGATGTGGGGTCCGTTTCCGAAAAACTCGGAAAAATAATTGGTCCGATTCCCGATAGTTCAATTCTACATGGCCGGGAAGTCGATATTTCACAGGTCATCGATGAATTATCTGAGGGAGGTTGTGTAATCCTATCTGGTCTGCCCGGGGTTGGAAAGACCAGCCTTGCTAGGGGTGTGGTTGACGAATTGATTTCATCTGGTTTGTCCGTACGATGGGCAACATGCCATAATTATTCTGATCCAGCAAATATAGCTGAGCAATGGTCGGCTAAATCTGCTACGAAAAGCCTCGCTGCAATCGCTTCTTCAATATCTAATTCTAGAACCCTCCTCGTGCTCGATGAGGTCCAAGAATTGCATGTTCGTCATGCCGCTGGCGTGGAGGAATTATTGTCTGAATTGAAACGAGGTCCGAGTTCGGTTCTCGTCGTTGTTCGAGCACCGAGCCCATTAGGTGAAATGAAAGGATATTCGGAGATTAGATTGGGTGGATTAGCTGCTGAAAGCGGTTCTCAAATTATTTCTGGATTAGTTGATGAAAATGAAGCTGCAGAGATTTCAACCGCTCTGGGCGGCCATCCATTAGCACTTCATTTATGGTCGCCCGACGATGAATTACCGGCTCGAGTTGAGGCGGTTCAGGAATATGTCGAGAAGATGGTAATTCGTCGACTAAGTGAGGATGGAACATCTACTCTCGATGAATTATGTTTAGCGCCATTTCCATTAAAATCTGACGAATTATTTGAAAACGAAGGTATTCAAGAACTCGACGAATCTGCAATTCTTCGTTGGACAGATTCGATGGTCGAGCCACATCATTTGATTCGCAACGTCCGTCGTGGTATTTGGCGAGCAGAGGAATTGGCTGATTTGCATTCTATCGGAGCATCGTTATGGGAGGAGAGGGAGGGTGAAAGAGCCTTGCAAATCGAAGCTCATCACAGATTGAATTCATCCGAGTTTGATGCTGAGTGGCTTTCAGATCGGTTGCAGCAAATCGCAAATTTTGACAGTGCTGCAGCCGCGGTTCTAATCGAGGATGCAGTTGAGAGAAGTGGAAATGAAGTTCTCCGGGAAGGAGCAGTGGACCTTGCATTGGAAAGGGGTGAAGGAAGAATTGCAGAATCTCATCTTAGTGAAATTAGTGATGGGCCAGCAAAAAAATTGCGTCAAGCAAGACTTGCGAGAATTCGAGGTGATTCACAAACAGCAAATCGATTGGAAGAGGAAGCCCTCGAACACCTTCCTGTCGCTGAGAAAATTCGTCATAAAATCAAAAGTATCGTTCGTCGATACGACGATAGGTTACCTGGAAAACTTGATCCGCAACTTGCCAAGGAATTATCTGAATCGATTTCAAAAATTTCCCTTTCGCAATTATCAGATTCAGATCGTGCTACTGCGACCCTGTCACTAAATCTAATGAAGCACTCGATTGCTCTTCAAACCGGCGATATTTCTCAATCTGCACAAGCTCGTGGAGAAATTGAATCTAGCCTCGGCTCTGATCATCCGAGCTTGACTTCACTAGATTTGAAGGCTAGTTTGACGATTAGAACGAATGGGAACGCAACTTCAGATGCGATAGAATCATCGAGAATTTTCCTAGAAAATTGTGATGACCAATTACAGCGAATCTCGATGATTCATACAACTTTAGAGGCGGTAGGCGATGAACCACCATCGTGGTTAATCGATCTTCACAAGCGAGAATTGTCCGCAGAGATTCGCGATGATTTGGCAATTTTTCGACGTCTCTCCGCTCAACTATGGTATTGGCGTGGTGTTCTCGAACCACATAACCGGCTCTCGCATTGGCAGGAATCTATTCATCGATTCAGAGCTGCTGAATGTAGTGATGCAGCGAGAGAATTGCTTGACAGATTAACACAATCTGTATAATCAAATTTCAGCGCCGATCAAAGTGCGAGTTTCAGAAATCCCCTCAATCGAGCGGATATCTTTGACTATTGCTCGAGTCATTTCACCTTCATCTTCAGCCTCGACTTTTACGAAGAGGTCGTGCATTCCGAAAACGATCCATTGTCCGACGACGCAGCCAACTTTGCTAACCTCTTCTCGAACCTTAACTTCCCAGCCTGGCTCAGTAGTAATCAAAACGAATCCTACTGCCATTTTCAAGCCTCCACTGCAATCAGAGTCTCGGTTTGGATAACCCCTGGAATTGAGCGCATATTACCGATTAAAGTCTTAGCCATCTCTTTTTCATTATTGAAATCGATTCTTACTACGAGGTCATATTCACCATAGGCAACATGTGTTTCAGTGACACAATCTAGGTTCAAAAGAGCGATGAAAACATCCTTCTCCATCTGTGGTTGACACTTGAATAATACGAACGCTGTGCTCATGGAATTGTCCTCTCGCTGAACCGCTCCGACCGATTTCCATTTATTATGACTCTTATTGAACGTTTTTTTTTGATGTCCATGAGAGCGTTAGGGATAATATGCAATTGCAGTGCCGTCAAGCCATGCATTGCGGCCTTAGAGGAAGTCGGCGGCATGCGATAATGCTAGTTTTCTTGATGCTTAGTTCGACAGTAGCAATTCTGCCGATGGCAAATTTGGCAGCGAGTACTCGAACAACTACTGTATGGTCTGGTTCGGTATCTTTGCCTGACGGGTATACAGTAGAAAGCGGCGACATTTTAATTGTTCAAGCCGGGACGAATATTTTCCTCGGCGATGATAAAGATATTCTTGTCGCCGGTCGAATGACTGTGCAGGGAACATCGGCTAGCCCGGTGATTTTGGATGCACCTACTGGTAATCACGATGGAATAATTTTCAATTATACCAGTTCTGGGCTTGGCTCAAAAATTGATAATTTAACGATAAAAAATTCAGAATATGGAATGACAATATATTCCAGCGATCCAGTTTTGACTAATTTGAGGGTCGAGAATGCTGACCGAGTAGCAGTCGATCTCTTTGATTCCGCTTCACCTCTAATCACAGATTTGGTAATCATTGGTGGCGGCCAAGACATCCCGCTTGACACATCTTGGCGCAAAGGAATCGGTTTGTCAATCGGCGCTAGTTCAGCGCCGATTGTGAATGGCGTCACAATCGATCAATTGACGACGCGCGGAATCAATTATTGGGGCAATTCAGGAGGCATGTTATCCAATTTGCAAATTTCCAATGTTTCGGGTGCGACTACCGCAATTTCTGCAGGAATTTGGATAGAAGATTCTCGTCCACTCATCGTTGATGCAAACGTTAGTCGCTGCGATAACGGTGTCTACGTTCGTCATATTACGCAAGGATGGAGTACTCGACCGACCTTCTTACGTCTCGGAGTCGAAGATAGCCAATACCGAGGCGTGATGGTCGAACAATACAATCATAGCCAATTCTCGAATCTCCCAATCAATGCAATTTTCGAAAATTTAGAGATTCGTGGCACCGGCGGAGCAGATGCCAAAACCCCTGGTCTCGGGATGTCTGCTCTCGAAGTTAACACGAGCGGAATAAAAATTGATGGCGGACTAATCGAAGATAATCCCGTCGTAGGATTCCGCGCCTACATGATAGATTCCTCGACTATTGTCGACAGTCTGACAATTTTACGAAGTGGTGATGATGGAATCTCTACACCATTTAACGACCGAGCAGGGCTATTTTGGAGAAGCGCTAATTGGGGTTCGGGAGGTCCACCACTCTTGACTAATTTAGTCGTCAAAAATTCTTCTGGTCCTGGAGTTTTGATGTGGAAAGGAGGAGCATATGGGATGGATTGGGAAATTAGTGGAAATGGTGCGAGTGGAGTTGATTTCAGAGAGTTTCATCCTCAAATTAGCAATATTGAAACCACCGATAACCAAGGTCACGGTATTTCTGTAAGGGATTCGAGTAATGTCGAACTCTCCTATATTCTAAGCTCTGGAAACGGCTTCGATGGTGATTCATTTACAATTGGAGCAGGATATTACTTCGAAGAGTCGAACGATGTCATCAGCAGTGGAAAAAATGTCTCTTGCTTTGAATGTAGTTCGATTGGAAATGAGTATGGGGTAATCGTACGTGATAGTATTGATCTTCAACTTCTTTCGATGGAAATTCGAGACCCAACCTTTGGCGCGGCTCTCGACATCGATAATTCGGGACTATCTCATGCTGGCACGATTCTAATCGACGATTTGTTAATTCAATCAAATTCATCGACCTATGCATTGGATTTCGATCAGGTCGATGCCCATGTAGTCAACTTAGATCTAAATGGCGAGAATGGTGGATTCGGTTGGAGGGCAGCGACGACTCTGACTTCTTATCTGAATAATTCAGTAATTCGCGGTGATTCATCATGCTTCGATATTTGGGATCATGTAGAATTACTTATTGAAAATCTGAACCTGTTTTGTAATTCATCCACTCTACCAACGATTACGAATAGTTTCGTAAATTTCACAAGTTCTTCCTTCGCTTCTGGGGCAACCGTTGATACTTTTTCATTGGGAAGTTCGAGTCATGTTCGATGGATTTCATCTGGTTCGATTGCAACGCCATCTTCGACGGCGAATGATAGCATACTCGACGTGATGTGGATGGTTGAAGCCCATGTCGTCAATCAATTACTGCATCATATTCCATATTCTCAAGTCAATTTGACATTCGACCAATTCGAGCCAGAATTTTCTACAATATTGCCGTATTCTGGCGTTGATATTCTTGGCCCATTCGTTGGTAAACGATGGACTATTCAGCAATCTTGGTCTAATGTAAATTCTGTATACAGCAGCTGTGATTATGATGGTGTGCACAATAATACCTCAACAGAATTCCTTGATTCTAACATTGAAATTTTATGTATTTTAGAATTATCAAACCAACCGCCTTTCATCCTTTGGAGTACACCAATAGATGAGGAAGTTTTCGCGAGCGGTTCAGAAATTTTGTTCAATGCGAGCGAGTCTTGGGATTTGGATGAGGATGATTTATCTTATTCATGGAGCAGTAATATCGATGGCGATTTATTCTGTGGAATGATTGGGAATTCTTCGATATTCATCGCTAATAATGGTAGTATATGTCTCTCGGATGGTGAACATGAAATCACTCTGGAAGTTTGCGATACTGACAATCATTGTGTTACAGAAACGAGAGCGATAGAATTGGTCAATCGACCACCATTACTCTCGGTCGACACAACACCTGATATCTCTGCTTGGGGAACTCTATATCTTGGACAAACCGCAAATATCTCAATCGATTTAACGGGTACCACTGATCCTGAAGGTGATCCATTGGATTGCTGGGTAGTCGCATCCTACGAGACAAATACCCAGACAAGCGGTTGTCCAATGCTAATCGAGCGCAACTTCCTAGGAGCGCCGAATCAATTCCAAGTGACAGTTTATGCCAGCGATAATGTCAATTCACCAGTTTCCTGGACGTTCAGTGTTGAATTATTCAACGAACTTCCTGAGGCGATGATGAATATTGAGCGCAGTGGATCACTCTCTCAGAATCTCGTTCGCCTTGATGGAACCGATACATCGGATCCTGAAGATGATGAAGTGAAGTATGAATTTTGGAGTGATGTCGATGGATTACTCGGCTCTGGTATCACTCCTGTCGATGAGGTTGAATGGATTGGAACCCTTTCGAAAGGCGTGCATGAAATAACCATGTATGCGAGTGACGATCGGCCAAATCATGCTGGTCGATGGACAAGTGTTAGTGAATTAATTTCAGTCGAAAATTCCCCTCCGGTCGCATTAATTTCAACTCCAACGAATTCTTTCGCGACCGATTCCAGTCAATTGGTCTCATTTGATGCGACCGGTTCAGGAGATTGGGACGTCGCCTGCACAGACCTTGTAGACAATGGTTCAGGACTAATCTGCAACCCTAGCACAGAGGTCAGCCAAGATTTGGTCTCTGTGCTTTGGCAATCAAATTTGATGAGCGAGCCGCTTGGAGTAGATTGGCGCTTTGAAGCGAGATTGCCAGAAGGTCTGCACACTATCACTTTGATACTCGATGATGGTGATGGTGAGATTGCAACCGATTCGATTCAAGTTAGTGTCGAGCAGGCTGCTCCGGTGTTAATTCTCGACTCGCCGCAGCCCGATGTAGAAGTATTTTCGAATCTTCCCGTACTTTTCGATTTCCGTCGCTCTTTCGACCCAGATGGTGATGATTTCACAGTAACTGTCACTTCTGATTTAATAGCAGAGCCGATTCTTCTCAACAAAACAATTGACTACTGGTACAACGATTACATACCTGCTGGAATTCATGAATTAACCTTTGTTTTGACCGATTCAACAGGAAAAATACGAACTCACTCACAATTTCTTACAGTCCAGGAAACCGCACCTATTGCTGGTATCGAAGGATTATTCGAAGGTCAGTATATTCCTCCGGGAACAGAGATTGTCTTGAATGGATCAGCCTCGTACGATTATGATAATGATATCGTACTTTACGAATGGTCGACAAGTGATGGAATTGATCTAGGTGACAAAGAAGTAGTGTTTGTTAATTTCCAACCTGGCCCGATTCAAATCACACTTTATGTTCAAGATTCGAGAGGTGCGAGCGATTCAATTTCAATCAATTTGACAATCGGCTCAAGCTCGCCCCAATTATTCGAATTAATCATCAATCCAAGTAAGCTTCAGAGGGGCGAGCCGAATCCAATATTCTTGACGGTCCGTCTTGACGACTTGGATGGCACGACACAAATTGTCTTGTGCGAATTGAAAGCAGGGGGTGAGGTACGTGAGTACGAATTACGCGATGATGGACTTGAAGGAGACATAGTTGCGGGTGATGGAATCTGGACATTGCAAACCGTTTGGACTATCGATGAAGGAACCACTGCTCGGGTAGAAGTTTGGGCAGTCGATGGCGATATCGTTAGCCCCGCCCAAATAGAAATTATTCAGATTGATTCTGGTGAGGGTGAAAATTTCTTAGTATGGTTATTGGGTACTGGATTACCGGTTCTTATTGGATTAATAATAATTTTAACGATTCTTGGAATGATCTATTCGGCAAATCGCCGGCAAGAGATGAAGAAGGATTTGGAGACGATTGAATCTTGGTCGAACTTTGATCCTCGAGAATTGGATGAAGAGTTCGATAGTGACGAGGATATGCAATGACGGAACTAGTTCGTTGTGAGTGGTCGACAAAAGACCCTCTTTACATCTCATACCACGATAAAGAATGGGGCCGGCCGAATCGAGATGGTCGCCGGCTATTTGAGAAAATTATTCTCGAAGGGGCTCAAGCTGGGCTTTCATGGATTACTATCCTCAAAAAGCGAGAGAATTATCGTCGACTTTTCGATGGATTTGACCCTACCATAATCGCTGCCTATGATGAGGGAGATATCGAGCGATTGATGGGCGATGCGGGTATTATTCGTAACCGTGCGAAAATCAACTCAGCAATCAATAACGCGAGGGTATTTGTGGAACATTTTGGTACGGATGAGGATGCTTTTAGCGACTTTCTTTGGGGTTTTGTAGGTGGTGAACCAATTATCAATCAATGCAAAACCATGGATGAAATCGAGGCGGTTACCGAAATTAGTACCCAGATGAGCAAGGCTCTGAAAAAAATGGGATTCTCTTTTATCGGGCCGACCACATGCTATGCGATGATGCAGGCTGCCGGAATGGTTGACGATCATTTAATGAATTGTTTTTGTCATACTTCCAATCGCAACGGCCCCCCATCCGCTCGTATCTAATCGGAAGGGTAGCGTCTGAAAGGGCCCACTGAAAGCCCACGGATTCGCCAAAACCAATCGCATGGGTCTATGCAGAAACCCATTGATTTGTCTGTTAATCGATAATACTATTCTCTGATTATCTAATTTTTCGCTAGCGAATGACTCAGCCCACTGCGCCGCCATTGAATCGCTTATGTTTTGCCTTTCGAAAGTGTGTTAAGGGAAATATCAGGACTGGTTGCATCCAGAAATTGGCTTTAATGAACTTGAAATTGAACAAATCCATTCAGCATGAACTGAAATTCTAGTATTGAATGACAGTGACCAAAGTCTTGAGGTCTGGTGGGATGATTACAAAATTGGTATTCCTGAATAATTAGCCCATGAAATCACAGGAATCAACCCTTATTCAATTTTTTAACATAGAAGCAAAGGGTACCCATCCGGCCATATTACGGCCTGGAATGTGAACCTTTTTTCGG
>Ga0315334_10003224_pt1 | contig 10243 bp, 1 predicted proteins | sample M150034915metaG_FD_205555 | JGI IMG/M metagenome (GOLD analysis project Ga0315334, IMG submission 205555) | Ammonia-oxidizing marine archaeal communities from Monterey Bay, California, United States - M1 500m 34915 | ecosystem: Environmental > Aquatic > Marine > Intertidal zone | place: USA... | reverse complement strand
GCTCCACCGCCATCCAACGCCAGGCCCGGACGCGCTCCAATCCGATCACCACTCGCGGCGCCACCAACTCCGTCGCAGTGGAAACGATCATCTCCAGCGACATGGTCATGGGCACCAGCGGAAACCGGTCAGCAGGATTAGGCCAACCCTCGGGCTGTGGGAAGAAGGCGTGGTCAATCAGGAACGGGCAGGTCTCTAGTGAGACCAAGCGCTTGCGAGTTAACTGCTCGGGGCTCTGCGCCTCGCGGTAGGCGTCCAACACCTCGCGGCCCACCTCCCCAGCGCGCCGCAGGTTGGATTGAAGTTGCTCCACGAGCGGGGATCCTGACTCCCCAAGGTTCCCGTCCCCCTGGACGTTCCTGCCCTGCACAGAAATTCCCTTCAGCGGCTCATCAAGGCGCACGAGGGGCGAGCCCAGGGCGAGTCGCAGGGTGCCCGATGGGGACTCCTTGTCAGCCGTCGAGGGTGCCGATGCAAGGATGGGGCCCAAGCGAACGGCCGCGCCTTCGACCCACAAGGCCGTGGCGGCGCGGGCCAACTGATCGGGTCCCGAGCGCCTGGCCGTGTTCATCTGAATGGAGCAAAAATCCTCCCCCTTGAGGGTGTCATCCACGAAACCGGTCAGGCTTCCGGTTCCCACTTGAACGAAGACCCGTGCGCCGTCTCGGTGCATGTTGCGGATCAATCCCTCGAAACGCACCGGCTCAACGAGATGCTTGAGGAACAGGTCCTCGATCTGATCCGGCGAGTTGGGATAGGGCGCTGTGCTGGTGGCCGACCACAGCTGGAGCCTGGGCGCCTGCACATCGAAGTGCTCCAGAGATTTGCGCATCCCCTCCAAGTGGGGCTCGAAGGCCGGAGAATGAAATCCGGATCGGAAGGGCAGCTTGTGGCACAAGATGCTGTTCTTCGCCAACTGTTCCAGCGCAGCATCGATGGCCACGTCCGTCCCGCACAGAATGTGCTGGTGCGGGCAGTTCTCGTGGCTGACGTGCAGACCCTCAATTCCAGCCAGCAGCGGCTCTGCCCGCTCGCGCTCACAGGCCACCGAGACGAAGCCAACACCAGGCACCTGCAAGGAGCCCCCCTCAAGACCTGCGATGAAACCGTCCACGTTGTCATCCGCTAGGGCTCCTGCGGCCAACATGGCACTCCACTCTCCGATGGAGTGGCCAGCAACCATGTCGGGTTCCAGGCCCAAGTCCGCCAGGACTCCAGAGAGCAGTCGGTTGACGAGGATGATCGCCACTCCGGTCCTCTCCAAGTCCGCGGAAGTCTCGCTACTGCTCGATAGCCTTGCGAGTTCGGTGCTCACGCGCTTAGGCAGGGGCCGCCCAAAGAGACTCGCTAGAGCTCGGATCCGTGGACGGAAATCCGCATCCACCCCAGGGAAGAGAAAGGCCAACTTGCCCTCGTGCAAGAGCCCCTTGTTGGTGAACCAGATCCCGTTTCGCCCCCGAAAATCCTTGCCACGCTGGACAATGGCACGTGCCTTGTCCATTCGCTCCGGCGTGGGATCCATCACGGCCAACCGGCACGGACCCACGCCCGGCTCATTGCCCGGCAAGGGACTCGATAGGGCGGCCAAGAGCTCGGAGGGAGATTCCCCCGCCAATAAGAGCGCCGTGGGTAAGGGAAGTTCCGTGGGGTTGGATGGTGTGTCCGACGAGCGATGCTCCTCCACCACCACATGGGCGTTGATGCCGCCAAATCCGAAGGCATTGACCCCGGCTCGGCGCAGCGAACCGTTCGATTCCCAGGGTTCAGCCTCCTGCAGGATTCGGAAACGCGTGCGCTCAAGTGCGGGATGCGGCTCGCTGCAGTTCAAAGTTGGCGGCAGGACCCCATCGCGCACGGCACAGATGGCCTTGATCAACCCCGCAATTCCTGCTGCGGGCATGGTGTGCCCGATCATCGATTTGATCGATCCAATTCCAGGCTGATCCAATTCACTGGGGCCTCCAAAGAACCGCGCCAGGGTCTCGAGCTCGGCACCATCGCCAGCCGGAGTCGCCGTTCCGTGTGCTTCTATCAACCCCACGGCTCCAGGCGCTTTGGGGTCGAGATCCAGATCCGCCCAGGCGCGCTCCAACGCCAGCAACTGGCCGTCTGTGCCCGGGCTCATCAGGGTTGAGGCGCGACCATCGCTGGAAACCCCCGTGCCAGCCAAGACCGCGTGAATTCGATCCCCGTCGCGCTCCGCATCTTCAAGCCGCTTCAGCACGATCGTCCCCAGGCCCTCCCCCATCAGGAGTCCGTCGGCGTGCTTGTCGAATGGCCGGATCTCACCCTTCCGGCTGAGCGCGCCCAGTTGGCTAAAAACGCTCCAGAAGACCACGTCCTGGGTCAAGTGCACGCCACCGGCGAGCACCATGTCACATTCCTCTCGCTGTAGGGCCCGAACCGCGTGATCCACCGCTAGAAGGGATGAAGCGCAGGCTGCATCCACGCAGTAGGCCGGACCTTTCAGATCCAGGCGGTTGGCGACACGCGAGGCTGCGAGGTTGGGAACGAGACCGATAACCGTGTCCGGACCGATGTGCCCAAGCTTGGCTTGATAGGCCTCGCGTACGGCCTCGAGCTGTTCGGCACTGATCCCCGGGATCAGATCTTCCAAACAGCCCACCAGCTCCTGACTGACCTTCACCTTCTGGATCAGGCGTGCCATACCAGAGTTCACGTAGCCACCACGGCCCAGAATCACACCGCATCGCTCGCCGTCAAATTCCTCGTCCCCATAGCCCGCATCCGCTAGGGCCGCGGCCGCCACCTTAAGAGTCAACAACTGGTCGGGTTCGCTGGAACGGGCCGCTACCGGCATGACTCCAAACTCCGTCGCATCAAAGTCCGCCAGGTCGTCTATGAAGCCGCCCCGATCGCAGTAGACCCGGTCGACGCGCTTGGAGTCACGATCGAGGAAGACCTTCTCCCAACGTGCTTCCGGCACAGGACCAATCGCATCGTAGCCCGTGCGAATGTTGTTCCAGAAGGCACGCACATCCCGTGCACCTGGGAAGATACAGGCCATCCCCACGACGGCAATCCTATTGCTCTCGCCCGGACCCATAGCGCGCTACCGCAACTGCTCGGGATCGGCGTTCATGAGCATGACCTGCGAGGGGCCACCGCCCCGAGCGCCAAGTTCGCGCATGAGTGCCTGGACGCCCCCCTCCAGCGGAATCAACCCAATCCCCCGGCGTTCGTACTCGGACTGCAACTCCGCACCGACCATTCCCGCCCCTTCCCATGGCCCCCAGTTGATCGAAAGGATGCGTCCGGAATGGGTCTTGGCCAGAGAATGAGCCAGCTTGTCGAGGTGATCATTTGCCGCCGCGTAATCCGCCTGTCCGCGGTTGCCAAAGGCGCCGCTTATGCTCGAGAAGAAGACCAGAAAGCGCAGATCATCTCGGATGTGTTGCGCGATGGTGTGGGCCCCGAGGACCTTGGTATCGAAGACGCGGTCGAATGATTCTTGGGTCTTATGAGTGAGCAACTTGTCCTCGATCACCCCCGCGGCGTGGATCACACCGTCCAACCTTCCGCGCTCGTCGTAGATCTGATCGATGCACTTTCCAAAGGCGCGTCGGGCGCGCACGTCCACCGGTTGGTACCGGACAGTCCCCCCTGCGCTGCGAACGGCCTGCAAGGTAGCCCGGATCTCGCGGGCGCCCAGAATTTCCCGGGCGGCAGCATCAATCTCAGCGGGAGCATCACCGGATCGCGCTTCGATAAGCAGGCGGCGCAAATCCACAAGGCTTGTCGCAGAACTGAAGCGCGCGTCCTCATCCTTTTCCGGCAGAGGCGAACGTCCGACCACTTCAAAATGACAGCCGAAGCGTTGAGCGAGGCCCGTAGTTACACGGCCCGCAATTCCGCGCGCTCCGCCTGTGATCAATACCACCGATTCCGAATCCAGGGGCGAATGGCCCGCTTCTTCCGGCTCACTCCAGAGCAGAGGTGCAGCCTGAACGGCTTGGCGGCTGCCACTCGCGTACGAGACCTCCAGAGTGTCGTCGGAGGCGCAGATTTCGGCCAACAAGAGTTCCGCTTGCACCCTAGGGTCTGAATCGGGATCTAGGTGCACGATGCGCACGCGCGAGTTCGGGTGTTCCTTGGCGTAACTCTTGGCGAATCCTGCCGCTCCCCCGGCCAGCCCGCTGGAACGCGTCGCGGTGCACAGGCTCTCCAGCCCGACCGGCGCCGCCGCTTGAGTTAGGGCAAAGAGGGCACGCACGTCGTCGGGGCCTCCATCCGCGGCAAGGGGTGCTAGATGAATCAGGTGTCCATCTCCGTTCATGGGCGAACCCTTCTCCATCAGCCGCACCCGGGCACCCAGATCTTCCAGGCCACGCGCCAAAACTCGGGCCACGCCCCCTCGATCGTCGGTCAAGGCATAGCTTCGTCCGCTCACGTCCGCTCGATTCCCGTTCAGAGCGGGGACGTCCACTAGGGTGGGTGCGTAGCGGCGCAGGGCCTGCTCTGGATCCACAGCCATGGCCGGGCCCTGATCGGTGTGCTCCTCACCCGCTGCATCTAGCGCAGCCTCATGGTTCTCCAGTTCTCCCGACTGGGTCTCGATCCACTCCAAGATTCCGCGCAGGGTCTTGATGGAGGCCAGCTGCTCAACCAGCGCGTCCCTCTCCTCTTCAGTGCCCACCTCCATGGCCGATGAGTTGTTCAATGCGCCAAGAATCTCAATCCGCTTGATGGAGTCGATGCCCAGATCCGCTTCCAGGTCGAGGTCGAGGTCGAGCATGTCTTCGGGATAGCCCGTACGCTCGCTGACGATGCGTAAAAGTTCCTTGTCCAAGTCCAGGATGGACTCCTGCCCCTTCTCGTTCGTGGACTCTGCTGTGGGCGCGGGCGTGGGTTCGGCCTCCGCCTTGACCTGCAGGGCCGGTGCGGGTGCAGGGATTTGCGTCGCTTTCACCTGCCGCACAAGGTCAGGCGCCGTGCTGCCCAGATAGGCCAGGACGACCTGCCGCTGTGCCTCGAGGGTGTGGCTGACGTTCTTCAAGTACGCCAGAACTGTGGCCTGAGCCTCATCCTCGGGTGCAGCGGCCACATCCTGGACGATTGCGGCCTCTGAGCCACGGGGCACCATCTCCACCGGAGGCGTTGCGCAGGGCCGCAGGGATTCCGGCGGGAAGTTTCCGGATACCGGAATGGCCCGGAAACCATCCACCTTCCATGCGAGGGGGGCGAGCGTGCGATCGGGCGCGGAATCCAGATCTAAGTCTCCATCCGTTCGCCCGTGGAAGAGGACCTCGGGCTCCAAGTCGACTCCGAGCACGGACAACTGCGCCAGAGCAGCAAGGAAGCAGGACAAGTCGCCGCTTCCTGACTCGTTGGTGGAAATCACCTGCACCTCTTGGCCCGCTAGGACCTTACCCACCAGACCCGTCAACACCCGGCCCGGTCCCACTTCCACAAAGATCCGAGCTCCAGCGTTGTACATGGCCTGCACCTGATCTGCGAAGCGCACGGGCCGAACGAGCTGTTCGCTCAGGGCGGAGCGAACCAGCTCGGGGTCGGCCGCGTGAGGCGCGGCAGTGGTGTTGGAGAAGACGGGCAGGGAGGGGGGCGCTATGGGGAATGCGCGCAGGTACTCGGCAAAAGCAGCCTCCGCACCAGCCACCACGTTGCTATGGAAGGCGCAGGCTACGGGGATGGAGCGTGTAGCGAAACCACACTCACTGAGGCGCTCGATGGCCTTGTCCACCGCGTCGGTGGGACCTGAGATAACGGTCTGGCGCGGGCCGTTCAGGTTCGCCAGTACCACCTCGTCCACCCCATGCAGGGCGGCGGCGGTCTCCTCCCCTGAAGCAGCCACCGCAGCCATAGTTCCCGGGTCATCGCCCACGGCTGAAAGAATGGCCTCTGCACGCGCGTGGCTCAGTTCTAGAAGGCGCTCTTCGGGCAGGGCGCCGGCCAGGGCCAGAGCCACGAGTTCACCGTAGCTATGGCCTCCCACCCAGTCGGGCTTCACCCCCACACCCTGCAGCAAGCGACCCATGGCCAGCCCACACAAGCCGAGGGCGGGTTGCGCACGCTCGGTTTGGGCCAGACGTTCCCGCTGCGCCAGCCGTTGCACGTTGTCAAAAGCCTCCGCCGGAAAGAGATCTGCAATCAGAGGGCCCGCCTGCTCAAGGAGGTCAGACAATTGGGGGAAGGCCAGGAACAATTGCTGCAACATGCCTGGGTACTGGCTGCCTTGTCCGGGGACGAGAAAGGCCACCCTCGGCGAGGATTCAGGCGCATCCGAGGCGCGTACCCAAACCCCCTCTGCGGCCTCAAAGGTCCGCGCGACACGCAAGCGTTCGATCAGTTGCTCAGCGTTCTTTGCGAGCAGAGCGACCTGCACCGGCCCCGTACCGCGACGCGAGGTGGCGTGTGCTAGCTCCCGCAGAGTCCAAGGCTCCTCGACATCGAGGCACTCGACCAACGCATCCATTCCCGCCTCCGCTTCGCCACGTTCCGCACCACGCAGGAGGAATAGCTCCTCGGGCCATACGGGCAGATGTGAATCCGGACCGTCCAGGCCTTCGTACTCCTCGAGCACCACGTGGAAATTGGTGCCACCAAACCCGAAGGATGAAACTCCTGCTACCCGTGGGCCCCCGTGGGGCTGAGGCCAGGGAGCACTAGCCTGGCGGAATTCGAACGGGCTCTCTTCCGCCTGGTAGCCACGGTTGGGCCGCTTGATTCCGAGAGTCGGAGGTAGGACCCTGTGATGCAGGGAGAGTGCGCCCTTGATGAGGGAGGCAATCCCAGCCGCACACTTGGTGTGACCGATCTGCGACTTGACGGACCCCAGGGTACACCCCGCGGTAGCCGCGCCGTCCGCTCGGAACACCTGGGTCATGGAGGCCAACTCCGTGCGATCCCCCACCACCGTGCCGGTCCCGTGGGCTTCAACGAGGCCTACTTGTGCCGGACCGTAAGGCAGGCGCTCGTAGGCTCTGTTCATCGCCCGCACTTGACCTTCAAGGCGCGGTGCAGTCAATCCCAGACTCTTGCCGTCACTGGAACCCGCGCTGCTTTGAATCAGGGCATAGATGCGGTCCCCATCGCGCTCCGCATCCTCGCGCCGCTTAAGCACCACGGTGCCCACCGCTTCGCCCAATACAATGCCATCCGCTTCGGCGTCGAAGGGTCGCGAGCGTCCCGAGGCCGAGAGCGCCTGGACGCTAGAGAACATCATGTAGTCGTTGACGGAGTTGTGCAGGTCGGCTCCACCCACGAGCACCATGGAACTGGTCCCCGCCAAGAGGGACTGCACCCCACACTCCAGCGCCGCCAGAGACGATGCGCAGGCAGCGTCCACCGTGTAGTTGAACCCACCCAGATCCAGACGGTTGGCGATGCGGCCGGCGATCACGTTGGCCAGCACGCCGGGGAACGTATCCTCGGTGTGTTGCGGCAGGCATGCTTCCAGTTCGCTGGGGACCTCGCCCACCAATTGCTTGTAAAGCACCCGGAAACCCAGGGCCCCGGCCAGATCGTTGCCGCCCTCGGCCCCAAAAATGACTGAGGTACTGGCGCGGTCGAACTCGCGCGTTTCATAGCCCGCGTCACAGAGAGCGCGGCGCGCGATCTCCAGACTGAGCAGTTGTACCGGTTCGATCGCCGCCATGGACTTGGGCGGGATGCCCTCTTTGGTGGGATCTAGGACCACAGGGTCCAAGAAGCCCCCGCGCGGGGAGGGAATGGTTTCTCCCGGCGCACCATCCGGGTCACAGTAGATTTCAGGATTCCAGCGCACGGGATCCACGTCCCGTAAGGAGTCCACCCCGCGCACCACGTTGGACCAGAAACTGTCGAGGTCGCCGGCTCCGGGGAAAATTCCCGCCATGCCGATGATGGCGATATCCATAGGAGAGCCCACATCGACGTCATCGTCCGCGAACAACTCCCGCGCGCGCTCAACCAAGAAATCACAAGCGCCTTCGCTTACCTGTAAGTGCAGGTCCAAGACCGTTACCGCTTCGTTTCGAAGCGCCGCAACGTCGCCCAGCATGAACATGCCCGTCTGCGCGCGCTCTTCATCCCCCACCGGAACAAGCTCGCCGGCATCCCGGCGAAGGCCTTTAGAGGCGATCCGCAGGCGCCCGAGATTCAACCGCTCAAGGGTCGCCCACATCTCGCGTGATTCTGCCCCGCTCTCCTCCAGCCGCGCACGCTCATCGCGGAAGGCGGCAACGAAGGGTGTCGCCGCGCACCGGGTGGCGTGACCGGGGGCAGTTTCGACCAACTCGGTTCCCGTGCAGGCCACGGCCGTCTGTCGATAGCCCTCATCGATCGCTCCGGAGGTCACGGCCTCGTCGGTGAAGATGTAGGCGCTTCCCATGAGCACGCCCACGCGCGCGCCGCGCTCCACCAAGGGTGCAGCAAGCGCAGCGACCATGGCCGCAGAGCGCTCATCGTGGATGCCGCCGGCAAATAAGATGCGCAACTCCTCAGGGTGGTCGAATTCCGAGAGCCGCTGCAGTTGAGCTTCCCAGAGGGAGTAGCTCGATCGGGGGCCCACGTGGCCACCGCACTCGCGTCCTTCGAACACGAATCGCCGAGCTCCTTGATCCAGAAACAGATCCAGCAGACCGGGAGAAGGCACGTGCAAGTAGGTCGGCGTACCCAGGTCCTCCAGGGCGCGCGCCTGGGAGGGCCGTCCCCCCGCAATCAACGCAAAGGGTGGGCGCAGATCTCGCAGCACTTCGAGTTGCTTCTCCCGCAATTCTCCGGGCAGGAAACCGAGCAGCCCAACGCCGAATGGCAAGGGGCCCAGTTGATCGCGGGTGGCTTGAACCAAGGAGCGCACCTGGTCGCCGTCCATGAGCGAAAGAGCCAGGAAAGGGAGGCCGCCGCCTTCGGCTACCGCAGCGGCAAACTCCGCTCCGTCACTGACTCGGGTCATGGGGCCCTGAACCACGGGGAACCGACAGCCGTGCTCGCGGGCCAGCGCCGCATCCGGCGCCAGGGAGCCTTGCCGACTGGCCTGCTCCACGGCAGCCAAAGCCTGGGCCTCAACGGCGTGCGCGATGCCTCCGGCCGTGCGATAGCGCTCGGCAAGTACTGAGGCCAGACCGATGTCCTCTCCCACGGGGAGAAGCTGCTGATCGAGATCGTCCGCCCCCATGCGGGCCGCCACTTCCTCCGCGCTCGCCTCTTTGAATTCATCCGCCAAGGTCACGTCTGGCCGGCGCAAAACCCGGTGTTCTCCCACCACGACGGTCTCGCTCCCATCCAGCTTGGAGAGGCGCTCTCCCAGGCCAGCGGGCAAGCGAGACTCACGGGCCAAGGCCAGAGCGCTGTCAAGAACGAAGCCTGCGGCTCCACCAGCAAGGCAGCCCGCTGCCGTATGCGGCCCGATCCCGCCTTGGCCGCGGATGGGAACGGAAGCGGGCAGCGCCCCGCTCTCCAAGAGTTGCTGTAGGAGGATGAAGGTACTGCGGGTTCCCACTCGACCGCCACTCTCGCTGCCCTTCGCGATCAGTGCCGTGGCACCCGAGTCCAAGGCGGCTCGCGCCTCGGACAGGTCGCGCACCTGAGCATGTATATCACCGATTCCTCTGTAGGTCGCCGCGTCCATTCCCGGCGCCAGAATCAAGAAGGCTGCTCCGGCGAGGAGGGCGGGATCTACGTCCCGCTGCAGAAGTACACCCACTCGTCCCGCAGCGGACCCCGCTGCGTCCAGAGCGGTCCACAGAGCTTGCGCTCCTCCGGAAGGGTCAGCCCCCAGATCAATGGCGCAGGGCACACCGGCCCGTGCCAGGGCCGCCGCCAGATGAGGGTCCGGGCGACCGAACGGAGTTATGCAGAGCAGCGGATACAGGCCCATCGGATCAGCACGTACGTCCAGGAAACAAAAATTGGTGGGGGGGGAGAAAATGGTCTGCCAGCCGTGACTGGTTGCCCCAGAGACGGAAAGAGACCCTGCTCCATCCTATCCCACACACCGCCGATGAAGGACTAGATCGCTCCTGACGGATGCCGCAAGGCAATGTTCCTTCCCGAAGACGACAACCGGCCCCTCCCGTGAGCCTCGCGGTCTCGATCCGATGCATCCTGGAGAAGATCGCAGCCTCGCACCGGTGCGTTGGTGCACGAGCCCTGGAATCGACCTGTGCCTCTCGAATATGGCTCGAGGAACCCAGAAGCCCAACCTGTTGCTGACAAGCAGGTGAAATGGTCGGGGCGAGAGGATTTGAACCTCCGACCTCTGCAACCCCATTGCAGCGCGCTA
>Ga0315334_10003223_pt1 | contig 10244 bp, 10 predicted proteins | sample M150034915metaG_FD_205555 | JGI IMG/M metagenome (GOLD analysis project Ga0315334, IMG submission 205555) | Ammonia-oxidizing marine archaeal communities from Monterey Bay, California, United States - M1 500m 34915 | ecosystem: Environmental > Aquatic > Marine > Intertidal zone | place: USA... | reverse complement strand
GTCCCGCCTGCTCGCCCAGCCCAAGGTCGCCCAGGGCGTGCCCTTGCGGCACACGCTGACGCAGGATCACGGCCTCGGCGCCGCGCTCGACAACGATTTGATCGACGCCTGCCGGGACGCGATCGAGAACCGCACGCCGGTCACGCTCGAACGGCCGATTCGCAACGTCAACCGGACGACCGGCGCGATGCTGTCGGGCCGGATCGCAGAAGCGCACGGCCATGCGGGCCTGCCGCCCGAAACCGTCCGCATCGCGTTTACCGGCGTTGCCGGGCAAAGCTTCGGCGCATGGCTGGCCCACGGCGTCACGCTCGATCTGACGGGCGATGCCAACGACTATGTCGGCAAGGGATTGTCGGGGGGCCGCATCGCGGTGCGTCCGCCCGAAACCGCGCCCCGCACGGCAGACGAGAACATCATCGTCGGCAACACCGTCCTTTACGGCGCGATCGCGGGCGAGGCGTATTTCGCCGGTGTCGCGGGTGAGCGCTTCGCAGTCCGGAATTCGGGCGCGGTCGCAGTCGTCGAAGGCACGGGCGACCATCCGTGCGAATATATGACCGGCGGCGTGGTCTGCGTGCTCGGCAAGACTGGCCGCAATTTCGGCGCGGGTATGAGCGGCGGGATCGCCTATGTCTACGATCCCGACGGCACGTTCGAACAGCGCGTCAATCCGGCGCAGGTGGATGTGTTCGCCGTGTCGAAGGACGAAGCCGAAGGCGCCGAAAAGAGCTGGGGCAAGCCGCAGCAACGCGGCCTCTCGGTCGAGAATAACGGGATGGGCGATCCGCTCTACCACGATGCCGAGCGGCTGCGCGTGCTGGTGGAGCGGCACCAATTGCACACCGGATCCAGACTGGCAAAGAGCCTGCTGGAAGATTGGGACGCGGCGCTTTCCAAGTTCAAGAAAGTAATGCCGCGCGATTACGCCAGGGCGCTGAAGGCGCTGGAAGACGAACGCGAACAGGCTGCGATGGAGGCGGCGGAATAATGGGCAAGGAAACCGGCTTCCTCGAATACGAGCGCGAGGAGCGCACCTATGCCGATCCGCAGGAGCGGCTGACGCATTACAAGGAATTCACGATTCCGCATTCCGAAGGCGCGCTCAAGAAGCAGGCGGCCCGGTGCATGAATTGCGGCATTCCGTATTGTCACAACGGCTGTCCGGTGAACAACATCATCCCGGACTGGAACCATCTCGTCTACGAAGACGACTGGAAGAACGCGCTCGCCGTCCTCCATTCCACCAACAATTTCCCCGAATTCACCGGCCGCATCTGCCCCGCCCCGTGCGAGGCGGCCTGCACGCTCAACATCGTGGACGAGCCGGTGACGATCAAGTCGATCGAATGCGCCATCGTGGATCGCGGCTGGAAGGAAGGCTGGGTCGAACCGCAAGTGCCGGAAAAACACACCGGCAAGTCGGTCGCGGTGGTGGGTAGCGGCCCGGCGGGCCTCGCCTGTGCGCAACAACTGGCCCGCGCGGGCCACGCAGTGACGGTGTTCGAGAAGAGCGACCGGATCGGCGGATTGCTTCGCTACGGGATTCCCGACTTCAAGATGGAGAAGCACCTCATCAACCGCCGCGCGGTTCAGATGGAGGCCGAAGGCGTCCAGTTCCGCACCAGCGCCGAAGTGGGCGTGGAGGTCAGCTTCCAGGCGCTGCGCGACAATTTCGACGCGGTGGTGCTTTCGGGCGGAGCGGAAGAGCCCCGGCGGCTCGACATTCCCGGCGCGGAATTGTCGGGCGTGCGCCTGGCGATGGAATTCCTCACCCAGCAGAACAAGCGCAATGCAGGCGACGATGAAGTGCGCGCCGCGCCGCGCGGGACGCTGAGCGCCAAGGGCAAGCACGTCATCGTGATCGGCGGCGGCGATACCGGCAGCGACTGTGTCGGTACGTCCAACCGCCAGGGCGCGGCGAGCGTTACCCAGCTCGAAATCATGCCCAAGCCTCCTGAAAAGGAGGACAAGGCCACGACCTGGCCGCACTGGCCGCTGAAGCTGCGCACCTCGTCCAGCCACGAGGAAGGCGCGGAACGCGACTGGGCGGTGCTGACCAAGCGCGTGGTGGGCGAGAATGGCGATGTCACGGGCCTCGAATGCGTGCGGATCGAATGGGACGGGCGCTCCTTCGAGGAAGTACCGGGAAGCGAATTCACGCTGAAGGCGGACCTCATCCTTCTCGCCATGGGCTTCACCGGCCCCAAGCGCCGTGGCCTGCTCGACCGGGCGGGCGTGGAATTGTGCGAACGCGGCAATGTGAAGGCCGATACCGACCGTTACGCCACCAGCGAAAACGGCGTCTATGCCTGCGGCGATATGCGCCGGGGCCAGAGCCTCGTCGTCTGGGCCATCCGCGAAGGCCGCCAATGCGCCCGCGCTGTGGACGAAGCGCTGATGGGAGTGACGGAACTTCCGCGGTAGTTGGCGTGATCGCCATCTAAAAGTGTCCGAAACCGATGTGGTGAGCGAATAGGCTCCTATCCGCGTTCCGATTGTGTACTGTATTTGCAGTAGAACAGGAGAACCACGATGCTTTCGCTTCTCGCCGCTGCCGCCGTATCTGCCTCCACGCCCTTCTCCGCCACTTTCGACAAGGTCGAAGCCGATTACCGGCGGCCCTCCTACGAGGAGTGGAATTTCGAGATCGCCAACACGTCTGCAGAGGAACAGACTCTCCGCATCTGTCCGTCCGACATCGATCGGATAGCGCTCGACCCTGCGCGCACGACGCACCATGCCTTCGCCGTGGCATTCGACGGCGATAGCTGGCGCTTCGGATGTATCGAGAAGCGCCTCCAGGCAGGGGACGCCGTGTCGCTGCGGGCGTATACGCGGCCCTATGGCACGCCCGGTTCCGGTCGCACGCTGGTGCTCCGCGACGCCAGCGGGGCCGTGATACCCGCTACGAGCTGATTACACCCGCCAATCCACCGCGCCGCGTCCGCTTTCTTCCAGAAACGCGTTCGCACGGCTGAAGGGGCGTGAACCGAAAAAGCCGCGCCGCGCGGAGAGCGGGCTGGGATGGGGGCTTGCGATCACGAAATGGCGCGGAGCCGCGATTTCGGGAATCGTCGTCAGTTTCTTCTGGGCGTGCGCGCCCCACAGGATGAAGACGCTCGGCTCTTCGCGCGCCGCGACTGCCGCCACGCAGGCGTCGGTAATCGCTTCCCAGCCACGCCCCGCATGGCTGCCCGCTTGTCCCGCCTCCACGGTCAGCGAGGTGTTGAGCAGGAGCACGCCCTGCTCCGCCCATGCAGTCAGATCGCCATGCGCGGGGGGCGCGATGCCGAGATCGCTTTCCAGTTCCTTGTAGATATTGCGCAGGCTCGGCGGGATTTTCTCCCCCTCGGGCACGGAAAAACTCAGGCCCATCGCTTGGCCCGGCCCGTGATAGGGATCCTGACCCAGAATAACGATTTTGACTTGGTCGAGCGGTGTCAGGTCGAGCGCACGCAGGCGCATGCCGCGCGGGGGATAGACGGTCTTTCCCGCCTCTTCCTCGGCCCGCAACCATCCGCCCAGAATGCGCGCCTCCTCGCGCGCCAGAACGGGATCGAGTGCGGGCCGCCAGCTTGCGGGAACGGTATCGGACATGGTTCTGCCGATACGCCCCATGCGCCGCCCTATCCAGCGCCCCTTTCCCTCAATCCCCGATGCGCCTAAGGCGCGAGGCATGGCCGTATATTTTCACGAAGAAGACTTGCCCGCAGGCGTGCTTGCGGATGGACCGATCGCCGTCGATACCGAGACGATGGGGCTGATAACCCCGCGCGATCGCCTGTGCGTGGTGCAGATCAGCGATGGCGGCGGGGATGAACACCTCGTCCGCTTCAATCCCGACAGCGAGTACGAGGCGCCCAATCTGGCCGCCGTGCTGGGCGATCCGGACCGGGTGAAGCTCTATCATTTCGCGCGCTTCGATCTCGCCGCGATCGAACATTATCTCGGCGTTACTGCCGCGCCGGTGTTCTGCACCAAGATCGCCAGCAAGCTGGTGCGGACCTATACCGATCGCCACGGCCTCAAGAATCTGGTCGAGGAATTGCTGGGCGAGAACCTGTCCAAGCACCAGCAGAGCTCGGACTGGGGCGGCCCCGTCCTCAGCGAGGCGCAGCGCGATTACGCCGCGTCCGACGTGCGCTATCTCCACCGGCTGAAGGACGAGCTGGAAAAGCGGCTGAAGCGCGAAGGACGCATGGAACTGGCGCAGGCCTGCTTCGACTTCCTGCCCGCACGGGCGCGCCTCGACCTCGCCGGCTGGCCCGATCACGACATATTCAGCCACGCCTCCGCATAGGCATGCGATGGCGAGCATAGAAGCCACGGGCAAGCGGCGGATCGAAACCGAACAGGCGGCCGAGCGACGCAGCCGCCGCCAGCGTTTCGCCGCGCCCGGCGGACGGCATGACCGGTTGGTCAGCTTCCTTGCCAAGGCTCTACCCATGGGTGTTGGCGTGGTGGCGGCTTTGATGGTGGTAACGCCGCTGAGCCCGCGGGGCGAAATCAGCTTCCTGCTCGATCGCAACAAGGTCGCCGTGATCGACGAGCGGCTGCGCGTCGACAATGCGCTTTATCGCGGCCAGGACGATACGGGCCGCCCCTTCTCGCTGACGGCGGGCGAGGCGGTGCAGCGATCGAGCCTGGAGGGGATCGTGCGGATGGACGATATGCGCGCGCGCATCCTTCTGAGCGAAGGGCCCGCCCAATTGCTGGCACCCGGCGGGGCCTACGATATCGAGGCCGCCGCGATGCGCGTGCCGGGTGCCGTGCGGATGACGGCGGCGGACGGCTATTCGATGCTGCTGCGCGACGTGCTCATCAGCCTGACCAGCAAGACCGTGGTGGGAACCGGCGGTGTGTCCGGCGCCATTCCGGCCGGGACATTTTCCGCCGACCAGCTCGAAGCCGATCTCGACGCGCGCACCGTCGCGCTCCAAGGGAATGCCCGGCTGCGCATGATCCCCGGCCGATTGAGGATGCCGTGACGATGACGACCAAGACCATTTCGCTCTCCAAGACTGCCGCCCGCTGGGCGCTGGGCGGTTTCGCCGCTACCGCCGCGCTGATGGCGGGCATCCAGACGAACGCGCAGGCGATCGCGGGCCACAATTCCAACGCGCCGGTCGATTATGCCGCCAACCGGATCGAACTGCAGGATCGCCAGAACCGCGTGGTCCTGTCGGGCAATGTGGTGATCGAGCAGGCCGGATTGCGGCTGACCGCGGCGCGCACGCTGGTGAATTATTCGGACGCAGGCTCGCTCAGCATCCAGCGGATCATGGCGACCGGCGGCGTGGTGGTGACGCGCGGCAATGAGCGCGCAAGGGGCGACACCGCAGTCTACGATTTCAACCGCCGGATCATCACCATGGCCGGAAACGTCCGCCTCAATCGCGGCAGCGACACGCTGAACGGCGGAAGACTGGTGATCGACTTGAGGAGCGGCGTGTCGAGCGTCGACGGATCGGCCAGCGGCTCTTCCAGCGTGAGCGGCGCGGATGGGCCGACCACGACCAATTCGGGCGGACGCGTGACGGGGACCTTCTCGGTCCCTGATAATTGAGGCGTCAGCGCCGCCCTCGACGCGCCATTCCTGCCAGCGCCTGTGACAGCAGCAGTTCCGCCGCCTGACTGTTCGCCAGAAGCTCGCGGTGCAATTCCACCAGCCGCGTCGTCAGCCGGTCGAGCCGCGCACCCCGCCAGTAAGCAAGCTGGGTGCGGATATCGCGTTCTTCCTTGAAGAAGATGCCGAGCGAGGCCTTCTCGCCCCGGTTGAGCTCGTCGAGATTCTGGCGCGGGCCGAGGCGCGCGGCGATCTTGGCAAGCTGCGCCGCGCGGCGTTCGAAGGCAAGCAGCAGGCCGACGGGATTGAGCGACACTTCGCGCATCCGCTTCAGCTCGCCCGCCAGCTTCGCCTGTTCGCCCGACAGCACCGCGTTGACGAGCGGCATGAACCCGTCCTCTTCGCTGCTCGCGCCGATCGCGTCGAGATCCTCCGCGCTCGCTTGGCGCGGGGCCTGCGGCGCGGCGTCGAGATAGAGGGCAAGCTTGGTCACTTCCGACTGCGCCAGCCGCACGTCGAGGGCGGCGGCGCGCGCGATCCGCTGGGCCAGCGGGCCCGACAGAGTCACGCCCGCCGCATCGCCCATCGCGCGGACCTGATCGGTGACGCTTTCCAGATTGGGGGGATAAAACATCGCCACCACCGCATCCTTGCGCTTTTCCAGCAGCTTGGCGGTGCGCGACTTGTCGGTGGCGGAGGTCGCGACGACGACGACCGGGCAGGCCTCGCCCGCGCCCATATCGCCCGTTTCGGTCAGAAGCTTGAGCGCGTCATGCGCCTCGTCCCCGGTTACGCGCGCATAGATATGGCGGGTGTCGCCGAACAGCGAGTTGGAACGCGCCTCGTCCCCCAGCAGCGCGGGATCGGCACGCAATTGCGCGCCCGCCATTTCGACTCGCTCGCCGGCCTCCGGCAGCATTCCGATCAAGGCTTGGGCCGCCGCCGAAGCGCCCGCCTCGTCCTGTCCGCAGAAAAAGAAGATACCGGCGGTGCGCGCCGCACCCGGCGCCTTGGCGGCAAAATCCTTCTGAGTGAGCTTCACTCGCCCGCTCGCGTGGTTCCTTCGCGCAATCGCAGGGCGACGCGCGTGACGATCCGGTCCGCGACCTCGCGCGAGAGGTTTTCGAGCGCGGTCTGTTCCGCCGCGATCACGGCATATTCGCTCGACACCACGTCAATCCCCGCATCGCTGCCCGCAGTCGCGTCGAGCAGGATTTCTCCGCTGGCGATATCGACCAATTGGTAACGTGCCCGCAGAGTCCGCCGCTCGCGCGAAACCGTGTCGTCGCCCAGAATGCCGAGGCCTTCGAGCTGGTCGTCCAGCCGCACGTCGAGGCGATAGCGTGCCGCCGCATCGCCAGCGGCAGTCATGCGATCGACCAGTTCGTTACGCACCAGCCAGCCTGCACGACCGGGGATCGCGGGAACCTCCACCGCCGACAGACCGCGTGCCACCGCGCCATTGCCCCCACCCGCATACATCGGCTGGAGCCCACAGGCGGACAGAGCCACCAAAGCAAAAGAGGCGAAAAGCGCGCGCATCAGGTGACGATATTCACCAGTCTGTCGGGCACCACAATCACTTTGCGGATCGCGGCGCCATCGATCGAGCGCTGGACCTTCTCGCTCGCCAGCGCCAGCTTTTCGAGATCGTCCTTCGATGCGCCCTTGGGCGCGGTCAGTGTGTCGCGCAATTTGCCCATGTGCTGGACCGCGATGGTGACTTCGTCCTCGACCAGCAGAGCCGGATCGACTGCGGGCCAGGCGGCATCGGCGACGAGACCGCTTTCGCCCAGCGCCGCCCATGCCTCTTCCGCCAGGTGCGGCATCATCGGCGCTACCAATTGCACCAGCGTGCGGATCGCGGCGCTGCGACTTGCCGAGGGTGCTGCCTTCTCCACCGCGCCGGTCAATTCGTAGATCCGCGCCACCGCCTTGTTGAAGCCGAGCGACTCGACGTCCGATGCCACTGCCGCGATCGTCTGGTGCGTCTTGCGGTCGAGCGGCTTGTCCGCGCCACTCGCTGCCTCGTCGAACTGACCGAACAGGCGCCACAGGCGGTGTACGAAGCGCGAGCAGCCTTCGATCCCCGCTTCCGACCACGGCAGGTCGCGTTCGGGCGGGCTGTCGCTGAGCATGAACCAGCGCACCGCATCCGCGCCGTAGCGATCGACGATCGTATCGGGATCGACGACGTTCTTTTTCGACTTCGACATCTTGATGACGCGGCCGATCGCGAGCGGCGATCCGTCGGCCTTCAATGTCGCGGTGTCGGTACGGCGATCCACCTCGTCGGGCGCGAAATAGAGGACGCGCCCCTTCTCGTCCGCGCGCTCGTAGGTCTCGTGCGTCACCATCCCCTGCGTGAAGAGCGAAGCGAACGGCTCGGTCACGTCGATCAGGCCGATGCGATTGAGCGCGCGCGTCCAGAAGCGGGCGTAGAGCAAATGCAGGATCGCATGCTCGATCCCGCCGATATATTGTTCGACCGGCAGCCATTTCGCGATCTCGTCGCGGTCGAACGGCTTGTCCTTGGGCTGGCTGGCGAAGCGCAGGAAATACCAGCTCGAATCGACGAAGGTGTCGAGCGTGTCGGTCTCCCGCACGGCCTTGCCCCCGCATTCGGGGCAATCGACATGCTTCCAGCTTTCGTGCCGTTCCAGCGGATTGCCGGGCGTCTGGAAATCGACATCGTCGGGCAGAACGATAGGCAGGCTGGATTTGGGCGCGGGCACCACGCCGCACGCATCGCAGTGGATGAAGGGGATCGGTGTCCCCCAGTAACGCTGGCGCGATACGCCCCAATCGCGCAGGCGCCAGACGGTCTTGCCCTCGCCGCAACCCTGTTGCTCGATCCGCGCGATGATCTCGCGCTTGGCGTCCTCGACGCTCATCCCGTCGAGGAAGTCGGAATTGACGATCACGCCCTCTCCGCTTTCCGCCTCGCCCTCGAACGGCTTGTCGGCCTCGGCGGCACTCGCCGCGACGACGCGCGGGATCGGGAGATCGTATTTGGTGGCGAATTCGAAGTCGCGCTGGTCGTGGCCGGGCACGCCCATCACCGCGCCGGTGCCGTATCCCATCAGCACGAAATTCGCGATATAGACGGGCAGGTCCGCGCCGGTGAACGGGTGCTTTGCAGTGAGGCCGGTGTCGAAGCCGAGCTTTTCCGCCGTCTCCAGCTCCGCCGCGGTCGTCCCACCCTTCTTGCACAGGGCGATGAAATCGCGCGCCGCATCGCTGTCGAGCGCCTGGGCCACCGGGTGATCGGCGGCGACGGCGACGAAGCTCGCGCCGAAGATAGTATCAGGTCGGGTCGAATAGACCGCCAGCCTGCCACCGTCCGAAAGGTCGAAACTGAATTCCAGCCCCTGCGACTTGCCGATCCAGTTTTCCTGCATCAGCCGGACCTTGTCGGGCCAGTTTTCGAGGGTCTCCAGCCCTTCGAGCAATTCCTCGGCGAAGTCGGTGATCTTCAGGAACCACTGCGACAATTTGCGTTTCTCGACTTCCGCGCCGCTGCGCCAGCCCTTGCCGTCGATGACCTGCTCGTTGGCGAGCACGGTCATATCGACCGGGTCCCAATTGACCTCGCTCTCCTTACGATAGACGAGGCCCGCTTCGTACAGGTCGATGAACAGCGCCTGCTCGTGGCCGTAATAGTCGGGCTCGCAGGTCGCCAGCTCACGACTCCAGTCGAGGGCGAAGCCGAGGCGCTTCAGCTGCGCCTTCATGTGTTCAATATTGTCGCGGGTCCAGCCGCCGGGATGGACGCCCTTTTCCATCGCGGCGTTTTCCGCCGGCATACCGAACGCGTCCCAGCCCATCGGATGCAACACTTCGTGCCCGGTCGCCTTCTTGTAGCGCGCGAGCACGTCGCCCATCGTGTAATTGCGGACATGGCCGATATGAATGCGCCCGCTGGGATAGGGGAACATCTCGAGCACATAGCTCTTCGGCTTGTCGCTATTACTGTCGGCGCGGAAGGTTTGCGCCTCGTCCCATGCGGCCTGCCACTTGGTATCAGCCTGCGCGGGATCGAAGGGCGCCGTATGCCCCTGCCCGGTGCCCGTATCGTTCATCGCGTGCCCCTGCGAGTTCTAGTGCGAGGTTTCAGCCGGCGATCGTCTGGCGGCGGAATTCGCGCGCCTTCGTCAGGATGATGTCTTCCAGCTTCTGGACCGTGGCGGCCTGAACCGGCGCATCGACCCAGCTATTGCCCTGTGCGACCTGGCGGCTGGCGGCGACGCGCAGCGCATCGGCGCGCAGATCGGTGTCGAGGATGGTGACGGTCATCTTGACCCGCTCGCCGGGATTGGACGGATTGGCGTACCAGTCGGTCACGATCACGCCGCCCGCGCTGTCCGCCTGGAGCAGCGGCGCGAAGCTCACCGTTTCGAGCGCGGCGCGCCACAGATAGCTGTTCACCCCGATGGTGTTGACCTGCGCCGCGGCGAGATCGGCGACCGGACGGTCACGTCCGCCGCAGGCGGCGAGCGCCGCGGTGGTGCCCAGCAGCAGAGCGGCGCGGGCGAGAATGCGGGGAGATGCGGAGAGACGGGTCATGCTGATCCTTGGTCTGTCGGTCGGACGCTTTTGAGACCCGGGCTCTATAGCCGGGGTGGCGAGGGGAGCAAGCTTTGGGGCGCACGCATCGTTGAGCGCGGGCATGCTT
>Ga0315334_10003220_pt1 | contig 10248 bp, 7 predicted proteins | sample M150034915metaG_FD_205555 | JGI IMG/M metagenome (GOLD analysis project Ga0315334, IMG submission 205555) | Ammonia-oxidizing marine archaeal communities from Monterey Bay, California, United States - M1 500m 34915 | ecosystem: Environmental > Aquatic > Marine > Intertidal zone | place: USA... | reverse complement strand
CAGCTATTCACTAATAAGACCAGCCCTAAAATTGCTAACTTTAATACGGATGTAATTTTTTTTATTCATTTTTATTCTTTTAATTTTTATTATAAGTGGATGATTTTTACGTACAAAGGGCACCTGTATATTTCCATTTTTTTTGACATCAATTCCTTAATTAAAATACCCTAAAAGTGCTATAATTCCGTTATAAGAAATAATTAAAGAGAAAAGCAATGCAGCGTACAAACCTATATTCACAAAAAAGCTTGTTTTATATGTTTTCATCACTTTCTTACTGTTTACCATTATTATAATACCGCTAATTACGAGCGGAAGTACAAATACATTAAATACTTGAGACAGGATTTGAATTTCAATTGGATTTGATCCAAAGGCTGGACCAATTAAAGCTACTAAACAAGCAATTCCTGCTATAATTCTAAACTGACGAGAATTTGTGTCTAATTTACCAAATTGATAATCTGCAACCAATAGTGGTACTATTAATAAACAAGGAAAAATAGATGACAACCCTGCACTTAATGCTCCGAAAAAGAAAATGGTAACTGCCCATTTACCAGCAACTGGCTCTAAAGTATTTGCCATATCTAATACTTGTGTCACTTCTTTACCCTCATAAAACAGAGAGCCAGCAGCAACTGCCATAATGGTAGCACTAATAACAAATATTAAAATAGCAGCTGTAATTGCATCTCTTTTTTGTAGATCTAAATCTTTAATTGTCCAACCTTTCCCTTTCACAAATAAGGGTCTAGATAAAAATGTAGCCGAAGCCATCGTAGTACCTACAAAAGCTGCAACTAACATTTTACCTCCTGGAACATTAGGTATTGAAGGTATTAGTCCTTTAACCACATCGATAGAAAGTGGTTGCACAAAACATAAGGATAACACAAATGAAAGACCCATTAAAGTTACAAATATGATTAGTATTTTTTCAAAAAATGTATACTTACCTACCAACATTAACGAGTAAAAAGTTACTATTATTACAATAGCTATTATTAAAACGGTTTCATATTTAAAGGCATTTAATCCCTCAAAATTTAATATTAATATCTCAAAAATAATATTGGATGAAATTCCTAATATACCCATTAAAGAGTTCCATTGTCCAAACGTAATGCCTACAATAATTAATATAGCTAAAATTTTACCATACTTTAAATGCTTTTTAAATCCAAAGAGTGCTGTTTCACCTGTTAACAATGCATAATTTCCGTAAGCAAACATTAACATACCCGAAAAAATACAACTCAATAACAGCACCCATAATAATTGCATATTAAATTTACTTCCTGCAACAATCATAGACGTTACACTTCCTGTACCAATGGTATAACCAATGGCAAAAATACCAGGACCAAAACTTAATACTAAGGCAATAAATTTTTTAAATAATGACTTTTTTCGGTGTATTGTTTTCATGATTTTGACTGTTAATTATTGTCTTTTATTTCCAGTTTGTATGATGACTTTTAATGCCATCATCATCTATTCTTTTATAGGTGTGTGCGCCGAAATAATCCCTTTGTGCTTGTAATATACTTGCTGAAGAGTATGCAGTTGTAATTCCATTAAAAAACTGAATAGATTCTCCTAAACAAGGCACTGAAATATCATTTAGTATACATTCTAAAACCACCTTTTTAGCCCCTGGTTTGCACTGATTAGTAAAATCTATTAATTTTGAATTGATTAATATGTTTGCTGTGTCTTTAAATACGTTAACTAAATCTTGCATTAAAGTAGATCTAATAATGCAGCCGTTTGTCCAAATTCTTGCAATTTCACTTAAATTTAAATTCCAGGAATACGTGCTTGAAGCTTCAGAAATCAATTTAAAACCTTGGTAGTGATTTATAATTCTGGCAAATTGATACGCTTCTAAAGCATCTTTATTTGTTATGTTTAGCGAAGCACTATTTGTTTTTTTAAAACTCTTATTTAATTGAATTCGCTCTTCCTTAAAAAACGATGTATAACGAGAAAAAAGCGCAGAAACTATTAAAGTACTGGGTACACCTAATTCTGCAGAAGCAACGGTTGTCCATTTACCTGTTCCTTTATTTTCTGCTTTGTCTACTATTTTTTTAACCAACCAGTCGTCGCTTTCTTTCTTTCTTAAAATATCTATGGTAATTTCTAGTAAATAACTATTTGCGGTATTTTTCCAAGACTCTAGAACATTTGCAACTTCATTTGGGTCTTTACCTGTCGCTTCTAATATCGTGCATAACTCAGCCAATAGCTGCATTTCTACGTACTCAATACCATTATGTGCCATTTTTATAAAATGACCACTTCCTTCTGGTCCTATATAGGCGCAACAGGGTATGTTATTTTTATCCTTTGCTGCAATAGTCTCTAGAAAAGGTTTTACATTGTTATACGCCTCTAAATATCCACTTGGCATAATCGAGGGACCTTTTAAAGCACCTTCTTTTCCCCCCGAAATTCCAACTCCAATAAAATGAATATTTTTAGTTTTTAAATACTCCAAACGTTCTTTAGTTTTATTGTAGTTTGAATTTCCGCCATCAATTAAAATATCATTTTTAGATAAATGTGGAAGTAAATCTTCAATAACAAGATCTATTGTTTTACCTGCATTTACCATTAACATTATTTTTCTTGGAGATTGTAAAGAGTTTACAAAAGATGCAATGTCATCAAAAAATTGTGAAGCAGATAACTCTGTAAATTGTGCTTTAAAATTTTTGGCTATATTTTCTTCTACACCCTCAACATTTCTGTTATACATAGAGATTTTGAATCCATTATTTGCTAAATTTCTACACAGGTTTTTTCCCATAACTCCTAAACCAAATAATCCAAATTCTGATTTAGCAATAAACTTTTTTTTTATAGTTTTGACAATATTTTCAGGGGTTGCACTAATATCTATTTGCAGTGCGTCTTCAGGATTTTCTAAAATCTCAAATTGCGATTTCAATAATTTCAAAGGCATAAAATGATTTGATCTCTTTTGTATTCTTTCTAAAACTTGATCAAACGAACCTAACAAATGAACCCATTCTGTATTGCTTTCAATTCCTAAACTTAAAGTATCTCTATACTTTTGTTTTAAAGCTGAACAAACTATAACACACGTATTCTTAGACAATTGTTTTTTAGCTAAATTATTTAAAGATAGCAGCCAGTCTTGTCTATCCTCATCATTTAAAGGTTGTCCGCCAGATATTTTTGCAATGTTATTTTCCGAATGAAAATCATCACCATCAAAAAACAAAATGTTTAATTCTTTTGCTAGTAATGCTCCAATAGTGCTCTTTCCACAACCTGAAACACCCATTATAAAGATTACTTTTTTCATTTTTACATTAATTTTAATTCAACAGTATTAATAAATCAACTTTAATTTTAAGTTTTCTTCTGTTTTGATCTTTCCAGAATTATTTAATTTATTATTCGAAGCCCTATTATTTTTTGCACCCCATAGAATAGAAACAAACTGAACCTTGTTGTTTATAAACCTATTTTTATTGATAGTTACATTTATAATTCCTCTATGGTTTAATAGTATTCTATTTTTTTCTTTTGCCCCACAATTCGAAAATATACTATTGGTTACTAAAAGGTTTCCTCCAATAGTAGACTCGTCAAAACCACCTCTATAATAATCTATCACATTTTGTTGTACATTGGTAAATTGACAATTATCAATGGTTAAATACTCTGTGTTATAGTCTCCTCTATCGTTTGTTTCTTCAGATAATTCTATTCCGTTTTCACAATTAGAAATTGAAGTATTTTTAAAAGTAATTTCTTCTGAAAATGATTGTTTATATACTTTTAAGGCATACTTAAAATTGCTGATTTCAGAAGCTACAACTTCTAATCCGAAATGATTCGACATATTCTCTTTTAAACTAGCAAATGCATATTGTGTGTTTAAGCCTCTTAGTTTGATGTTTTTCAAAACTAATTTACCGTAAGGATGCAATTCTAAAGCTGGTGTATTTGCTGCGCCATTATATAAAATTTCAACATTTCCTTTCGATTGAATTGTAATGGTTTTATTAATTATTAATGATTTAGATATGGTGTAAGTCCCAGAATTCAAATCAATAATATCACCATTTTCAGCTTCATTCAATTTTGCTATTAACGCAGCTGAATTATTTACAGTATGCTTTTTTACTTCTTTTACTGCAACTTCATTAGAAAACCAAGTTGCTCCATATTTTGTTTTATCTAATAAATCTAAGTTGATGTTTTCTGAATTTAATATAGCACCAATTTGATTTGATGTAATTCTAGACTTCCCCAATAAATCATTCGTAATAATTTCAAAATCGAAACCATTATAGATTTTTACATCATCGAAACCAGCAGTTGGTACAGAAATATTTGTTCCTATTTCTGTTAAGGTTAATTCTTTCGTGATTAAACCATGACTGTTTGCAATTTCGACTCCGTTGTTATAAATAATATTGCTTTTAAAAGTAACTCCGTCTGCTTTATCATGTTCAATAATTGGGTTTGCATCTCCTACAGAATTATAAATAATATTATTTACAACTTCTGTTCTTAAAGGTCTTGCAGATCTAATTTCAGATTTTGGTAAAACAGCTGATTGTGCTATATTAGTTCCAACGCCAAATTGCCATGGTGAACTAGAATCTACATACGTATTGAAGGCAACCACAACATCTGTAACTTGATTATATCTGTTTAATGGCGATTTAGGAATTCCGTTCATAACTGCCAACGGACTTCTAAAACTCTTTCCTTTTAATTTATAAAAAAGGTTATTAATCACCCAATGCCCGGTGTTAATAATTCTAACACCTCCATATTGTTCATTTACGCCATCTCCAATAAAATAGTTCCCATCAATAGTAACATAATTTCCATGTCTTGTTACTACAGATCCTTCACTTTTGTAGAATACATTGTTTTTAATTAGATTGAAATTTGTCTTGCTAGAAATAATTTCTACCTCCCCATTACATGCTTCAAATAAGTTATTGGCTATGGTTGTATTACTAGGCGACATAGAAGTAAAACTACTCCCTAATTGAATGGTTTCTCCTCTTGCACCCCCTTTTCTTGGTCTAGGTCCGAAATGATTATTTACAATTTGATGGTAGTTTCTAATACTTTGGTTTCCTTTTAAATCTACTCTTACTGTTGGCCCACCATTGGTTTTTCCAGCAATATAACAATGTTCTAATGTATTGTGTTTTCCATAAAACTGCACCCAAAGGTTTTCCTGGTCTCGCTCTAGATTATTAAAATCTAGAATTACACAATTAGAAACACTACTATTATTGGCTACACTCTCTTTACTTGTTCTAAATGCAATTACATTTGCAGTAGGTGAATGTCCGTTTCTAAAAAACAATCCTTCAACATTTAAAAAGTTACCACTAATTTCTAAATTAGAGATTCCTTCTATAAAAACTTTTCCTGGAGTTTCTGCTCTTAAAGTGATTGGATTTTTTTTTGTTCCTTCACCAACAAAGAGAATTTCTAAATTAGAATACGTTCCATCTTTTAAAATAATAGCATCTCCTGGTTTTGCATTTTGTATTGCTGTATTTAATTCAACTTTTGTGCTAATAACAATGTCGTTTGTAATTTTTTCATTACAAGAAGTTAACATTAAAAATAAACTAATAATTAGAAGTGATTTATTCATATTTGCTTCAATTTTATTTACTTTTTTAAGCAACCTATTTGGGGATTTAAATTAACTCAAGTAAACCACCCCATTCTGCATAAAACTTATCTAAATATTGTTCTATAAACTGATGGTAATGTATAAAATTAAAAAATATATGACCGTTACTTATATTGTCTTTGACTATACAATTATTGCTTATAATTTTTAATAAATTCTATGGAAAATCTTACTAATTCTTCTATTCTTTTATAATCAAAATCGCCATTAGAATCTTTAGTGATTAATTTAGAGCCCATTCCAACACAGGTAACACCAGCATTAAACCAAGCTTCTAAATTCTCTTTAGTTGGAGAAACTCCTCCTGTTGGCATTATATTTGTCCATGGCTGAGGGCCTTTAATGGCTTTCACAAACCCAAAGCCATAAGTGCCACCAGGAAATAACTTAACAACTTCACAACCTAATTCTTCAGCTTTTGCTATTTCACTAAGTGAGCCACACCCAGGTGACCACATTACTTTTCTACGATTACAGTTTATTGCAATATCTTCTCTTAAAACTGGAGTAACTATAAAGTTTGATCCTAAACTCATGTATAAAGAGGCTGTTGCTGCATCTGTTACCGAACCAGTACCTAAAATCATTTCTGGAAATTTTTTAATTACAAATTTATTTAAATCCGTAAAAACTTCATGAGCAAAATCTCCTCTTGCTGTAAACTCTAGAAGTCTTGCTCCACCATTATAGCAAGCGGTAACAACTTTTTTACATATTTCAATGTCTGAATTATAAAACAAAGGAACTAACCCTGTTTGATTCATTTTATTAAAAACCTCTATTCTTGTGAAATTTGCCATAATATTATCTTGCTACTCTTCCTGATGAATCTCCTTCTACTAATTTATTAACTTCATCTACAGTTACCAAATTAGCATCTCCTTTAATCGTATGTTTCAAACATGATGCAGCTACTGCAAAATTAAGAGCTTTTTGATCATTGTTCTGGAATTCTATTAAACCATAAATTAATGCACCCATAAATGAATCACCCCCACCTACTCTATCAACAATATCTGTAATTTGATATTGAGGACTTTTTAACATTGTAGTTCCATCATACATAACTCCAGCCCATGTGTTATGTGAAGCTGATATAGAACCTCTAAGAGTTGTAATTACTTTTTTTGCTTTTGGAAATTTTTTCATCATTTGTTTACATACCGATAGAAAAGCTTCAGCTTTAACTTCTTTCCCCTGTGTTTGAACTGTTAAACCTTCAGGTTTAATATCAAAGTGCATTTCAGCATCTTCTTCATTTCCAAGTATAATATCACAATAGGATGTTAGTTCTGTCATGATATTTTCTCGTTGAGAGTTATCGCAATATTTCCAAAGTTTTGCTCTGTAATTAAGATCAGTGGAAATAGTAATTCCTTTTTTATGAGCAATTTTAACAGCCTCTAAGCATGCGTCAGCTGCAGATTGTGAAATAGCAGGTGTAATTCCTGTCCAATGAAACCATTCTACACCATCAAAAGCTTTATCCCAATCAATCATTCCTGTTTGGATTTCAGACATGGCAGAATGAGCACGGTCATAAACGACCTTACTACCACGACTTACAGCACCTGTCTCTAAAAAATAAATACCTAAACGATCACCTCCATAAATCATGAATTCAGTTTCTACACCTCTCTTACGCATTTCCATTTTTGCAGATTGACCAATGTCATTTTCAGGAATACGTGTTACAAACCTTACAGGGACTCCGTAATTGGCTAAAGAAATAGCGACATTAGATTCTCCTCCTCCATAAATTATGTCAAATGAATTAGTTTGAGAAAAACGTAAAAATCCTGGAGGAGCTAAACGCAACATAATTTCACCAAATGTAACTACTTTTGTCATCATCTTTATTCTATATATATTTAATTAATAATTAAATTCCTAATGCCTGACCACCACCAATTTGGATTGTTTCTGCAGTAATAAATGAAGCGTTTTTACTAGCTAAAAAAGATACTACTGATGCAACTTCTTCAGGTTGACCAAGTCTACCTAGCATTATATTGTTCTTCCAAGAAGCAAATACTTCTGGTTTAGTAGATTTAATTTGCGCATGAAATGGTGTGTCTATTGTTCCTGGAGAAACAGCATTTACTCGAATTCCATATTCAGCTAAATCCTTAGCTAATGCTCTAGTAATAGCGTGAACTGCCGCTTTTGAAGTTCCATATATACCTGCGCCTGGGCCGCCAGCATTCCAGCCTGCATTAGATGTATAATTTATTATTGAGGGGTTCTGACTTTTTTTTAGAAACGGAATAGAAGCTCTTGATGTAAAAAAAGTTGAATCTAGGTTTAAAGCCATTACAGATCGATAGAATTCTGTTGTCATATCTTCAAATCTAGATCTACCTCCTAAACCACCAGCATTATTTACAAGTACGTCTATTTTTCCAAATTTATTTCCAATAAGATTTATATTTTCATTAACTGCATTTTCATCTGTAACATCAAATCCATAGTATTCTGCAATTATTCCTAAAGAAGTTAATTCCTTAACTAACTCTTCGCCTTTAACACTTTCAATTCCGTTTAGAATAACCGTATATCCTTCATGCCCTAATTTTTTTGCAACTTGGTATCCTATGCCACCAGTTGCTCCAGTAATTACAGCGATATTATTTTTTAATTTATTCATAATTTATTTTATTAATTGATTTTATTAATTGATTTTTATTTATCTATTTGAATTGGTTTAATTTCTTTTATCAGTATGGTAACTGACAGTACTGATAATGGAGCTAGGATAGCTAAAATTATAAATGCCGGAGTATACGAATCAACTGTTATAATCGGAATTAACCAATTCATAATAATTACTGAGACTGCACCAATACTACCACCCAAACCTGCAAGAGTTCCAACAGATTTATCATTAAGTAAATCGCTAGGAATAGTTTGTATGTTACTAATAGAAAATTGAAATCCAAAAAGAACTACAAAAACAAATGAGACAAACTTCTCTGGTGTATCTGCGAACAAAATAGCACAAATAATACCAACAAAAATTATTATTGCACCTATAGTAATTACTTTTTTTCTAGATCTATCTAATGAATTTTTTTCCATTAAATGCTTTACATACCACCCACCTGCTAAGCTTCCTATCATCGCGCCTACATAAGGGAACCAAGCGTAAAGACCAATTTCTTTTACATTAAAACCATATTGGTCTGCTAAATAAATTGGCATCCAAAAAACAAAAAGCCACCAAATAGGCTCTATAAAAAATCGTGCAGAAATAGCACCCCATGCTTCTTTAATAGATAGTATTTCAATTACGCTAAGACTTTTAGTATCCTCGTTAGTAATTGAATCTTGACTATTGTCTTCTAGTATGTACTTTCGTTCCTCTTCAGTAATCCAAGGGTGATTTTTAGGTTTAGTTTTGTTAAAAATAAGCCAAGGTATGATCCATAAAAAACCTAATACACCTATTATAACAAAGGTCCATCTCCAATCATAAGCCTCAAACAATTGTGATACTAATGGTGCCGCAACTATAGAACCAATTGCTGCTCCAGAGTTAAAAATTCCTTGAGCTAATCCACGTTCTTTGACCGGAAACCACTCAGCATTATTTTTAACTGCACCAGGCCAATTACCAGCTTCTGAAACTCCTAACAATCCTCTAAAGATTCCAAGGGATGCAGCTCCTTTTGCAAAAAAGTGAAGAACCGATGCCAAAGACCAGAAAAAAATAGATAAAACAAACCCAATTTTGGTTCCTACTTTATCATAAATTTTTCCTGAAATAAATTTACCAGCAGCATAGGTAATTGTAAAAATATTAATGATCCATGCATAATCTTCTTTTGTCAAACCTAAATCCTCACTCATCGCAGGCCACATAATTCCAAGTGCGGAACGATCAATATAATTGATTATGGTAGCTATACATACCAAGCTAATAATCCACCAGCGTAAACCGTTGATTTTCATAATTTATATTTAAAATGGAAGCAAACAATAAAACAAAAGCTAATGTGCGTTAGCTGATTTTTGTATTAGTGAATAATCCCTCTAATATTATATATTAGGTCATGTACAAATATTGATACAAAACACTAAAGTGTTCTTTCATTTTTTGTTTAGCTAAAGAAGGATCTTTCATCTTAATAGCATTAAAAATTTCTTGATGTTCAGTAATTGCATTTACTACCATATCTTTTTTACAAACATGATATTTTTCAAATTCTGTGATAATTTGTGGTGTAATTGACAGCATTAATTGATCCAAAGAAGGATTATGACTTGCCTTAACTATGGCTAAATGAAACAATAAATCTTCTTCCAACGAATCTTCTCCAGCTAAAGTTTTATTACGATAGTTCGATAATGCCATTTCAATTTCATATAAATCTTCTTCATTACGTCGAATTGCTGCAAATTTTACTGATTTAATTTCTAATAAAATACGTGTTTCCACTAAGGACTTAAAATCTGGAGAATGAAGACTAAGAATATGATCAATCATTCCGTTAAGAGCTATTCTTCCCAAATCAGCAACATATGTCCCACTC
>Ga0315334_10003219_pt1 | contig 10248 bp, 12 predicted proteins | sample M150034915metaG_FD_205555 | JGI IMG/M metagenome (GOLD analysis project Ga0315334, IMG submission 205555) | Ammonia-oxidizing marine archaeal communities from Monterey Bay, California, United States - M1 500m 34915 | ecosystem: Environmental > Aquatic > Marine > Intertidal zone | place: USA... | reverse complement strand
TAGACTAGTTATTTTTCGTCCTAATTCTGCTTTCATGTTATTGTACATTTTTTCAAAAATTCGTATTTAAAACTAATGGACAATTCGTTCAGTATTTTGAGCTCTTTTGAATATATTCCATATATGCCGATCATTTCTTGTAAGTATTGTATTTCATGTTGTAATTATTGCATTCTTGGATGTATTTTTTACATTTTCAGTCCTGAAAACCCAGTTTTAAAGCCCAAAAACCCAGTTTTAAAGCCCAAAAATCACTCATGATTTTAACTCGGACTTAGACAAATTCGACGATTTTGGAAAATTTTGGTTAGTTAACCTAAAGAAATATTGTAATTGATATGCGCGTTTATTGAATCAACTTTTTCTATGAATTGGACATAATTTAGACAGTTTTTTGTATATAATGACCAAATAATCGAGGACAATCACAATAAAATGAGAAATCAAATTGATTATCATAGTAAATAAGAAAAAATCAATATAATTTGGTTTTTCTGAATTTTTAATGATTTTTTTACGAACTCTGAACAGTTAATTTTAGTTATCATCTCTGCCGAGACTTTGCAATCATCATTTTACATGGAATTTAATTTGATAAAATAATTATTTAATGCAATAAGATAAATTATTAAGAATAGTTATGTGATTTCGTTATGGGAAAAATTATTTTATGCAAGTCAAATGAAATAGAATCAGGAAGTATGAAATTGGTTAATGTTGATGGTAAACAGATTGTTGTTGCAAATGTCGGTGGCAATTATTTTGCATGTGATGATACATGTACACATTCAGGTGCAAGTTTATCAGAAGGAACAATTGATGGGTCTACTATAACTTGCGGATGGCACGGAGCAAAGTTTGATTGTACAAACGGAAAGCTTGCAGAATTCCCAGCAAAGATAAATGATTTAAAAACATATACTGTAACTAAAGATGTAGAGGACGTCTTCATTGAAGTTTAGGTGATGTAATAAAAATGAGCAGTAACAACAAACAATCATTAGAAAATGCATTGCAAACATTGAATCAGCTTGCAACAAGTCATTCAACACCAAGAAATTTTAAAAAAACAATTAACGAATTGATCAATGATTTAAAATTAGAAGAACATTCAATTTCTGTGAGAGCTGCAAATGCTATAAGTTCTCTTGACGATATTACACAAGATCCAAATGTTCCATCATTTGTTAGAACATCACTATGGCAAGTAGTTTCTGTACTTGAGAGCATAAGAGAATAAATTCTATTAGTTATTTCAGTTAATATTGAAAATCGAAGATTACCTAAACACATTACCGGAATCAATTCTATCAGGTCAGAATATTCAATTATCTAAACAATCATTTAGGGAGATATTCAAATTTGCTAGGCTCGATAAAGACCATATTTTTTATCATTTAGGATGTGGTGATGGAACTGGACTTGCAATAGCAAAAGAAGAGTTTAATGCAAAAAAAGTAATAGGTGTTGATAATTCTAAAGAAAAAATAGATTCTGCAAATGAATTGTTAAATAAAAAAAATATTTTAGATGTAGAAACAATCTTTGATGATGTTAGCAATGTAAACATTGACAATGCAGATGTAATTCTTTTCTGGTTTACAGATGAAACTATTTTAAAAAAAATGATGGAAAAGTTTTCAAGTCTTAAAGATGGCACAAAAATAATTACAATCTGGGGACCATTACCTGGATGTCTGCCTGACATGGTAGAATTTCCTTACATCATAAATCAAGTTCCATTCAAAGAAGCAAAAGATCTAAAAGATCAATTACTTGCGATCTTTGATGTAAAGTGTGTTGATTTTGTTACTGCGTGGGAATTTGCGGAAAGATACACAAACGCAATAGGTCGTGATAATCCAGAAAATGATAGATTCCTTACAATACTTCAATCACTTGTCATTTGGATCAATGCAAAAAATCTAGGTGTTGCTTGTGGAGATGAAATTCCTGAATCAATTACAACGTACATATCAATATTGAAAAACTCTTTTAACATTGAAATTGAACATTTGATTAAATAATCTAGTCAAACTTTTATTTTCAAAAGTTTACGCTAAACATGGAAGAGAGAATTAACATCAATGTTTCTGCCACTGATTATGATAAAAGTAGTAAGAAAATACAACGTACATTGAGTAGACTAGAAGAAATGGTTCATGGTCAAGAAGATTTTGTAATGACTGACTCGGAGTTTGCATTTGGTTGGCACTTTTATGTTGTTTCAGTCAATAGGGAATTAGTTCAAAAATTATCTAATCAATTAGGTACTGAGTTTGAGAAACTGAAAGGAAAAGGTATGGATAAGAAGTTTCTCACATGGCTTACAAATAATGTCTCAGAAAAGGACCTAAGAGTCAAATTTGCTATCAAAGAAGAAATGGAATCAAGTAAATTCGGTATTTTTTAATACAAAGTTTGTATTTCGTGTAAATCTGAGCCAAGTATCTCTGGTTTTCGCCATAACAATTCAATAGGTGTGCGCTTAATTGTCTGACTTTTTCCAACTGATGAAGTACCAAAAATTTCTAGTTTGTCCTCAACATATCTATATTGTTCTTCACTTAATTTGAAAGTTATTTCCTGTGGAGAAGTTAATTTGAAAGATCCTAATTTTTTATCACTTTCTAATTCCAGCCACTTTTGTATATCATAATTAAATGAAAATTGAGGGTTTGTTTCAAAACGATTCTCACCTAGAGGGTTATAAGACAGACCACGACAGTAATCTGAGACAGAGTTGTATTGCTCCAGTATTTCAGATGATGAATTATTTTTCTGTAATAATTCTTTACCGATTTGAAGTATATGTTCACACCATTCATCCATGAATTCGCCAACAATCATGGCATTATAATGAAATATAACATTAAGACCATCATGACCGTCTAAAAGTTTTTGAAAATTTGTATCATCTTGATAGTGATTGACAAGTTCATCAATGGAATCCCAGAGTTCACCTTTTGTAGACTGTTCAAATAATTTAAAAACATGTTCGACATTCTTTGAAGAATTTTTAACGTTGAGATTTGAATTAAGAAACAATTCAAATACATCCACGTTATTTTCTCTAAGGAATTTTAAGAGGGGATCAAAAACAATTCCAGTATTTGTAATATACATTGCAAACGAGATTAAGCGAAGTTTTACATACTCATCAAAAGATAAAGTGCTAGAACTTACAATTACCTCTTCGATCTCAATAATATTTTTACCATTTTTTAATTTTGCAAAGTCTCTTGGAATGATTCTAAATTTTGTACCAAAATTCCATTTTGTCCTTTCTTGTGGTGTATTCATTTCGGCACCATCTAACATCATACAAGTGTATACAAGAATTTCATCCATTTTTGCTTTGACTAATTTTCTGATGGTTTCAATGTGACTTTGATAACTTTCTCCAGGTAATCCCAAAATTACTTCAGACTTTGAGCGAAGGTTCGATTTCTTAATTACTGGTGCGAGAGCCATGGTTTGATCTAAACTTATGTTTGAACGTTTAATGTTTGACAGAACCTGTTCATCCATTGATTGAACAGACATCCAAAGTCGTAATGCACCGTTTAATCTTTTGATAGCCTCAATAATTCTTTCTTTTGAATTTTTACCTGTTGTGGCTTGGATCTGTTTTGGAAAATCATATTCTTTTTGTATTTCAGAGATATAATCACAAATATCAAGATCACGTGGAATCATTCCAAAATTGAGATCACTGATAAACATACTTTTTGTTGTCTCTGGAACATGCTGTGCCATGTATAACAATTCAGATTTCACACGTCCGACACTAAAATTATTCACTTTATTGACTTCTGAATTTCCGTCAACACAGTAAGTACATAAAAATGGGCATCCTCTGTTAGTCTGTAACATTGGACTAAGTTTTCCATCAAAAAATTTATCCAACATTCCATTCAAATAAGGCGAAGGTATTTCATCAAGGCTTTTTGTTCTTAGTTTAGGTATAGAAGATTTTATTTTTCCATCTAGTTCCCTCATAATGCATCCATCAATAGTTGTTTTAGAAAGTTCTAGTGACAAATTTTCAGAAATATTTTGATTTAATATTTTTTCAATAATATTTGAAAAACCAAGTTCGCCTTCAATAGGAACATAAACATCAAATTCTTTTTTTTCATTCATAAATTTTATTTGTGATGGAAGATCTAAAGGAAAGTTTGGTCCACCAAATATAGATAGGCCATTTGGGTTTCTTTCTTTGAAAATTCTAAACATCTCGAGACCAATTCTATGATTCCAAGCATAGTTACTAAGACCTAAGATATCTGGAGGGTTTGATAAAATTGCCTCTTCTAAATCATCTATGTATTTAAAAAGTGTAATATCAACAGCATCTCCAAATTGTTTTTTGCAATATGACGCAACATAGCCAATGTTCAATGGAAATGATTCGGTAGATATTGCGACTGTATCATATGTTAGATCACCTAGGAATATCCTTAGCGGGTATTCCTTTGTATACATAAAATTAGTCTAGATTTGATTAATTTAAATTTATTTTAAGAAATGTTAAGGCCTCCGGGGGGAATCGAACACCCATCCGAGGATCCACAATCCTCTATCCTAACCATTGGACGACGGAGGCCACAAAAAAAATAGAAAGTAATCACAGTATTAATCTTAGTATGTAAGATTACTTACGGAATTTGTTTCGTATATTTTTCAGTTTTTGGCGTCCAAACGGTAACACTCTATACTGCTTTGTCCAGATATATGTAATAACAGATGAGATTATTGTTGCAATAATAAGTACTGGGATTACCCATGTAAATGAAATGTCGAGATCAGGAATTCCAAATATAGTTGCCAGTGTGTTTGGAACAAGTACTGCAGTAGCAGCCACTGTTAACCAAACAATTAGCTTGGTTAGTTGGTTTGATGATTCTGTGTTTATTGCTGTAATACCAGTTGAGATTACCTCTAAAACGTTTTCAGCCATCTGAATCTGTCTGTCAAGAGTTGCTAGTACGACTTCGAATTTTTCTAATATGTCATCGTCATCTGATACCATATCAGGATCACCATACTTTAGGTTTCTAACAACATCATGTGTTGCCCATACTGCGTTAAGAAAAGACAATACTGAGCGTTTCATGTTTGAAAGTTCAAGTGATAAGTCACGGCTTATCTGACGTGCTCCTTGCAAGTCAATCTCAACCTGTTCTGCTCTTTCTACAATTGATCTAAGAACAGAAAAGTTGGTCTCACTCACTTCATCAAGTAATCTAAAAAGAAGCATTGTTTGTCGTTCTGCCCAGCTATCAGGTGATTGAGGGAGTTTTCGCATTAATGTGTCAGTATAATTGTAAAGTTTTGTTATCTTTCCGCCATAGTCATCATGTATTGTTAGAATAAGATCTTTTTTCATGAAAATTAGACATGGTGATGTTTGAGTTCTACTTTCTCCCGTAAAAATAAATGGTACCATGATTCCAAGTGTGTCACCAGCATCCTCATATTCGGTAATGTAACCAGAAAGCAAAGTACTTGCTTCCATTGTAATTCCTAATCTTTCAAGAATCTTTGGTGTCTCGGCAACAATATCATCTACAACTATCTCTATCCATGTGAGATTACCCAAAGAAACTATTTTTGCAGCCTCTTCTAGATTGACACTCTCTTTCTTGAATGGAACTCCTTGTTCCTCAATACCTGCAATACTTACTGTCTTTAGCATGGCAATTTGACTGATCGCACCAATATACACTTTTTTGCAAAATTCTCTTTATGCTTATTTTGACTTTGTTTGCTTTTTCTTTTTATTTTGTGCATTACGTATAAGCAAAGAAAGTATAGTTCCTGCAGGGATACCAACTATAGTACCTACAGAGACATATGGAGCAATAAAGAAATCACCTATCCATATTCCCCAATCATTTGTAATCTCCATGAACATTTTTGGACGTAGCAGTAAAGGAACTGACTGTGTTTCAGTATTTTCTTCACCAAGATCATCAGTATATGATACTAACACCTTAACAGGAATTGTATGCTCCATTGTGACATCCTTTGTAGGTGTAATCATCTCTGCAGTTACTGTATATGGTTTCTGCTTTTCTAAAAGTGAGATAACATATGATGTATCACCACGAAATTCTATATCATCTGGTGCAATGATCTGTACTGTTACATCTTTGAGATCTATATCTTCAGAAAGTACTGTTGTTTCAAATGTAAATTCTGAGTTAGAAAAAATCGATTCTGGTGTAACTGTTTGAATGACAACCACTGGTTCGCCAAAAATAGTTATTGGTAATGCAATATTTGTCTGAGTTGGTTCCATTGGATCAACATTATTGCTAACAAGTACCTGTGTATAGTCAATGTTAAGAAAATGTGATCCTTCATTTGCAGTTTTGCTAACCTGATAGTCTATAGTGGCTCCAAAAGAACTTGTAGTTGTTAGCTCATCAATAATAATCGTATTCTCACCATGTGAGATAAATGCACCATCGGGATTACTCAGCGTAAAAGAAATATCTTGTTTGTTTTCCCATCCATTGTTTTGTAAGAGAATTGAGATTGAAAACATCCGTTCGTTCATCACTGAATCAGGATATGTAATTTCAAGATCCATTCCACCCTCCATTGACTGCCTTAAAGTCTCAGCATAGGAATATGGAATGACAGAAATCATAAAAGATAAAGCCAAAAAAACAAAAAGACCTTTCATGTAGGCTATAAGGTTCACTAGAATTTTAGAATTAGCATTTCAGTTTAATTTTCTAGATTTTGACTGTAGATTTAAGTAAACCAAACTAAAGAAATGGGTATGAGTTGTTCTGGTGAATTTGTTGAAAAAGAAGAGCAATTAATACAGATTAAACCAAACGTTATGAAACAATTAAAGAAAGCAAAGTACGGAGTTGCAGATCATTCTACAGTGGAGTTATGTCATTGGACAAAAAAGTCATTTAGAAATGAAGGCACATGTTACAAACATAAATTCTATGGGATTAGTACACATCGTTGCATGGAGTTTTCTCCTGCAGGAATGCATTGTGAGAATAGGTGTGTGTATTGCTGGAGACCAATGGAATTCTATGATTCATTGGCAATGGAACCAGAAAGAGTTGCAGAGCCAGAAGAAATCATGCGAAAACTAATGGTTGAACGACGCAGGCTCATAATGGGACATTACGGTGATCCAAACCAAGACAAACAACAGCTTGATGAATCATTACTTCCAAGTCACTATGCAATATCATTATCTGGCGAACCTACAATGTATCCAAAGTTACCAGCGATGATCAAATACCTAAAGTCATTACAGGAAACAAAATCTATCTTCCTTGTTACAAATGGACAAGAACCAGATATGATACGTAGGTTAGCAGACGAGAATGCATTACCAACACAGTTGTATCTTTCCACAAATGCAGTAGACCATGAATCATTTTTGAAGATTAACAGACCAAGATACGATGATTCTTGGAAGAGATGGAATAAGACACTTGGTATGCTTTCTAAGTTAGATACAAGAACAGTACTACGTATAACTCTAATCAAGAACTGGAATGATTCCAAGGAGATGATTCCAGCTTTTACGGAAATGTTTGATAAATCCAATCCACATTTCATCGAGATTAAATCATACATGCACATAGGAAGATCAACGAATAGACTAGAACATGAAAATATGCTCGACATGGATGAAGTTAGAAGTTTTGCATCTGAAGTTTCACAACGTAGTGACAGGTTTTCAATAATGGATGAGAGTGAGATATCACGTATAGTAATACTTCAAAACAAGAAAAGATTCACTGACCGCTATCTTTCTGCTTATCAAGAAACCAATTAGAGAATTTTTTTAGTGATGCAGATCTATGAGAAAATTTGTCTTTGTCTAATACATTTGCATATGTTTTTGATTCACCGTCAGGTATGAAAATTGGATCATACCCCCAACCTCCTTTTTCTATAACAGATGAAATTTTTCCAGGTATACTAGACTCGAATAGTTTTACAGTAAAAGATTCATCACAATAAGCAATAATTGATACAAACTTTGCGTCTCTAACTTCAGAATTTTCTAACAAATTCATAATTCCTTTATTTCCAATTGTGTCATAAGCATAAGATGAATATGGACCTGGAAAACCATTAAGTGAATCAACGAAAAGTCCATCGTCTTCTATAATTACAGGTTTTTGAATTATATCGTACGCATTAATTGCTTTTTGTCGTGCAATGGAGGTAAGATGATTTGATTGTATTTCTTCTAATGTTGTTTTGAATAAGTTAATTTGTACTCCTAAATTTGAGAGAATTCTTTCTGCCTCTTGAAATTTATTTTCATTTGATGTAGCAAACAAAAGTTCAGACAACTGTTGCATACCTGCCACGACTCTCTATAACTGAAACTAAATTTAATATCTTCTTACTATATTTTAGACCAACTGCTTTGGAGTATCCCTTTTGAAAGTTTTTCCATGATTTTTCCATGATTTTTGCATGTGCGCTATTTAGGATCTCTTTGAATAAACGTAGATCAACCGCATGATCGTCTGGCTTTTCTGTCCTACTTGCAAGACCAAAATCAATTAGAAATAATTTTTTCTTGTGTACAATAAAATTTGATGTGGTAAGGTCACCATGCATTATACCATTCTTATGCATAGTTCCAACAATTTTTCCTATTTCATTACAAACCTTTACAATTTCATTATCTTGTGTATCACGTACTGTTTTACCATCAATATTTTGCATCAGAATTGAGTACTTGTTTAAATCCACAAAATAGATTAATGGAGTAGGGATTCCAAATGACTTTACTTGTGATATGATTTGTGATTCCCTAATTGTTCGTTGTTTTCTAATCTTTTGATCAAGTAATGAATTACGATATGCTTTCTTCGTTCGAATTTTGAGAATTGCCTTCTTTTTATCCCAAATGGTAGAATAAACGTCAGCTTCAGCGCCTCTATTGATAAGCTTCATTAAGATTATATCTGAATTTAGACATTAATACATAATGATGTTAAATTACGATGCTCCATTATACAGACCTCCATCTGAAGCAAAGTCTCTTATCTTTCAGGTAACTCTGGGATGTTCGTTTAACGAGTGCTCCTTTTGTGATATGTATAGAAGTAAAGAGTACTCAGAGCGTTCATGGGAAGAAGTAAAAGGAGAAATTGATCTTATGGCAAAGACTCTTCCCGATACAACAAGAATATTTCTTGCTGATGGTGATGCGCTTAATTTGTCAACTGATTATATGATACAAATTGTAGAATATATTTACCAGAAATTTCCAAATCTTGAGCGTGTATCATGTTATGCAATGCCAATGAATCTTCTCAAAAAAACTCCAGAGGAATTAAGCATGATGAACAAAGCTGGACTAGACAGACTGTATCTTGGAATAGAAACAGGAAACGACATAATACTAAAAAAAGTAACGAAAGGTGCTACACAAAACACAATGATCAAAGCGTGTAACAAGGCAAAAGATGCAGGCTATTCACTTTCATGCATGGTTATACTCGGACTTGGTGGAAGTAAATATACAAAGGAAAATGCTGTTGACACTGCAAAGGTAATCAATGCGGTACAACCAGATTATGTCGGTGCACTTACACTTTATCTTGAAAATGGAATAAAGAATGAATTTCTTACTAAATTTGAAGGAGAGTTTGAAAGATTGACAGATTCCCAAGCAATTGATGAGCTTGAACAACTAATATCAGAAATTGATGTTACAAATGAAATAGTATTTCGTGCAAATCATGGTTCAAATGCATACAATGTAGGAGGCACGTTTCCCCAGGACAAACAAGAAATGCTTGAAAAAATTACATGGATGAAAAAACATCCTGAAGTTGTGCGACCACAGGGTATACGAGGATTTTAATTCTAAATATTTTCTAAAATGGGTTTCAAGTTTTCAGGAAGATCTGGTAACTCTGTATGACTAGTGTTGTTCTGTACAATTTCTGGTCCAATTCGTCTAACGCGCTGTGTACCTATGAGTGTGTCTAGGCTATGCTGACAGTCTTTTTCTGATAAAGTGGTTGAAAGCTTTTGAAAAAGTTCTTCTTCTTTTTCATATTTTTCAATTGCATATTGAACTATTATCATTTTCTCATTCATAGACAAATCAGTCATTAATGATTAATCATTTTGTCAGTCAAATATATTTTAAAATGGGCCCGCGGTGATTTGAACACCGGATCTTCGCCGTGTAAGGGCGACGTCATAACCGAGCTAGACTACGAGCCC
>Ga0315334_10003217_pt1 | contig 10251 bp, 15 predicted proteins | sample M150034915metaG_FD_205555 | JGI IMG/M metagenome (GOLD analysis project Ga0315334, IMG submission 205555) | Ammonia-oxidizing marine archaeal communities from Monterey Bay, California, United States - M1 500m 34915 | ecosystem: Environmental > Aquatic > Marine > Intertidal zone | place: USA... | reverse complement strand
AATATTACAGTTATTATGATTGAATAGTATTAGTTAATTATAATATATGCTTTAAAAGCTAAACATAAGACTCTATGCAAGTGTGTTAGCGACAGATTTGATTATTGAAAATAAAAACCAAAATTCCGTTTGATATGTGAGGGAGAGTTAATTAATACTTACCCAAACACGAGAGGGGTCCCCCCGTACCTGTTGAAAATCTGAATATATCTACGAGTGAGTGATGAAGTATTAACAGAAGAGCTTGAACTGTTGGTGACATTTGTGTTCTTAGTGAAAACAGTAGTTAATGAAGTTTGGTTGGCACTCCATCTTTACACCTTATTCCTCTTCTTTTAGCTTCAGCTAAGGGTTTAGGCTTGCTTGCCTGTTTAAGCCACTTACATATTGAAGCATCTGACCAACCCTCAAGTCCAGTTTTTTTATATGCATGACTTATAGAGATATTAATAGCTTTTTCTTCCCTAGAGAATTTCCCAGACCCAGAATTAATCCATATTAAATTTCTTTTGGCATCATCAACAATAATGTCTAGATTACCATCATGATTTATGTCTACTAATCTAATCCAATGAATCCAGTGAGCATTGGCATTGCTAAAAAAAGAACCAAAATCTGAAAAATCTCTATTGCCATTGTTTTTTAAAATTTGAACATGATAACCATTATAGAATTTACCTTTATCAGATCCTGTGCGATTTAATATAATATCTTTATCGCCATCATTATCAATATCACCTACATCTATATCAATAACAATACCATACCCTGGCATTTTTGAGAGGTCTGTTTTATTATTCCAGGAACTATAATAGCCTAGTTCACTACCCCAAAATATTGTTGAATTGGCGCCTTCATGCTCATGCCCTGCTAGTAAAAGATCTACATAACCATCTTGATCAACATCAACTAATTCAACCGTATAGTATCCACCACGGCCATTAAAACCTCGCAATTTCGTTCTACCGAGAGAAAAGTTTCCAGAGCCATCATTTAGTAGCATGGACACCCCCCTATTTGACTTTATATCACTAACCGCTATATCTAAATCACCATCTGCATCAATATCGGCAGATGCTGCGCCGTGCTGAAATCCACTAAATTCATCTAGAACTGATGAAGTATATCCTTTTGAATTAGACAAAATAAGTATGGGAGCCTCTCCAGGATATGGCGGATAATCCCAGCCATGACCAGCTAGATAAATATCTTCTTTACCATCGCCGTTATAATCTCCAATAATTGACTTTCGTGGATGTACTTGTCCAGGAGTATTTGAAATAAAGTCTTTTTCTAAAGTAAACAAATTTGAGCCATCGTTAATGTAAACTTCAGATGCGTTACTTTTTTTTTCTCCAGAGATAGCTGAAATAAAAATGTCAGTATCGCCATCGCCATCAAGATCTAAATAAGAAATTGCTGAAGGATAGCCGTTCTTAGATATGGCTCGACGATCAACATATAAATCTTTGAATTGCAATGCATGTGAGCTATTGCTATCAACTTCAAAGTTTTTTTCAATAACATTATTAGAACTATTCTTAGTGCTCTTATTATTGGAACTATTGTTGTTTACAAACGTAAGAGCTTGTGAGGTACCAATCAGGCTAGTTGATATTAATAGAGTTAGTAGGAGTAATTTCTTCATACATAGATTATAAGTCAACTTGAACTAAAGTCCAAATTTTGTCTGATGTGTGAGGGAGAGTTAATTAATACTTAGCCAAAGCATTTAACTTGCCGTCTTTGTAATTTTCTTGTGCTTTCTTCTTACCATTCTCATACCATATGGTGTATTTATCATCTAAATTACCGTCTTTGTGATTACCATCTGCATTCTTCCGACCATTCTCATACCACCAAGTCACTTTGCCATCTGTCCTATCGTTTTTGAAATACTCTTCTTGTTTCTTTTGCCCATTCTCATACCACCAAGTCCACTTGCCATATAGCTTGTCGTCTTTGTAATTTCCTTCTGCTTCCTTCTGACCATTCTCATGCCACTGAGTTCTTGTTCCAACTCGCTTGCCATCTTTAAAATTTGTTTCTGATTTCTGCTGACCGCTCTTATACCATGTGGTCAACTTACCATTTTTATGTAGAATGTTTTTTAGTAAATTAAGCATAACTGTCTCCTTAAATCAACTCTTCATATTGCAAATATAATAATTCGTTATCTTCCATGGTACGTAAATGACTAGTCCAACGTGGACCAAGTGTCTCGCCATACTTATTTTTAGCAATCCAGGCTGAATGCCTCCAAGGCGTTTCGCCTGTGAAGTTTTTAGTTGATTGTGTATTGTTATTATTGTTACTGTTAACAAACGTAAGAGCTTGTGATGTACCAATCAGGATAGTAGTTTTTTTCATATGTTGTTCAAGTTGAGTTTTGTTTAATTCAGCCTGAAAATAATGGTTTTTATCTTCTATTATTTTCTATTAAGAAAGGTGTCACAGAACTCAATATCTTCAATATCTGTATTATTTTCACAATAATCTTTGCAATCCACATGAAATGGTTCCTCTTTCGTTATCTCCTCACCTCTTTCATTCGTAAACGTTACGTAGCCCACTATCGTTACGTAGCAAAGAGGAGGTTCGCACCCTAAATCATCAACACCCCAAGGTGTTACTGTATTACATAGAGTTGCTTCACTAAGGTCTACTCCACTAATGTTTGCGTATATAAGGTTTGTATCTTTAAGGTCTGCTCTACGAAGGTCTGCTCCCATAAGGTCTGCTCCACTAAGGTCTGCTCCACTAAGGTTTGCTCCACTAAGGTCTGCTCCACTAAGGTTTGCTCTACGAAGGGCTGCTCTACGAAGGTCTGCTCCACTCAGGTTTGCCCCCATAAGGTTTGCTCCACTAAGGTCTGCTCCACTAAGGTTTGCTCTACGAAGGTTTGCTCCACTAAGGTTTGCTCCACGAAGATCTGCTCTAATAAGGATTGCTTCCATAAGGTTTGCTTGACTAAGCTCTGCTCCTTGCAAATTACAACTCCAACAATAATTTAATTCTTTTAAGTTCAAGATATTAGTTTCTATCTCTCCGGCAGCAGAGACAGTGCCTATAGATCCAAGATATATTAATAAGAGTAGTAATCTTTTCATATTGACTTCTATTGTATAGCAAAGAGAAACATAAATTTAGAGCAGTTCCTGATTATTTAGAAACAGAATCATCTCATGATTCATTTTGTTGTAGTCAACTTCATCAAAGCCATTGTTTGGTATGTCTCTTCTATAGGCAAATGTAGGAGGAAGAACTGAATTATCTGGAACTGACGGGGATCCTATGGACACTATTGCATCGAATAGTAAAAACGAATCAGTATATTCTCTTTGTGAGCAAGATTGAAGAAGAGTCACGGTTAATAAAAACATCAGTGTTTTAAGGCTCATAATTTATTTGTATTCCTGGTAGTTGGTTCACAAGATAATACTTAATATAAGTGTTGTTTTGGTACATATTTATATTGTAATAAAAGGAAAATGTTGTATAAGTGATAGCATTTGTAATTTAAATAGTATTTATAGCAAAGTGTAAGAAATTTGCACATAGAAAAACCTTAGGATAGACACCCCCATCCACCTCTTCGAGAGGCAAGTTAATCAGGTGAAACTGGGTTACTGGAATACTATATTCAACATGCACCACATGGTCTTCATCTTTATGTATTTTACTTCCACTGCGGTCATCTTCCTATATATCCATAAATATTTTTGTACGATATCGCATACCAGCACATGCACTAAGTTCACCAGCGTTCATTCTACTGACTAGTCCATGTTTGTCGGCTGAAACTCATATCTTAGAGGAAACCTTTGTTTTTGTCTTTTTTCCTTCACATATCCATTTGTATATTTCTTCATAAATAGATGTTATATCCGTTAAATATCTTTGAGTTTAACTATATTGCTCTTTATTACGGTCAATAATTATTTCATTGTTTGTCATCAGTTCCCCTAAAGACTACAATTCATTTAGAAGATAATATGCTATTATAGGTTTAAACGGGTAAACATATGTTTTACTGGTACATAAATATGGTAGCATATGACCCACACTATATAAATGATTTTTGGGGCTACAAAATAAAACTCATATTAAATATAGGTACTGCAGATTCAATTGATACTCTAGATGATATACAAAAAGTTTATCCACCTATGACGATAATTGAGAACGATGTTAATAGACTTTTTCTATTGCCATGCAGTATTAATTAAGGATTACTAAATGAAAGGCAATCATATTGTAAGTATCGTTTTTGGCTCCATTCTTTATGGATTTTTTCCTTTTTTAATTATCGGAATTATCAAGGAGGGGTGGTGGGGTGCCAATTGGTATGTCGCATGGATAGGTTGTGCAATTCTCTGCGCCCCCTTCGTTTATTTCTCTGAAAAAGGTGATAGCACCTGTCCGTCATGTAAAAAAACATGGGCAGCTGAGCAAACAGGTGAAGAGACTATAGATAGACAACAGATATTAAAACGGGAAACCGAAACTCGAGACGGTGTTAGTACAAGAGTTAATGTTCCTTATGAAATACGCAATTATTGGGTCTACCTAAAATGTGAAAGCTGCGATCACACTTGGAGGGTTCAAGAGCAGTCTGAGAGGAAACAATAAAATGATCTTCGAAAACATAGTAACGTATGGTGGGGTAGTAATATTTTTTTTATACGTGATTCACATTTACAATCAGTCAGTTGATCTGTACCAAAGGGTTCTGGCGCAGAATACAAATTTAGACAACCTCCGTGTTCGAGTTACTGCTATTTATGAAAAACTAATAAGCGAGTTAGAACACTCTGGACAGTATGAAGAAGAATTATTGACAGAAATTGTTAGCATGCGAGAAAAATCTGATGACTCAAAAGATCTCAACTTAGCGAGTATTTCTTCTACACTATTACGCTTTGAACAATATCCAGAAATAAAAACTCTTAACTTGCGTGGTAAATTTCAAGACGAAATTTCAGCACTTGAAAGACAAGTTCAGGCGCATCTAGAACAAGTGAACAAAGCTATAATGGAATATAATACATTTGTCAACTCTTTTCCTAACTTCATCTTTTGCAGTTTATGGCGTAAACCCGCTCATTCATATTTGAATGTTAAGAACTAAATAAATAGGAACGAATAAAGTTCTTTGTAAGACTCTTCAACTTCAGAATATTGTTTGCGGATTAAGGCTTGTGTAGCATTCTCTATTTGAAATCTCACTTCATATGCGAGGGATAGTTTATTACTACATCCGTATTGCCTCTTGGGTCCCCCAGTGGGTTAAGTCTGAATAAATATTAGAGTGAGGGTCTATTTTTACCTAAATGAGAACCATTCTCATTAACTATAAATTATCAGTTAGTATTAGTAAATTACTAATAAATAACTAATTCATTTGTGAGTACATTTGTGAGTATAAAATTATATTTATTATTCTAAATCTACTTCTATAAGGGTATTGTAGGCTTAATTACACTCCACCTCAGGGAGCCAATTAAATAAAGGCCTATCTCACGAGATAGGTTTTTTATATCTGAATGAAAAATACTGGGATCATGCAGGGGTCATGTTTCGCTAGAATTTATTAACCCCTCCCTCACACATCAAACGAAATTTAGAATTGTAGATTGTCTATTTCATTTATTTAATGCAATATTTATGGGGTTTAGCAGGGGTATCGATAACTATAATCACTTCAAGAGTGATAGCGCCCCTAAATTTAAATTTGACGAACAGGCATGGATTAAACTACAAGTTAAAGAAAATCTAATTCATCAAACCTACGACAAGATGAAAAAAAACTAAAGTTTCTGTCAGTTATAAATCCAAGCATAAGAAGATATAAGAGCAATAATAGTAACAACTGGAATTGCTAGTGCTACTATTATAAATGATGTAGATTTGCTGGATGTTCCTGAGTAATTAACTTTTAGGTCTAGTGGGTATTGCTTCATTGTTATTCTCCTAATGAATAGTCATATTATTCAATCATTTAAAAAACTCTATATAGGCTATATAAACAACCAATATTAGCCATATCAGACCAACATTGTCTTGTATCCGTAGAGAGTGTTTTTCTATTGTTGTAAGATTACTGTTAATGCTTTCAAGTTGCTCATTGATAGCGTTAATATCTTCATTCATCTATATTCTCCTTTAAAAATTATTTACTAATAAAAAAAACTTCTTGTATCTTTTTGTTGAACGCTATTGCAATTTTGAAAGCTAATTCTAGAGATGGCGTGTACTTATATTTCTCAATGGCAACCACCGTTTGCCTAGAAATACTAACCAAATCAGCGAGTTCTTGTTGTGTCATCTCATCATTATTAAACCTGAGTCGTCTTACAGAGTTTTCAATATGGATTTTCTTTTTGGTCATTCTTAATAAATCTATTTGTAGAAATATATTTTCAAAAAATTACTACTGATGCTTGCCAAGAATCCTGACAAAGTTATAGCAATTATTCCAAAGTTTATATGTAGATTAAACCACCCTAATAGGGCAAGAACCATTACAATCGAAATACCAAATATGACACCACTTAACTGCATAGCATATAACTCAATCATAGAATCCCTCTCATCTGCGACATTTTTTTCATGGCTCCCAGTAATGATTGATGACAATATGGAGATAACTATGGCAAATAAGATTGATACAAGTATGCTAATTCCAATGCCCTGAACAAGCACTTGAGTAATTGAGGCGATACTCATATTGGCGGCTGCATTCAATTTAGAGTACATCCATATAATTGCTATTGTTGCTGAGATTATTTCTCCTAAAGTATTTCTAAGTTTTATATTCATAATTATATTTTAAAATTATTTATATGTAAAGTATAACATACTTTATGTATTATATATAATACTTAATGTAATATATATAGTACTCTATGTATATAATATATTACATAAAGTAGTAGTTACTATTAAATCAAACTCAAAGCATCTTTAATATAAAATTAACACTATGAATAAAGTACTTCTTTTAGCTTTCCTTACCAGTTCTTTATCTCTTTCAATTTCAGCCAGTACTCAACATCAATCCAGTTATGTTGGCCAGGAAAATAGAGAAATTAAATCCTTATCTAGTGATGATATCTCAGAGCTTTTGAGTGGTGCTGGGTGGGGATTAGCGAAGCCTGCGGAACTTAACGGTGTCCCTGGACCAAAGCATGTTCTAGAGATGTCGGCGAGGATAGACCTGACCAAAGCTCAGACAGAGGCAATCAGTAATATTTTTGATAATATGCTTAGTGAGGCTATTGTATTGGGAACGGAGTATGTTGATGCTGAGAGAGTGCTTGGACAGATGTTTAAATCTAGAAAAGTTAATTACCAAACTTTACAAAGTCAATTAACCAAGATTGCCTCTATACGCTCTAAATTAAGATTCGTTCATTTGTCAAAGCATTTAGATACATTAGAGGTTTTATCTGAAGGGCAGATAAAACTTTATAACGAACTGAGAGGCTACAGCTCTTCAAATATCTGCGACAGCGTCCCAGAGGGTCACGATGCTGAGATGTGGAAAAAGCACAACGGCTGCGATTAATCTAAAGCTTCTGAATTTAACCTTCAATCCAGTTTCGCCCAACTAACTTTCCTTGAAAAGTGGTGGGCGCCTATCCTAAGGTTTTTGTTTCTATAGCTTATCTTTAATAACTAAATCAAAAATAATGCTCTTTGATATACAATAGTAGTCACTATGAAAACTATGAGTTGTAAACAACTAGGCGGTGCCTGTGATAAATTATTCACAGCAAATACCTTCGATGAAATATCAGAGTTGAGTCAAGCTCACGGAAAAGAGATGTTTGAGATTGGAGATGAGGTACACCTAAAAGCTATGAGTGAAATTAGCGTATTGATGCAGGACTCAGCAGCTATGGAGCTCTGGATTAGCAACAAGAAGTTAGAGTTTGACTCCTTGCCTGAAGATTAAAGCTCTACTCACTATGAGTGGTTTGAATGATAATAATTTGGAGGAGAAACGTTGGATTTAAAAATAATTTACTTTGATATTCCTTTTTGGAGAGGTGAAGTAGCAAGACTAGCCCTGTTTATTGCAGGCATAAGTTTTGAAGATTATAGGATTAATACTGACGAGGAAAATAATTTCCTTAAAGAGAATGGAAGACTGAGGGATGGCACATTAATCCCTTTCCGTCAATTACCAGTGCTAGTTATAAATGGTGTAAGTGTAGCTCAAACTGGGGGCATAGCTAGAATATGTGGCAAGCTAAGTGGCATGTACCCTGAAGACATGATTGAGGCTGGCAAGGTAGATCAAATCATTGACACTGTTACAGACATTAATGTACTCATAAGTCCTTCCATGAGAGAAAATGACCAAGCCAAAAAGAGGGCAATGCGGGTTGAGTTAACTAATAATGATTTACCAAAATACTTTGGTTTTTTAGAAGACATTTTGAATGAAAACAATTCAAGTTGGTTTGTTGGGGATAAAATGTCAATTGCAGATATTGCTGTATGGAGTCTGTTAGGCTGGATAGCTTCTGGAATTCTTGATGACATTCCTCCAGAAATTATAAATCCTTTTGAGGGGTTACAAAAGCTGTATCTGGAAGTAAACAGGAACCGGCGTGTCAGGGAATGGAAAATTAAGACCTATCCTCGTGAAAAAAAATCAGATAACGAGTACAACTTAGATGTACCTGACAGTATATAAATACACCAAAACAACACACACTCAACACAGCATCTTTACATACATTACTGCACAATAACGACTTTCTAATAACCGGAAGTCTTCATGAAATACTTAGAATCGTTCAAGGCCTTTGTTGTTGGTTTTGGAGCCATTATCACTTTTGTTATTGCCCTTGCTACACTGATTCTGCTATACGCAAACCAAGCACTTGCTGAAATTTCTTTTAGCGATAAGACAAAGGAGCCCACATCAATAACTACCAATCCAGTCAACCAGGTAGGCACTGGTTCGATAATTTATCAATACAAGGACAATACAAAATACACTCAGTCAGCTCTTGATACCAGGGTTGATATGGATATAACTGGGGTAACAAACAGGGTCAGAGTGGAGCAGACATTCACCAACCCATCGAACGAATGGGTCGAGGGGGTGTATGTTTTTCCTTTGCCTGAAGATTCTGCCATAGACCACCTAACTATGTATATAGGTGGTCGCATTATAGATGGCCATATAAAGGAAAGAAAGGAAGCACAAAGGGTCTACAACAAGGCCAAAAATGAGGGCAAAAAGGCTGCCATAATTGAACAGCAAAGGCCAAACATTTTTACCACCAGCGTTGCCAATATTGCCCCAGGAGAGAGTATAAAGATAGCCCTTGAATACCAGCAAGCAGTACTAATAAAGGATGAATCTTTTTCGATAAGGTTCCCGATGACTGTAGGTGATAGGTACATACCAGGAGTACCAATATCGACACCATATGACTCTTTAGGGTTGGCTCCAAACACACACATAGTTAAGGACGCATCTAAGATAACACCGCCAACAAACGAATATGTAAACAGGCCAGTCTCGATTAACATTAATCTTAAGGCTGGATTCAGCACTGACTCAATCGAGTCTTCATACCACGGCATACAGATTGACGAGCTTAATGAGCTAACTAAGCGCATAAAACTAAGCAACGACACTACTCAGGCAGATCGCGACTTTGTGCTTAGCTGGAGGGCCAACAAGGGTATGCAACCAGAGGTGGCCATATTTACTCAACACAAGGGAGAAGATAGCTATCTTATGATGATGGTTACTCCTCCAAAATTTGAAGTATTCAAAAATAGTAATACCGCTCGTGAAGTTGTATTCATAATCGATTCATCAGGCTCGATGGGTGGGGGCTCAATGATTCAAGCGAAGAGGGCCCTGCATAAGGCAATCCAAAGATTAAAGCCTACTGACAGGTTTAATATTATTGATTTTGATTCTCATTTTGACCCTTTATTCTATAACCCCATGCCGGCAATAGCTATGAATATTAGGCATGGAGCTAGGTTTGTTGATAATCTAGATGCGGATGGAGGAACCAGAGCGCTTGGAGCTATCAAGTATGCACTAGAGTCACGAGATATTAGTTCTAGTGACTACCTACGTCAGGTCATATTTATCACTGACGGGCAGGTAGGTAACGAGCAGGACCTGTTCAGAATAGTCCGTGAAAATATGCATGACGACCGTATTTTTACGATCGGTATCGGTTCTTCCCCTAACACATACCTGATGAC
>Ga0315334_10003215_pt1 | contig 10256 bp, 11 predicted proteins | sample M150034915metaG_FD_205555 | JGI IMG/M metagenome (GOLD analysis project Ga0315334, IMG submission 205555) | Ammonia-oxidizing marine archaeal communities from Monterey Bay, California, United States - M1 500m 34915 | ecosystem: Environmental > Aquatic > Marine > Intertidal zone | place: USA... | reverse complement strand
TCTGGTGCTGGAACTGTTTATTTATTCCCTAGGAAAACAGTGCAGGTGAAGCGCAGCGTTCCGTACTACTCTTCGGTAGTTGGTACCTTGGCTAACGCTACGGCTAAGGTCAGGCTGTATCGTGAGGAGCCAACTAACGCAGGCTCTCTCCCTGACCAATCAACATACTTTGTAACTGACGACACGAATCTTACAGACTATTACAAGACTCTATCTGCTGGTGTTAACTCGTATTCGTCTGGGAAGATCAGTGAGAAGCCCGGGTACAGTTCCATCTCTGGGTTCGCTGAAACCAATGCGGTGTACACCACCGGGGCTACACCAGTTAACGGGTCTCTGTTCCGTGCTAGGTTGTACACGGATACGGATGTGGGTCTGGGTGGTTGTAGCCTGAAACTGACTAGAGTCGACGCTAATCCGTCCAGTGGTAGTAGGTTCGACAGGTTTAACATAGCAGTACACAATGGAACGTCCAATGTTATTGATCCACAAACCAGTGGTTCAGACACTAACTTCACGATTAACTCCTCAGGCCAACTGATTGATGAAGACAACAGCAATGCTGTAGTTACCAAGTTGACGGAGACTACAGGAGGTGTTGACTACACATTGCTGATAGACGACGTGGCTACGATAGCCTATGTGGCTACAACACAACTACCATCAGATGACACTGCTACCTTTGGGTTTAGGACAACGGGTGTGGAGCAGTTGTTCCCTGTTATCGAGGTAACACTGGCTAATAACTCGTCAGTTACACTGGACAAGTGGATCTTTCAACCGTTCTATGACGGAGACTATTTCGACGGCACCACACTGGAGGGCTACGCCTATCTGTCGTCTGGCTCCTTGGTTAGTGACTTCTACTGGTCGGGGACAGTGAACGACAGCGTGTCCATCTACACACCCATCCGTACGAGGAACCGGGCTGCTATCAGGAAGGCCATCCTACAGAATATCCCTGTGACGTTGTCCGCTGAGTTGACCTCAGCCAACTATGCGTCAGCCACACAGCACGGCCATTTCATAGCGTTCGACTCCTCCCCGGGTGACGAACAGGCGTTCGATCCACACTCGTGGACGGCAGATGTGTATACTGAAGGGACCATCCAGACCAACACCGACTAACCGGGCAGGATATGGACTACATCATCGGAGCACTGGCGGTCTACAAGACCGTCCACCTTCTAGAACTGGCACTCCCACGGCCAGTCGAAACGTGGGTCAAGGTAGCCGCCTCAGTGGTGCTGAGTTACGGAGTGGCGGTGCTACTATGGGCTGACCACCTGCTCATCTCTGGGTTGGTCATAGCATCACTGGCATCGGTGGTTCACGCTGTGCTAAGGTTGTTGACCTTGGTGGGCGATCTGGTAATGCGGCGCACGATTCGATAAGGAGAAGGTTGTGGCAGAAGTCAAGAAGTACGTGGTGATCGGGCGTGGAGACGCCCCGGGCGATGTGATCTCAGCGGGCCTGAGGGACTTGGGAGAGGACACCCACTTCTACGTCCCGTGGCTAGGTGGCAAGTCCACGGAGCCAACGGCGGGGATGAAGAAGGTGTACGACTTCCTCGTGGACGCAGGCGCTACGTTCACCATGCTGGCTAAGGTTAGGGACATGCCACACCCGGCTCTCCTGAGTAACTGCATCGTGGTGAAGGAGAGTGGCTCTGAGCAGCCCGACATGAACTTTACCAACATCCCACACGACGCCACGGCTCTGATGCTGTGGGACGACGAGCAGGCTGAGGGTCACGAGTGGATGGCGTGCGAGTTCTTCGACCGAGGTCACCCTCTTCTGGACCTCACTAATGGTCTGACCCCCATCGAGGTTGAATCGACTACTACCCCCCCTACGCGCGAGCCAGATAGCCCTATTCAGGAAGACGCTATTCCACCCCTGACTGATGAGGACATGGAGTCCATGCCAGAGGGAATCCGTAAGCAGTTAGACAAGTCTCTAGGCACTCAGGATGAGACTGACGACGAGGAAGATTCCATGGAAGATGTGGAGGCCAAGATCCTCCAGTTTGTGAGGAAGGAAGAGGATACTGACGAGTCCCAGTTTGCCACCGTGGTGGTGGTTCTACCTACGGGTAGGTCTTTCACCACGGCGGTGCCGATTCTCAACTTATGGAGTTTGCTTGAAGAGACGGTGTGGCAAGAATAGAAAGTAAGAACCGGGGACGGTGCTAATAGTGAAACTAAACCGCCCCCGGCTCTCAGTGTCTTTCATACCTGAACGTGCCGCAATGTACGACGTACAGAAGTGTACCACATGAGTACATTCGGTCGTTTCCCCACATGGTCGAACTCTCTACTGCGAGGAAAGTTTACAGCAGTAGCAGCGTTAGTTGAGTTGGTTTGTCTGATGGACAACAAGACCAACCGCATCAGGATAGGCCACGAGCGTTTGGCACAACGCATGGGCTGCTCAGTAAGCACAGCACAGCGTGCCATCAACACTTTGGTGGGGTTGGGAGTTATTGACCGTGAACAAACCAAGTATTCTTCAAACAGTTATACAGTGCGGATGGAGATTCCAGTGACAGATTGGGACGAGTGGGAAACTCTAGGGGAAGATGACAAAGAGCCCAAGGAAATTGTGGTTAAGGGTAGGGTCCCCCAGTTGGTTAGGTTCTTTAGTGACGAGATCGAGTTGCACAACCCGATGACTATCCAGCCTGCTGTCAACGGTAAGGCTTTGGGTCGCCACTTCAAGGAGATGCTTGACACGAAGGAAGTGACCGAGTATCAATTGAAGACCATGATTATGCTGTTCGCCATTGACCTAGACCGTGGTGACAGGACGGTGGGGGACATCCCCCCGTGGCAGATGTTTCTATCGGATAGGCAGACGTTGCTCAACCGTGTGCGGGAAGGCACAGAGGGCATCATCTACGTAGATGACATGGGGTTGGCTGAGTGATGCGCCTGATTATTGCAGTGTGGACCTACCTAGGTAGCACCGAGTTCTGGTGGGGTAGACGATGACTGCGTGGCATGGAGTCAAGTACTGGAGGAACCAGTCCAAGGACGAGAGGACTCGTCTGGCTGAGATACCTCCCAGTTTGGAGCACGCTCGTCTCAGCAACTACACCACCGTTCCTAACCTCGTGTCGAAGTGGCTTCGTGAGTTCCCCGAACACCGCGAGGCAGGGGTAGGGCTACTGTTTGCTGGCAAGCATGGCTCTGGTAAGTCCCATCTAGCAGTGGCTGCCCTCCGTGGGGCCATCAGGTCGTACCGCCAGACTGGTAGGTACATCACTGCTAACGACTATGTACGGGCACTGGACGACGAGAGGCAGAACGAGGGTGTGCTGCCTGACTCATACGCAGAGGGGAACTTGATTCCCTACCTCCGCTCGATGTACGACGTTGTGGTGCTTGACGACGTTGATGCTATACGTCAGACTAGTTACGCCAAGAGAGAAATATCTGACCTACTGTCCAGTAGGTGTGCTAAGAAGTTGGTGACCATTGTCTCGTGTCACGATGGTATCGACCAACTTAAGTTTAATGTTACTGCACAGTTTCATGGTCTGGTGAGGGCCTCTTGCGTACCAGTAGTTCTAACCTCTGGAGACCATAGGAGGTCTATCCGTGGAGCGTAACGACATCCAAGCAAACGCTCCGATCAAGCAGGCGTGCTTGTTTGAGGGGGTACTGGCTGCCCCACCTGCCAAGAGCATCCAGAAGATGAGAGCAGCCAAGGCCATCAGGCAGCATGAATGGCATAGGTACATAGGGATGTGGATTCCCTATGAGATGCCACTAAAGTCACTGGTGGACAGTGTAAATCGCAGAGGAATAGGGGTGGAGGTATACACCTGCCTTACCTCCGGGGTGGAGGACGCCATCGACCGTTGGCTGGCCCGCAAGGGTGTGTCCGTACCGGTCTACCAGTTTGAGAACATCTATGAGATCCATGCGGAGATGAAGTTCCACAGCCCCTCCATGAGGATTCATGTTGCCACTGAAGAGCAGGCACAGTTGCTGGGCCTTAGGGCACGGGTAGCCTCACCCCACAAGGAATGGGTGCTGTAGTGGCAAGCGCAGAGCAACTGCTCATCAGCAAGGTTCTCAAGGATAGTTCTCTGGTCGACGCCATTGACATGGGGATACAATCTAAACACTTCTCTGGTACCAACGCAGGTATTTGGAGTTGGATTCTGGAGTTCTGGCAGACACACAGTGAGATTCCTACGGCGAGGGCTTTAAACACTGAGCATCCGTCCGTCTCGTTGGGTGACGCCAGCGGGGAATCCCTGAGTCGCTTGGTGGAAGAGGTCATCGACGGGCACCGCAAGGCCAAGGTGTCTGAACTGATGACTGAGGCTCTGCCCATGCTCAGTGATGGTGACACCAAGGGAGCCATATCTGTACTGGCCTCCGGCCTACAGGATGTGGCTGGTGATACTGCCACGTCCCGAGATGTTGACTTGGTTGAGCAGTGGGAGTCACGGCTGGAGAAGTACGCAGAGATGCGTGAGCGTCCCGATAAACTAGTGGGAATCTCCACCGGGTTCCCGGGTCTGGACAGGCTCACCGCTGGCATTCGTCCTCAACAGTTGGTCACGTTCGTTGGTGAGGCCAAGCGTGGCAAGTCCATGCTGACGATGGTGATGGCTATAACCGCTAATATAAATGGCATCTCACCATTATTGGTCTCCTTTGAGATGAGTGCCGAAGAGCAGGCAGCACGACATGACGCTTACCTCGCCAAGGTGTCCCACACGGGACTGATGCGAGGCATGTCCACTAAGGAGGAAGTGGACAGGTTGAACAAGGAGTTACGTCTCCGTAAGAATCGTGCTCCGTTCCTACTCGTTGAGGACATCGCCTCTACCACCACGGTCTCTAGTCTTGCGGCCAAGATCAAGCAGCACGCCCCCGGCATTGTATTCGTGGACGGGGTCTACATGATGGACGACGAGAACGGGGAGCCCAAGGGGAGCCCACAGGCGTTGACCAATATCACTAGGTCCCTCAAGAGGCTGGCCCAGCAGTACAAGGTACCCATCATCATCACCACACAGGTACTGTCTGCCAAGTTGAGCAGTAGGGTGTCCCGCCGGGTCACTGCTGATGCCATAGGATACTCGTCCTCGTTCGTACAGGACTCTGACATTGTGATGTCAGTGGAGAAGGACCCTGACTATGAGGACCGGTCCATCGTGAGGGTCCTACTATCACGCACTTCCCCGCACGGGGAGGTTACAATCAAGTGGGACTGGGACAACATGGACTTCACCGAAGTAGGTGAAGACGACGATGACGACGACGAGGACAGAGATGATTTCCACGACTGGTAACGATCTGGCGGGAGCCTTAACCCGGCTTGGCGTGAACGTCACGACTGTCGGTGACTCCGAGATTGGTGGTCACTGTCCAGTCCATGACGACAACAGCCCGTCGTGGTCCATGAATATCAACACAGGTCTGTGGATCTGCTATGCCTGCGGTGCCACGGGCAATCTGACTCAACTAGCCTTACGTCTCGCGGTCAGCAGTGAAGAGGCCATGATGGTCAACCAGTTCATCATCGAGAGCGGGCTGGAGTCTCTTAAGTCCAAGGGTGGCGATGAGGAAGTGTTCATCCCCAAGGCTGACGCTGGTGCCTACAGGGAGTTCAAGCCAGTACCAGACCAGTTGCTAAAGAGTCGTGGCATGGACGCCACCGTTGCCCATCGGTATGGACTCCGGTGGGACCCGCAGCCCCGGCACTGGATCGTTCCAATCGTCTCCCCGGCTGGAGAGTTGTGGGGGTGGCAGGCGAAGGGTAAGGGTTACTTTAGGAACGTCCCCGTTGGGGTGAACAAGTCTAGGACCCTGTTCGGTCTGGACCGGTTCAGGGCACGCACTGCGGTGTTGGTCGAGTCACCTCTAGATGTGGTACGCATGGCATCAGTTCGTCTAGGCATAGGGGTGGGGGGTTTGGCTTCGTTTGGGGCGCATGTCAGTCATGCTCAGATGAGTCTTCTGTCTGCCCGGGCTGATATAATAGTAATAGCACTAGACAACGACGAAGCAGGCATAACTGCTGCTAAGAGGGTTTACGAGGCTTGTCCTCGCCCCCGTGGTGGCATCTCCTACCTGCGCTACGAACATACGAATGCGAAAGACATTGGCGAGATGACGGACGACGAGATCGAAGAGGCTATTACTAAAGCCTCCGCTGTACCTTGGTGGGTGTGATGGCATTCACCGGGACGCTGTACCCCTTTCAAGAAGAAGCCCACGACCTGATGAGTGACCGTGGGCAGATGATGTTATGTATGGTCATGGGGGCGGGCAAGACTCCGACCACCATAGCCACCTTGGAGACCCTTTTTGAGCGGGACGAGATCACCCGTGCCCTGATAGTGGTTCCAGCCTCGCTGAAGTACCAGTGGTTGTCTGAGATCAAGAAGTTTTCCTCGTCCCGTGTTGTGGTCATAGACGGACCACCCAAGGCCAGAGAAACACTGTGGCGAGCAGCCATCTCCTGTCAGTACGTTGTTGCTAACGCAGAGATGCTACAGAATGACGTTAGTTATTTAGACAAGATACGCATTGACGCTATCATCATAGACGAGGCCACCCTCATCAAGTCGCCTGCTGCTAAGAGGTCACGTTTCCTGAAGAGGATCGGCAAGAGGTCACCGTACCGCTACGCACTCACCGGGCAGCCTATTGAGAACCGCCCCGAGGAACTGTTCTCTATCATGGAGTTCGTGGACCCAACCATTCTGGGACGCTTCGACCTGTTCGACCGCACCTTCATTGTCAGGGACAGGTGGGGCAAACCAATAAGATACCGCAACTTAAACCATCTCCATGAGAGCCTCAGCGATGTGATGTACCGCAAGACTAGGGAGGACATTCAGGACCAGTTGCCTGAACTAATCACCAAGGTCGTGCCCGTGGCGTTTGATGTGTCTGGGGCCAAGGCGTACCGTCTGATTACCACAGACCTGCTGAGGAAGATCAACGATGCCATCGGCAAGATGGGTCGTGGCTTTGATCTGTGGAGGCACTACAACGCCATGGGCGGTGAGGCTCAGGGAGAGATCATGTCCCGCATGACCGTGCTACGAATGTTGTGTGACAATCCAGAGTTAGTACGTGCGTCGGCTCGTCTGTTTAATGAGGACGGTGATAAGGGTAGCGCCTACGCCGACCACGTCGTACAGGCAGGGTGGCTTAAGTCAGTTCCTAAGTCACCTAAGTTGGACGCAGTGGTGGAGTACATTAAGGGAATACTTGATGAGGATACATCCAATAAGGTGGTTGTGTTCTCCTTCTTTAGGCAGAACCTAAAGTTGATGGAGATGGCACTGTACGACACAACCAAATGCACCACCTTCATGGGCGGGATGTCAGCCCACGAGAAGGAGCAGTCAAAGCGCAGGTTTGCTACGGACCCAGACGTGAGAGTGTTCCTGTCGTCTGATGCTGGGGGGTACGGGGTGGACCTTCCTATGGCGAACCATCTGATAAGTTACGACCTACCGTGGTCGGCAGGTAAGTTGGATCAACGTGAATCACGTATCATTAGGCTGTCCTCTGAGTTCCCCCACGTCACGGTCACTTCCTTTGTTATGCGGGGTAGCATCGAGGAAAGGCAGTACGATATGCTGCAAGAGAAGCGCCTAATCAACAGGGCCTTCATCGACAAGGGGTATGACGCCCGTGGGCAATATGAGATCACTTTGGGCTCCCTATCAGACTTTCTGTCATCGGCAGAAGTGTAATGGACGATTGTGAGTGGACTATGGATGATGAACTTGCGTACAACCTGAGATTGGTAGAGGAATACAAGGGTGCCAAGGATTTGGCCGACTCTTCTAAGAAGAGGGCCGACACCCTAAAGAAGGAACTAAGTGACCTCGTGGATTCCGAGGGGTACGAAGGGGACAACGGCCACCTGTGGTACGAGATAGGTGACTACAAACTGAAGCGTGAACGTAGGGTTAGTAAGTCGTTCGACCTAGATGAGTGCGAGCAGTGGGCTAAGTCCACCGGCTTGTGGGATGAGGTTAAAGAGGTCGTTGAGTTGGTGAGTGAGGACAAGGTGCTTGCTCTAGCGTGGGACGATCCTGAAGTCCGTGAAGCAATCGAGCGCTTCTACAAGGAGAAAGAGACGTGGGCATTCAAACTATGAAGCAGCCAACCTACTTCCAACATCTCATGGAACGTGACCACTCTGACCTGCTGGACGATGAATCAGAGGAACTTGATTATCCGGGTAGTACCCCCCCGCGAAATCGGGAAGATAGCCCTATTCCAAAGTCTCGATTTGATAGTGCGCTTTCAGACGCCAAACCCAAGTACTACAAGGTACACGGTGAACTGCGGGAGTTCTTCCCCATCGGTGAACTGGCACGGTTGTTGCATCGCAAGGCCGTAACGATTAGGATGTGGGAGAGGAACGGATGGATACCACACGCCAACTACCGCACGCCAGCCCCCAAGGGCGAACAGATTCCCGGCGTCGTGCCCAAGGGCCGTCGCCTATACAGTCGGGAGCAGGTCGAGTTTCTGCTCACCGCCGTCGAGAGGTTCAATCTCGACAACCAAAGAGAAGCCGATTGGAACGGCTTCAAGAAACACACCGCAACCAACTGGCCGGTGTAACGAGAGAGATGAGAGAAGATTATGCCAATAGAATATGACGTTGCTGTTGCTGAGGAAGCCCCTCAGCCGGAAGTGCGAAAGATCATCCGGTCGGGATGGGGTGCTGTAGACACCCTAAAGCAGGAGGACGCCAACTATGCCGTCCGACTGAAGACCGGCAATGATCCCGTGCTCATCAAGTTCCTACAGGACGCCCCGTACGCCTCGTGGAGGCAGCACTGGGTCAACCGCCCCGGGCAGAAGTCCTTCGTCTGCCGTGAGGGTCTGGACGACCGAGGCTGCCCTCTGTGTGATGCGGGTAACCGCCCCCGTCCCCTGTTCGCCTTCAACGTGCTCCTTCTAGAGCGTGGTGAGGAACCAGTGCTCCGCTCTTACGAGGCGGGTACCCGGGTCATCGCCACTCTGAGGAACTTCAATGAGGACGACCGACAGGGACCCCTGTCCAAGCACTACTGGGCAGTCAGCCGAAGTGGTACAGGGCCACAGACCCAGTACAACCACCTGCTCATCAAGGAGCGCGATCTCAGCGATGAGTGGGGTATCATCCCGCTGACCTCAGAGGCTCTGGAACATTCGGAGGCCAAGGCGTACGACGCCGACATCATGCGAGTTCCTGCTTACGAAGACATGGTTGCTCTGGTCAATGAAGACGTTGGAGCGGTCTAAAAGCACTAGTGGGGGTCGGGGTCTTTTCCCCTCCTTTCGCCCCGGCTCCCACTTTATTTCGTCAATAGACGAGGTACGCGGGCTGGTTGAGGCCATCATCGCCCATGGGTCCTTTGCGTTTGACGTGGAGACCGTGGGGGTGCTGGCCCATCACCCTGACCTGACTGAGCAAGTGGACAGGCAGGTTGAGGAACACGTTAAGACTCTGGCCTCCGCTACGGACATAATGGTTGACCGCACACGGGAAACCAAGGAGCAGGCGATGATTAAGAACATCGCCTTGGACCCCAAACGCAACGAGGTCATATGGTTAGGTATTGCCACAAACGGTACGTCATGGGCCATCCCGGTAGGGCACCCGTGTGGCGAGGTCATCGTGCCAGAGGAACGTGGGGATGGTTCTACCGTCCCACCTTCTGGGTACCGCAAGATCCTAAAGAGTGGCGAAGAGTCGATGGCGAAGGCTAGGTACCACATACCGGCTAGGTTCAGTGATCCCCCTGACCAGTTGTCCCGAGCGGAAGTCTTTGAGGCGCTTAAACCGATATTCTTCGACCATTCGATAGTGAAGATTGGGCATAACGTCAAGTTTGACGCTCGCACCATATCTAAGTACTACGGAGAACTGCCGGTAGGTCCATTCCACGACACCATGCTGGCTCAACACGTTATTGACGAGAATATATCCTCGTTCAGGCTGACCTCACTGATTAGTTCTAACTTTGGCGACCATAACCCCTACTCCAAACACGGCAAGGTCGGTGCGGTGATTTCCACCACACCCTTCTCCGTGGCTTGTGAGTACGTCCACCTAGACGCCCGCTGGACATGGCTGCTCTACCAACAGTTAGTTCACACACTCACACTGCCACTCAGGCAGGTGTTCTCTCAGGATGTGTCAGTGCTGGAGGTCTTGATGGACATGGAGGACATCGGTATGCGAATTGATGTCGATGGCCTGACTGCTCTAGG
>Ga0315334_10003214_pt1 | contig 10256 bp, 9 predicted proteins | sample M150034915metaG_FD_205555 | JGI IMG/M metagenome (GOLD analysis project Ga0315334, IMG submission 205555) | Ammonia-oxidizing marine archaeal communities from Monterey Bay, California, United States - M1 500m 34915 | ecosystem: Environmental > Aquatic > Marine > Intertidal zone | place: USA... | reverse complement strand
GACCTTGCGCCGGTTGAATAGCGCACGGAAATCTTGCCAGTCAGTACTGAGCCAAGCAAGAGTGTTGTTGAGTGTAGGGGGCATTGAACCATTGTATTCAGGAGCGATAACAACCCATGAATCTGCGTCTTGCATCTTTGCCTTGAGTTCCGCCATTCCTGGAACGACATCGAGTGACTTCGATCTCGCAACGGTGAACATTGGCATATCGACTTCTGCAAGGTCAATGACATCAGAATCGTGACCCATTTCCTCTGCTGCTGCGGCGAATTTGTCAGCTAATTCGCGGTTGCTGCCAGATGTTGCGGTTATCATCAGTAGTTTTGCCATGGAAGGCCCAAGGGGCGTGGGTTCTCAAAGGTGTGGTTGCTAATGTTGTTTCGGGATGGTAACTGTGACTTCAAACATTCAGTGTGTGCCATGATACTTGACGGTTTAATTATTACACCGCTATGGGGTAGCATGACCGCTGTAATTTGTGGGTTTTCCCGATCCCCATTCACCCCTGCCAAGAAAGGAGCCTTGTCCAGTTCACGACCAGATGATATCGCAGCCGAGGTAATCTCGGGGCTAATTGAGAAAACCGGATTAGATCCAAACCTGATTGAGGACATCATTCTTGGTTGCGCCTTCCCTGAGGCTGAACAAGGTTTCAATTTGGCGAGAATGCTTTCTTTCCTCTCAGACCTACCGCATTCTGTTGCTGGAGTCACTATCAATCGCTTTTGCGGGTCTTCCATGCAAGCGATTCATGATGCGGCGGGCCGAATAGCAATGGGCTCTGGTGATGCATTTATTGCGGGAGGGGTCGAATCAATGACTCGAATTCCTATGTCAGGATTCAATCCAATGCCCAACCCAAGACTCGCTGCTGAAATGCCTGAAGCCTATACCAACATGGGACTAACTGCGGAGAATCTTGCTTCCATCTATGAGATTGAACGGGGAACTCAAGAGGATTTTGCAGTTGAAAGTCATCGTAGAGCCACGACTGCAGATTTCAGCGATGTGATTATTCCAATTACCACAAGCGATGGCGTGGTCTCTACGGATGGCTGCATTCGTTCGGATTCTAATTCCAGTTCATTAGCCAGGCTAAAACCCGCTTTCAAATCCGATGGAAGTGTCACTGCTGGGACCTCATCTCCATTAACAGATGGAGCCGCATTCGTTCTTGTGTGTAGCAAGGAGTTCGCACTCGCACAAGGGCTTGAGATTTTGGCCTCAATTGAATCAACTGCGGTCTCTGGATGCTCTCCTGAAATCATGGGCATTGGTCCAGTAACTGCCACACAAAAAGCACTCATGAGGGCCGGACTAAGCCTCGAAGAAATTGATGTAATCGAACTTAACGAGGCTTTTGCAGCACAATCTCTTGCTGTGATTGAGGAACTAGGACTAGATGTTTCTAAGGTCAATGTCGATGGAGGAGCTCTTGCTCTAGGCCACCCACTTGGTGCCAGTGGTGCCAGAATCGTTGGCCGTGCTGCGACTATCCTTGCTAGAAAGGATGCGAAAATCGCACTTGCGACTATGTGCATTGGTGGCGGACAGGGGATTGCCACGATTCTACGGAAGGTGGAATAATGACATTGACAATCCAATCTCCACAACATTTCGCCGAAATACAACACAACGGCGGCATCAACAAGGTCGCCGTAATTGGAAGCGGAATAATGGGTGCTGGCATTGCTGCACATTGTGCAAATGCTGGTTGTGATGTACTGCTATACGACATCGTTCCAAACGGGGCCGAAGATAGGTCGATGATCGCTCGTGATGCAATAGGACGCATGAAAAAAAGCAACCCAGAGGTTCTGATGCATCCCTCAAATTCTCAACGTATCCACCCTGTCAACCTCGAAGATGACCTACCTCTACTCAGAGATAGAGACTGGGTAATCGAGGTTGTAGTAGAGCGTCTTGATATCAAGCACACCATCTATTCCAATATTGAAGAATACCTAGCAGAAGACGTTATTCTATCCTCTAATACCTCTACAATTCCCCGTTCATCCCTTGTTGATGGCATGAGTCCTACTCTCGCATCCAAATTCCTAATCACACACTTCTTCAATCCACCTCGATATCTTCCTCTTTTGGAAATAGTGGCTGGAGAAGAAGTACAGGAGGACCTATTTCATAGAATGAGTATCTTCGCATCCGAGAGATTGGGAAAAAGAGTCACCCTCTGCAATGATACTCCTGGTTTTATCGGCAACCGCCTAGGCATATACTTCGTTCAACGAGCTATTGCAGCAACACTCGACTATGGATTTACTGTAGAGCAGGCAGATGCAATGCTTGGTCGTCCGATTGGACTTCCGAAGACTGGAGTTTTTGCCTTAATGGATCTTGTCGGTATCGACATTATCCCTGCCGTGGTGCAAAGTATGGTAGACAACTTACCTGCAGAAGATGCGTTGCACAAGATTGCAGGAAGAGGAGAAGACATCATTGAGAAAATGATCTCTGAAGGATATACTGGCCGTAAGGGCAAAGGTGGGTTCTTTCGACTCAATACCGAAGGCGGTAAGCGCATCAAAGAAGCGAGAAGTCTCGCCGATGGCACATATGCAACCGCTAATCGCCGAGCTGCATTCACCTCAGCAAAAGTCGGCCGCCAGGGTCTCAAGCGCCTCATGACACACCCTGATGAGGGTGCAGCCTTCGTCAAGGAAATACTACTCGACACCTTTGCCTATGCCGCTTCTCTAGTGCCTGATGTCAGTGAGGATATTGGCGCTATCGATGGTGCGATGAGAGTTGGCTATAATTGGAAAAAGGGACCATTCGAAATGATGGATTCGATTGGCCTTGAATGGCTCGTAGAGCAGATGGATTCGGCTGGAATAGAGATTCCAAGCTTCCTAGCACTGGCAGCCGAGAAGGGTTCATTCTATGGATTGGATGGAGGAGAAATTACTCGATTGGATTTCTCTGGAGAACTCATTCAAATTCTAAAAGGCGCTGAAGTCACTACGGTTTCTGATATCAAACGACGCCGTGGCAAGGCGATTAGGAGGAATGCCTCTGCGAGTATATGGGATGCAAACGATGGAGTCCTACTGGTTGAATTCCATTCGAAAATGAATGCACTAGATCCATTGATTATGGAAATACTCCTCGCTGCTGTCGATATTTCAGAGGGTGATGAATGGAGAGGTATCCTAATCGCTAACGATTCTGCAAACTTCTGTGCTGGTGCTAATTTAGGACTTGCATTATTTGCTGCAAACCTCGGTGCTTGGAGCACATTGGAAGAATTCATTGCTCTTGGTCAAGACACATATCAGGCTCTGAAGTACGCTGAAGTTCCTGTTGTTTCGGCCGCATCAGGGATGTGCCTAGGCGGCGGCTGTGAGATTCTCCTACATTCAGATGGAGTAGTCGCACATTCGGAATCATACATTGGGCTTGTCGAAGCAGGAGTTGGAATTATCCCAGCATGGGGTGGTTGTAAGGAGATGCTTGCAAGACTTACTGATGAGAAATTAGTAGGGTTAGGTCCAATGGCCGCACCCATGCAAGCCTTTGAAAATATCGGGATGGCAAAGGTTGCGAAATCAGCACATCAAGCCAAGGATTTGGGATACCTAAGGCAAAGAGACCGTATCACAATGAATCGTGACAGAGTACTATCTGATGCCAAGTCCTTCTTGCTTGAACTCGCCCAAGATTATTCTCCACCAAGTCCCAATGTCTACCACCTTCCCGGCCCCTCTGGACTTGCTGCACTAAAGATGGCACTAAACGACCTTGCAATAGCTGGTCATGCAACTCCACACGATTTGACCGTGGTGGGTGAACTGGCAAAGGTTCTGACTGGTGGTGAATGCGACCATACCGATGAACTGAGCGAAGATGACATACTTGCACTCGAGAGAAAAGCAATAGCGAGTCTAGCGCGCAATAAACTCTCGCTAGATCGTATGGAACATATGTTGGCTAAAGGTAAGCCATTGAGGAACTAGGAGGTGTAATGATGACTGTATACAAGGCACCAATAGAAGATTATCAATTTCTTTTCCACGAAGTTTTCGAAGTAATAGAGGTATGCAAACGCTTGGGATATGACCAAGTGGACCGTGAACTCATCGATATGATGACTGAAGAGTGGTCACAATTCGTAACCGATGTATGGAAACCATCGAACATTGTTGGTGACCAAATCGGTTCTCAGTTGAAAGATGGAAAGGTGATCTCTCCGCCTGGGTTCAAAGAGGCGTGGAAGCAAACAGTCGAGTCGGGTTGGCTACAAGCTGTTTGCAAAGAAGAGCATGGTGGCATGGAGTTGCCACTATTTTTCCGAAATGCGATGGATGAACCATCGATATCTTGCAACATGGCGATATCTGTAGTGGCTGCACTGAGTTTAGGTGTTTATGATTTAATCACAAGCCATGCCTCCCAAGAAAATATAGACCGCTATGCTACTCTAATTGGTAGCGGTGAATGGTGCGGAACAATGTGCCTGACTGAGCCTCATTGTGGAACTGACCTAGGTCTGATAAAAACCAAGGCTGTTCCATTGGATGATGGTTCATTTTCTATTACTGGAACAAAGATATTCATCACTGCCGGGGACCATGATTTATCGGATAACATCATCCATATGGTTCTCGCAAAACTTCCAGATGCACCAAAGGGTTCCAAGGGCATTTCACTATTCCTAGTGCCAAAATACCTCGATGAGGGTGATGGACTCTGTGATGAAATCAATGGCACTTCAATCTCTGGTATCGAGGAGAAAATGGGGCTACATGGCTCACCTACCTGTGTACTCAACTTCGATTCAAGCAGGGGTTGGCTAATGGGAGAGCCACATACTGGCATGGCTCAAATGTTTGAGATGATGAATAGAGAGAGGCTTGCCACCGGAATGATGGGTCTTGGTCTTGGAGAAATCGCATATCAGAATGCTCTGGCCTGGTCACTGGATAGGCGACAGGGGCGCGACTTGCGTGGAATGAAAGATCTCGACGCTCCAGCAGATAATATTCTCGTCCATCCAGATGTACGCAGAATGTTGCTAAAGGCCAAAGTCAACTGTGAAGGAACTAGGGCTCTCGGGACATGGATTGGCATTCTTCTCGATGAAATGAAAAAAGGTGATGAAGAAACCAAGGAAAATGCCAGCGCATTAATCGCCCTCCTCACCCCTGTAATGAAAGCCCACTCAACCGATATCGGTTGTCAGAGCGCCTCATTATCTCTTCAAGTGATGGGCGGTGCCGGATACTGTTCTGAATACGGAGTAGAACAATTCTATCGTGATGTACGAATCGCACCGATTTGGGAAGGAACAAATGGTATACAAGCTCTAGATTTAGTCGGCCGTAAAGTCACCCAAAACTTCGGACGTAATCTGCGCCATTTGATATGGCCATTGCTAGAATTTGTCAAAGAAAACCGAGAAATTGACGGCATGATGGAATTCAACAAGCCTCTGCATCAGAGCATTAAGGGATTACAACAACTAACCCTATTACTCATGGCGGAAGGTGCAGGAAACCCACATTTCCTTGCTGCAGGAGCAACGGATTATTGCACCTATTTCGGAAATACAATGCTCGCTTACCTGTGGGCGAGAATGGCACGAGTTTGTTTGAATGCTAAGGCAGATGGTTCTTCAACTGATTTCCACGAAGCAAAACTTGCGAGCGCACGGGTATTCTTTGCAGAAATACACCCTGATAATGCTGGGCTTGCGGTCAAAATAATGGCTGGACACAAGCACTTGATGGCATATCCGGAGGCTGCATTCTGATGAAGATGCAATACCCAGTTAGCCGTGGTGCTGCAGCATATTCTAGAAGTTCTCAATGGAAATTAACAGCACCCTGGGCAATACTCTGGTTCCTAATTGTGATCGAATTTATTTTGTGGTATCAGGAAAGTCAATTTCTGGTAAATATTCTATTCTGGACAATTGCACTTTCAATAAGTTTGAATGCAGCATATTTGGGCTTCGAATCAAAGGTATTAGCGGCATTTTTCAAAGCACATCCAAAGTATGGTTCCGAAATCACAGATCCAGATTGGCGTATGATTGAATTCACCGGATGGGGTGGAAGTGAGCCCATGGGATATTTTCTCCCAGCAAAAGGTGATTCGAAGGGGCTGATTCTGTACATGCACGGATACAGTTCCTCCATTGGTCGAGCAGAAAGTAGGATTCTACATTTGCGTGACCAAGGATTCGATGTAGCGGGAATAGATATGCGGGGCCATGGTAGATGCGATTTAGGTCGAGATTGGACGTTGTTGAAAGTCGCAGCGGATATCGAGGCTTTTCTAGACTGTATCCTTGCCGAATACAAAGAAGAGCCGACTGTGCATTTTTATGGCCACTCTATGGGCGGATTCCTTGCTCTGAGACTATCGGGCAATAAATCTGGATGGTGGGCTGATTATCTCGAGTCGGTAATATTGGAATCACCAGCAGCATCTATTCCGATGCTCGTCAAAATGAGGGCTGGCCCTTTGTGGAAGCCTAGTCGCTTCCTAATCCGCAGAATTATCCGAAATGAGGCAATGCGGATTCATCCCGATCTCCCCTTGCGATTTATGGATGCAAAAGTGCCACAAATAGGACTACCTAGCATCCCTGTACTTACTCTTCAATCAAAAGTTGACGACACTCTCGGAAGGTCACACTATAATTTGGTGAGAAAATATCTCAAAAGGAATCGTGAAAATATGTTCCATCTGATTTCGGATTTAGAGCACTCAACGGATTTCGATTCTACTACACGAAAGGAATTGCTCGAAGCTTGGTTAAGTGATAGGAGTTGATTTCATGAGTAATGAGAAGGAATTCAAAAAGGCGGCTAAGGAAATAATGAACCTCAGCACTCGGCCCGATGATAAGACTCTACTACTACTCTATTCATTGTACAAACAGGCAACTGAAGGTGATGTAAGCGGAGGACTACCTATTAGCGGAGGTATTCCTGCAATAGCAAAATATCGTGCCTGGAAAAAGCAAAAGGGCAAATCTTCAGAAGATGCGATGGCAGAATATGCTGACCTTGTTGCTGTTCTGCTAGAACGCTCTGAAAAAATTTCGGCAATTGAATCATGGAAAGGTCGTACCGTTCTGATTAGCGGTGCTAGCCGTGGACTAGGGAGGGCTATGGCGTTACGCTTCGCAGAAGAAGGAGCAAACCTTGTCCTTCTTGGACGAACACTTGAGGCTGATGATGGCCAAGGTTCTCTGAAACAAACTGCAGAGGAAGTTGAATCTGCAGGCGGAAAGGCGGCAATCGCAGTTTGTGATGTTCGCAACGATGAGGATGTTACTGCAGCTGTGCAGACCGGTGTGGATTCCTTTGGTGGAATTGATGCTGTGATTTGCAATGCTGGTGCGCTATTTATTGCACCATTTGATGAAACTCCATTGAAGAGATTTGATCTTGTTCACGAGGTGAACATTCGTGCTTCATTTTCACTATGTCAAGCCGCACTACCACATCTACGTAAGAGCGATAACGGTAGAATATTGGTGATTTGCCCTCCGCCGTCTTTAGATCCAAAGTGGTACAAAGGCACAATCGCTTATACAATTTCAAAATTCTCAATGTCGATGTTAGTACTTGGCCTGTCAGAGGAATTGTCTGGAGATGGTGTCGCAGTCAATGGGCTGTGGCCAGCCACGACAATCGATACCGCTGCAGTTCGCTACAACAAAGCCCTTGGTGGAGATGAGATGGTTAGGCGAAGTAGAAAACCTCGGATTGTAGGCGATGCTGCATTTGCAATAATGAGTAAGTCAGGAGAACTTACTGGTGAATTCCATACCGATGAATCAATACTACGTGCAGACGGAGTTGAGGATTTCGACCAGTATGCAGTCGAGCCGGGTATGACTTTACAACCGGACTATTATCTCTAATCACAATCAGTTGAATGTGATGTCTACTTCCATCTCTTCACTGACAGAGACGCACACAGGACAGTTACAGCCCTCTTGAATTAGCCAGGCTCTATCCTCATTGCTCAAGTCTGTAGGCAACTCGATTGTCATCTCTAATTTTGCAATACGCCGTGGGTTTGCTGCCATAGTCTTCTCAACATGGCCATTCATTCCCTTTACATCAATCGAGCGTGAGTCTGCACGAATTGCGACTATCGTCATGATGCAGGTAAGCATTGAGGTCGCAAGAAGATCGGTCGGTGAAAATGATTCACCCTTACCGTGATTATCAACTGGAGCATCGGTAATCAATGTCCGGCCCGATGGTCCATGGGTCGACGTACATCGCAAATCGCCATCATAGGTTGCATCGATTCTAACCATTGCCTCACCTAGAATTCAATTTCATGCCCCATGCGCTGAACTTTGGTCTCAAGATATTCCCGGTTTTCACTTCCAACTCCAACGATTAATGGCATCATTTCAGCTACTTCTATTCCATGTTCTTCAAGTTGGCTTACCTTGTCGGGATTGTTTGAAAGTAGGCAAACTTCTGAGACTCCAAGAGAGTTTAACATAGTGCTAGCGATTCTATAATTACGTGCATCAGCAGGCAATCCAAGCATCAAATTTGCATCTAATGTATCTGCGCCCTTGTCTTGAAGGTGGTATGCCTTAATCTTGGCATGAAGGCCGATTCCACGGCCCTCTTGACGGAGGTAGAGGACAACACCCCATCCCTTTTCGGCAATCGCCTTTAGAGCCGCATCGAGTTGTGGACCACAATCACAACGAAGGCTACCAAATGCATCGCCAGTAAGGCATTCCGAATGGACTCTGACCAATACAGGGTCAGGACCTGTCATATCGCCCATTGTGAGGGCAACATGATCTAATCCTGTAGCCGATTCATGGAATATTCGGATAATGAACTCACCATGTTCAGTTGGCAACTTAGCCACGGACGGAACCTCATCTATGCTCACGGTCCCACCTCTATGATGAATCGGAACTCGCCCGCCTCTTTGAGGACATCGACCATACGATGACCAAGTCTTTCGATGAGAATTGGAATATCATGCATAGTTTCAGGGTCATCGGTTAGTACCAATAGCACATCACCACCATCGAGCTTTGCAAGTGCCTTACGGGTCTGCGATACCGGCACAGGGCAGTAATGCCCAAGGACATCAAGACGGTGTGTCGGCTCCACGTTCTCTGGTACAGGACCGCCCTTCTAAGGCTCTCTATTGAGTGAGACTTCTTGAATGAAGTCGCATAGTGGCCATCATGGGCGATGAGGTACAGCCTCTTGAGGAAGAGGTCGAAGACCTATCCTGGGCAGAAGTTGCTCACCTCGGTAAGTCCTACATGCGTATCCCATTCGCCTTACTCATGGTAGAGGCTTTCTACTGGTTCATCACCCAGCCAAAGAACACACTTGGGCCGATTCAGGTTTCAGTTGCGTGGGTGTGGCACAAATTGACCAACCTCGTCTACGGCGATGGTGCAAGTTCACTTTCAAGCCATGACGGATGGGCCACTCAAGTAGATCTCCGCCATACAGCCTTCCCCGATTACAATACCATCTCGACTTATGTTAGCGATGAGTGCGCTGGAGTGCATGAAATGATCTTCCTTACAACTCTCATCATGATGACTACTGGGGTTCCGCAACGGCTGCGAATCAAGTCTGCATTGATTGGTTGTGGCATCATATATGTGCTAAACGTCATTCGACTCGTCCTCTTCTATCCCATCGCTGTAGCAGATTGTACTGAGTTGGGTGGCGTGACTGGTTGTGACATTGGCATGTGGCAATATCATACTGCGGTATATGAGTGGGGATTCCTAGCCGCCCTCATTCTGATTTGGTTGGTTTGGTTCAAATGGGTAAATGCTGGCGACCTAATCAAGCGTGAGAGTGCTAAAGAGAAGGATGCATGGACATTCGCATTCCGCACAGATTGGCAGAATGTTCACAAGGCCATTATCGCAATTTCACTACTACTAATAATCGGGTCCGCAGCCAATGTCGCATTCGATCCCGATGTCGATTTAATTGAGAACTGTACTTTCGAACAAAGTGCAAAGGGATTGTGTGATGATGCAATGGATGCAAGGATGCAGACTGAAGATATTTCCTGGTCCTTAGCTGCAATCGGCATGTTAGGTAGCGTAGCCTCAATGGTCACTATCGCTCAACCAGAATCCTCTGAAGAGGAATAGTTACTGTATAATCGATGCACTAAGGTCGTTGCTGTTGAGAGCACGTACTGCGAGAGTTGCGCTCTTATTGTGAACTTCGACTATGGTATGGTCAACGTTCAAGGAAATG
>Ga0315334_10003213_pt1 | contig 10258 bp, 11 predicted proteins | sample M150034915metaG_FD_205555 | JGI IMG/M metagenome (GOLD analysis project Ga0315334, IMG submission 205555) | Ammonia-oxidizing marine archaeal communities from Monterey Bay, California, United States - M1 500m 34915 | ecosystem: Environmental > Aquatic > Marine > Intertidal zone | place: USA... | reverse complement strand
GTCAGATTGCCTAAAAACGATCCATTGAATTGAATTCACCAAAAACAAGAACACCAGATTCACCAAACCACCAATAACCCCAATAAAAGCAGCCAAAACAAGGTGAAACGCCTCCTCATTAGCCATGACTCGGTTAATCATTTTCATTTATACCTAATGAAGAAAGAGTAAATATAACTATAACACATCTCTTACGGAAGCTTAACATAATGTATTAGGTGAGTCAATTTGGCACACTGAGAGGTTTTTGAAAATCTATGAATGGTCTATTTTATGCTATAGATCATAGGCATTTCGCAGATGTGGATGTAGAAAACAAAATTGGATTACTCTAAAATATACGTAGCTGGTCATAACGGTTTAGCGGGTGGAGCCATCGTCCGGGCTTTATTCAAAGAAACTAAAGTTGATATTATCACCGCCAATAGAGGTGATTTGGATTTAGAAGTACAAATTGATACTTTCAATTTCCTAAAAGAAACGCAGCCAGATGTAGTGATAATCGCGGCAGCCAAAGTAGGCGGGATTCAATCAAACATAGAATACGGGGCTGAATTCCTTTACAGGAATTTAGCTATTGGGACCAATTTAATTCACGGTGCTTATTTAGCCGGTGTAAAAAGATTGATTTATTTGTCCAGTAATTGCGTTTATCCAATTGATTCAACTATTCCCATTAATGAGGAATGCCTGTTAACCGGTGGACTGCAATCAACTAATGAATCATATGCCTTGGCAAAAATAAGCATGATGAAAATGTGCGAGGAATACAGCGTACAATATGGTTTAACTTACCATTCTATTTTACCCGCTAGTTTATATGGTCCTGGGGACAATTATAATGTTCAAGACAGTCACGTAATGGCTGCAATCATAAGAAAAATTCATGAAGCTAGGTCGAGCAACAGTCAATTTGTGACATTATGGGGAACAGGCAATCCAAGGAGAGAGTTCCTTTATGTAGATGACATGGCTTCCGCGTGCCTTAGGTTGCTTGAGATAGAAAATCCACCATTAAGGGTAAATTTTGGAGTTAATACTGAAATTTCAATAAAGGATTTAGCAAATCTAATAAAAGATACTTTAGGGTATTTGGGTTCAATTAAGTTTGATGAATCCAAGCCGGAAGGTGTCCAAAGCAAACTACTCGACTCGACTAAAATAAGACAGCTCGGCTGGATGGCGAAAGTTTCGTTAAAGGAGGGTATTGGTTTGACATACAAGAATTACAAACAGGGAATACTTGATAAGACTATAAGACTGTAACAAATGAAGATATTAATAACTGGAGGTGCCGGCTATCTTGGCTCGATTGTAACACCTCATTTACTGAACAAAGGGCATGAAGTCACTGTGCTGGACAATTTTCTGTTTCGCCAAAACAGTCTAGCCGACTGCTGCCATTACGAATCATTTAATGTAGTGCGAGGAGACTGTCGTGAGGCCAGTATACTGAAAAATTTGCTTAAGGATGCGGACATCATCATTCCATTGGCTGCTATGGTGGGTGCGCCATTGTGTGATCAGGACAAACTGGCTGCTGAAAGCGTGAACCATAGTGCTGTAAAGCTTGTTTGTGATCTTGTAAGCCCGGATCAACGTATAATTATACCTATCACCAATAGCGGTTATGGAGTTGGAGAGGAAGGCAAGTTTTGTACCGAGGAAACACCGTTGCGTCCTATTTCTCTTTACGGCAAAACCAAGGTAGATGCAGAGAAAGAGGTGCTCTCGCGTGATAATAGCATAAGTTTCCGTCTTGCTACCGTGTTTGGCATGGCCCCACGCATGCGGCTTGATTTACTGGTAAACGATTTTGTTTACCGCGCTGTTAACGATCGTTCACTATTGATTTTTGAGGGTCATTTCAAGCGCAACTATATTCACGTGCGAGACATAGCCCGCGTGTTTGAGCATGCTATTGACAATTTTGAATTGATGAAGGGCAAGCCCTATAATGCGGGGCTGGAGGAGGCCAATCTATCGAAACTCGAGTTGTGCGCGAAGATCAAGGAACACTTGCCTGAATTCGTCTACATTGAGGCTAAAGTGGGTGAGGACCCAGACAAGCGTGATTACATCGTATCCAATCAGCGCCTGCTTAGCAGCGGTTTTCAAACCGAATGGAATCTGGACCGTGGCATTCGCGAGTTGATCAAAGGCTATACGATTATTCGCAATACGATTTACTCGAACGTGTAATGACAGCGCCGAGCGACATCACAGCTGTGATCTTGGCGGGTGGCTTCGGCACGCGCTTGAAGGGGTTGCTGGGTGACCTGCCCAAGCCAATGGCACCGGTGAATGGCCGTCCGTTTGTGGAATGGATCGTTCGTTGGCTTAAGGCCCAGCATGTGCATGATGTGATTATCTCTACCGGTTATCGTGCAGAAGAGGTGGAAAAACATTTCGCCATAACCACGATTCCAACAATGAAGGTCCGTTGCGTGGCAGAACCCAAGCCCATGGGCACCGGTGGTGGTCTAACCTATTCTACTGCAGTCTGTGAATCTGAACCACAGGCTTGGTTGGTGCTCAATGGAGATTCATTAGTATTTTTTGATCTAGACAAAATTACCGTCAGTCTCGGCAATGCGGACGGTGTAATCATAACTCGCGCTGTACCGGACACCTCTCGGTACGGCAGCGTCCGTACGGATGACACTGGGCGGATCACGGCCTTTGAGGAGAAACAACCCGGTTCCGGACATATCAATGCGGGCATATATTTATTGCGCCATGAGGTGTTGCGAGACTTTCCGGATCATTGTCCTCTCAGTTTGGAGTGTGAGGTGTTTCCATCCCTGCTTTCGCGCAATGCGGGATTAAGGGCTCATCAAGTTGAGGCACCATTTCTTGACATTGGTACTCCCGAGACTTTGTTACAAGCTGAGGCTTTCATAGAAGAAAATCAGGCACAATTTGCCTGATTCTCTTTATTAAGGCTGAATTATAGGGATTTGATCTCAGAAGTGGTGCTTATTCATTGTGTGGCATTCGCCTTGCTTCTACTTCGTTAGATTCTAGGGCGTTTCACCAAGAATTAGGCCGAAAACGGCTAAATGAAAAGGTAATGATCATCACCCGTACACCGTTTCGTATCTCTCTGTTCGGAGGTGGCACAGACTATCCAGCTTGGTTCCGCGAGCATGGCGGAGCTGTTTTGTCTACCACCATTGATAAGTTCTGTTATATAAGCGCACGATATTTGCCTCCATTTTTTGAGCACCAATTTCGCGTGGTGTATTCTCAGATCGAGAGTACAAATAAAATAGAGGAGATAGAGCACCCCTCAGTGCGTGCCACCCTGAAGTACTTGAACATTAAAAGCGGGGTTGAAATTCATCACGACGGAGATCTTCCAGCACGCAGTGGCATGGGGAGCAGTTCATCTTTCACTGTTGGATTGCTTAACGCAATGCATGCGTTGCAGGGACACATGCCCACCAGGGAACAGTTAGCTAATGAAAGTATCGAAATAGAGCAGAATATCATGAAGGAAAATGTAGGCTCGCAGGATCAAGTTAATGCAGCTTACGGTGGATTCAATCATATTTTATTTCATAAATCTGGGGAAGTATCCGTACGTCCGATCATAATCCCGACTAATCGCTTGGAGGAACTCACCTCACACCTCATGCTTTTTTACACGGGCATCAAGCGTACAGCCGACAAGGTGGCTGGCAGCTATCTACCCACACTGGACGGCAAACGGCGTCAACTCCGTATTTTACGGGACATGGTTGACGAGGCTATCTTTGTCCTTTGCGGCCAGGGCCCTATCGAGGAATTTGGTGAACTGTTGCACGAGGCATGGCTAGCCAAGCAGGCTATAAGCGATAAGATTTCCAACCCGGCTATTACCGAGGTGTACGACGCCGCGCGCGGTGCGGGTGCTATCGGCGGCAAAATTACCGGTGCGGGCGGCGGTGGATTTATGCTGCTCTTTGTCCCGCCACAGCACCAACCCGTGGTGCGTGAAAAGCTTACCAATCTGCTGCATGTACCGTTCAATTTTGAAAATGCGGGCAGTCAGGTCATTTTTTACGACCGCGATCAGGATTATTCAGCAACTGAAGCCGATAACAAATCTCGTCAACTGACCAAGTTCCGCGAACTGGATGAATTGAAAGTTACTGGCAAAGAAACAGCTGTTTTTGCATAAAATCATGAAAAACACTGTTGTTTCTGGGTCTAAGCCGACCGTTGTAGCGCCATTTTCTAGGAACGCACTGAGACAGTGGACACCCGATGAGTTGATTGCTTTTGAGGATGGCATAACAGGCGGATTCAACGCATCCAAAATCAAGGAACCGACATGCAAATTACTAGAATAGAAGTGTTTCTGCTGAAGAGGCCACTGACTTCTCCCATGCACATTTCACGAGGAGGCTTCAAAGTACGCCAGCATGCGTTGGTAAAGGTGCATACGGATGCAGGCATCACTGGGCTTGGCGAGGGCGTTGGCAATGCGCCGCTCATCAAGACAATAATTGATTCGCAACTCAGCTACGAGGCGGTAGGCCTCAACCCTATGAATGTGGAGCAATTGCGCGAGCGGTTCTTTCATGCGCCGGTTTATTTCGAGCGCAAAGGTTCAGTAGTCTGTGCCGCAAGCGCGATTGAGATGGCTTGCTGGGATATTAAGGGGAAGGCGCTCGACGTGCCGTGCTACGACCTGCTCGGTGGTCTATATCGCAAGCGTATTCCTGCTTATGCTAGTGATATTTACTGGGAGGAAAATATCCAGTACATGGCGGACAATGCTTGTCGCATTCAGGATCTCGGCTTCAACGCAATCAAGGTGCATGTGGGATGGGAATCGCCGGAGAAAGACAGGGCACGAGTGAAGGCCATTCGCGAAGCGGTTGGCCCGGAAATGCGCCTAATGGTGGATATCAACGCTGGATATAATCTGCATGAAGCAAGGCGTGCAGCGAAGCTTTGGAGCCCGTTTGATATATTTTGGCTAGAGGAGCCGCTCATGCCGGCCCATGTGGATGCTCTGGCCGATTTGAGGCAATGCATTGATATCCCAATTGCTGCGGGTGAGAACGAATTTTTTGCTGAGGGCTTTCATGAATTGTTTCGTAACAGGGCAGTAGATGTAGCAATGCCTGATATAGGAAGAGCTGGAGGTGTTTTAGAAACCAAAAACATTTGTGCAGTAGCTCAGGCTGCGGGCGTACCAGTTTCACCACATAACTTTTCTTCAGGGGTTTTGCTTGCAGCCACAGCACATCTCATGGCTGCCACGCCAAACACCATGCTGTTGGAAATGGATACATCAGGTAATGCGATTTACGATGATTTGATTATGGAAGGGGTTTGCCTGAAGGACGGTGAGTTTGAAATCAACGATACGCCCGGTTTGGGCGTGGACATTCCTGAATCTGTTTTGGAAACCTATGCAGTCGCATGAAGGCATGAGTACCTACAAACAAATCCGATCCGTTATAATCACCGGCCCTGGCTTTCAAGACGAGGAATACGTGTACCCCTACTATCGCCTGCTCGAGGCTGGCCATAAGTTGGACGTGGCTATCAAAGACCAAGTGCAGGTACTTGGCAAATACGGTGTGCCCGCCCGCCCGACCATGCCAACGGCTCATCTAAGGGCGGAGAATTACGATCTTGTACTGTTGCCCGGCGGCTTCGAAGCACCCGATCGCGTGCGTTTGGATAAAACTGTTTTACAATTTGTGAGGGACATGAATGAGGATGGTAAATGCATTGCCGCCATCTGCCATGGTCCGTGGATTCTGGTTTCAGCCGGTATTCTCAAAGGCCGGAAAGTGACCGGCTTTGAGAGTATACGCGTTGATCTAGAAAATGCCGGTGCGGAATATGTGGATGCACCGTTGGTAATCGATGGGAATTTAATCTCTGCTCCGCATTACAGGAACAACCCGGAATTCATGAAAGCCACTGTAGAGTATTTTGAGAGCCGATAAACCGAGGAAGCAAAATGGTCGTGCCCGCTAAGGAATTTGAAAACGTCGAAGTTAAGAAGCCTTGGGGCTTTGAGTACATGATGTACGGCAATGATGATGTTGCTCTTTGGTATCTGCATCTTGAACCCGGAGCGGCCACGTCTTTACACTGTCATCCGCGCAAGAAGACTGGGCTCGTGCTCATCTTTGGTGAAGCGGAAATCAGTTTTCTCAACGACTCCGCGAGAATGAAGGCACCCAGCCGTATGATGATACGCCCGGGCTTGTTCCATTCCACCCAGGCAATTTCCGAAGATGGCATCGTGTTGCTGGAGCTCGAAACACCACGCCTCAAGGGCGATCTTGTCCGGCTGGAAGATACATATGGACGGAAGGCACAGTCGTACGAAGACGGACCGAACATTTCTCCTCTTGGCCGAAACCGGCTCGTGTTCGACACGCCGGAAAATGATCTCGCCATTGATTATAAATTACACGGCTGCACCTTGAAATTACACCGTGTCACCGACGCATGCGCTCTGCAACCGCGCCGCCATGATGACATTATTATGATCCTCGATGGTGGTCTCTATAGTCCAGACGAAGATCCGATACTTGTGGCCGGCGATGTTGTGAAGCCGGTAACCTGGCAACGACTCGTAAATAATTTTAACGCACCAAAAGGTATAACTGTTTTAACCATCAACAAATCTTGAGAACCGCCATTCAGCTAAAAACACAGACCCAAGTTCGTCACCCCGTACAGCCGCATCCAGCCGGCCGTTCCTGCGAACACGGCTGGGTGCCTGAGGCATTAAGCGCTCTCACTGAACAACAGGCGTTGAGCATTTATCGGCAGATTGTCTATAATCGAGAATTTGAGCTGCAGGTGGCTGAGGCGTTGAGTGATAAAAAGATCACCACTCCGACTTACCTCGCCGTGGGGCAGGAACACATTGCAGCGACGCTGGCGCATACGTTTCCAAAGCCAATGATTTTTGCTCAGCACAGGGCGCACCCTTACTACCTCTCCTTCGGTGGCGATCCAGCCGCTTTGCGGGATGAGTTGCTGGGGCTGGACTCGGGCTGCGCCCAGGGCAAGGGGGGATCGGCCTCGATCCATGATCCGGCTATTCCCATGTTCGGCCACAGCGGACTGATGGGCGACCAAATCCCGATCGCGGTCGGTGCAGCCATCGCCTCGGGCCGCGCCACTTTGGCGGTCACTGGCGATGCCTCGGTGGAGGAAGATTATGTTTTTAGTGCGATGGGATACGCCCAAGCCAAGCAAGCGCCCATTTTATTTGTTTGTGAGGATAATGATCTCTCGATTCTTACTCCAGTAGCTACGCGCCGCCAATGGAATATGACTGATGTGGTTCGTTCGCTGGGGATGTACGCAGTGGATATTGCTGATGACCCATGGCTGATCGCCTGGCACATTGCTCAAATGGATACCAATTTGCCTGCATTTCTGAACATTCGTACCTGCCGTCATCTGTGGCATGCCGGAGCGGGTTGCGATGGTCCACCGGAGTGGCACCGATTTGAGCTTATCCAAGCCCGACTCAATGACTTGGGGTTGGGCAAGTCGTGCGGGAAGATCGATTGCGAAGAGCGTGAGCGCGCACTGAATTTGTGGAAAAATAGCTAAAAATGAACAATCATGAATAATGCAACAACTATTGGATACGAATCGACTCTCCAAAGCAAACTAGATTCGGATCTGAATGCCCGTGTAATGGTCTTCGATGAATTGACCACTCAATTTGAATGCCAGCGGCCATCCCCCTTGATAGCAGTCTATCAGATTCCCGATCGGGTGGATGAACAAGAGGACAGCCAAGGCGGCTTCAAGCACCCGAGCAATTTGCTGGTAAAGGAACTTGCCTGAATGATAATACAATGACCCTCGCCGAGACCATCCAACAAGCAACCCGCAACCACTTGGAGCGGGACAACGGCTTGCTCTTTGGCCAATGTGTGACCGCTGTGGGTTGGGTTGGCGGCACGGTGCCGGAGATGACCGAGGAGGAGGGCATCGTGGAACTGTCCATGGCCGATGTGGCCGGGGCGGGCGTGACGGTGGGCGCTGCCTTGATGGGCCGCCGGCCAATCTACGTCATCCGTTATCAAGGATTCATGTGGTACAACGCCGCGCCCATTCTCAACTACGCGGCCAAAAGCAAGGACCTCTGGAACGTGCCCTGCCCGCTTTTTGTCCGCTCCATTGCCATGGAGGGCCAAATCGGCCCCGTCGCCTCGGCCAGCCATCACGGCATGGTCATGCGCATGCCCGGCATCCCCGTCATGGCCCCGATGACCCCCGCCGAATGGCTCGAGGGCTGGCGCTGGTTTCTGGAGCATGACGATCCCATTTACATGAGCGAACACCGGCGCGGGTTTCCCATTGATTACGAAATGGAGGATGAAATATCCGGGCCCGCGGATATCACCCTCATTGCCATCAGCGCCGCCCGGCTCAATGCGCTGGAAGCCATCGAGCAACTTTCCCGGGAAGGCATTCGCTGCCACCTCGTCCACGCCGTGTGGCTCAAGCCATTTTTGCTGAAGGACAGCATCCGCGACAGTCTGGACCAAACCGGCTTGGGACTGGTGATTGATTCCGATTTTGAGGTGGCCGCCGCCGGCCGGTCCATTGCCTATGAAGTGATGCACGAAACGGGACATCCCGTGCATGCGTTGGGCCTGGAAGATCGCTCCGCCGGCTTTGCCACCCGGCACGATAACGGCACCCCGACCGCCGAGCAAATCGTCCGGAGCGTCCGCCACACCATCGGCCAACAGAAACCCCCCGAACCCACGCTCAACTGACCATGTCCAGCCATAACCCACAAGCCTGGTTTTTTGATTTTGACGGCGTCCTGCTCGACACCGCGATCATCAAGGCCCAGCTGTTTGTGGAACTGCTCCCCGGCCTCACTCCCACGCAGACAGAGGCCACGATGGATTTTTGCCTAACCGAGGGTGGGATGCCCCGGCGCGAAAAATTTATCCACATTCACCGTCACATTCTCAACACGCCCTTGACCGCGGCCTGGTTGGAAGCGCTGGTCAAAAAATATACCGAACGCGTCTTGAGCCGAGTGCTCAAGGCTTCTTTCCTACCCGGGGCAATGGAGGCCATCACGTCGCCGAACGAAGGCACGCTGCGGTTTGTCATTTCTGGCACTCCGCACGACGAGATCAATGCGATTTGCAATCGCCTGAAAATCCGCCGCCACTTTGAGCGCGTCGTTGGCTCACCCAACAGTAAGCCGAACTGGATCGGGGAAATCCTCAATCATTACGGACTGGACTCGCGCCAAGCGGTGATGATCGGCGATTCCCTGACCGACTGGCAGGCCGCGCAAGACACCGGCATCGCCTTCCTCGGCATCGATGCCCACGACCTGGAAATATTGCCCGACAGCGAAACTGTCTTCCCAGACTTGCGCCAGCTGAAATCAAAAATCGCCCGCCTCATTCAGCCGGTGAAACTGGAGACAACCCCATGAATATTGCCCTTCAACCCAAACTGAAAAAACTCGACTGGCCATTGATACGCAACAACATCACGCGCAATGACCTCGACTGCCTCATCGAGTTTCTCCGGCAGGATGATCCCATACTCACCCAATCGACCAACGTGCGTGAGTTCGAGCGCGAATGGAGCGAGTGGCTGGGCGTGAAGCACAGTGTGTTTGTGCATTCCGGCTCGGCCGCCAATCTCGTGACCATGGCCGCTCTGCGCCAGCTCAAGGGCGATGGCGAAGTGATTGTGCCCACGCTCACATGGGTGAGTGACATCGCCTCCGTGCTACACGCCGGCATGAAGCCAGTGTTTGTAGACATTAATCCGCGCACGCTCGGCATGGACATCAGCCAAGTACTGGATAAAGTGAGCGACAATACCAAGGCCGTTTTTCTCACGCACGTGCTCGGCTACAATGGCCTCGATCAACGCCTGCTCGATGAATTGAAGCAACGTAACATCCCCCTCATCGAGGATTGCTGCGAGGCGCACGGTGCGACATATGGCGACCGACGCGTGGGCAGCATGGGTTGGGCTTCGAATTTTTCTTTTTATTACGCGCACCATCTCAGCACCGTGGAGGGCGGGATGGTTTGCACGAATGATGATGAGCTTTACGAGGCCATCCGTATTTACCGTTCGCACGGGATGGTGCGAGAAGCGACTGAGCAGAAAACGAAAGACCGTTATCAATCCGAGCATCCGGATTTGAATCCCGATTTCATCTTCGCCTATCCCGCCTACAACGTTCGCGGCACGGAACTCAATGCGGTAATCGGGCGCAACCAAC
>Ga0315334_10003212_pt1 | contig 10258 bp, 6 predicted proteins | sample M150034915metaG_FD_205555 | JGI IMG/M metagenome (GOLD analysis project Ga0315334, IMG submission 205555) | Ammonia-oxidizing marine archaeal communities from Monterey Bay, California, United States - M1 500m 34915 | ecosystem: Environmental > Aquatic > Marine > Intertidal zone | place: USA... | reverse complement strand
TTCACCTTCTTTGGGTTCACCATCTTTGGGTTCACCATCTTTGGGTTCACCATCTTTGGGTTCACCATCTTTGGGTTCACCATCTTTGGGTTCACCATCTTTGGGTTCACCGTCTTTGGGTTCACCATCTTTGGGTTCACCATCTTTGGGTTCACCGTCTTTGGGGTCGCTTTGCTTTTCCTGGTCGGCATCTGATTCGTTTGAATCCTCCAATCGGGATTTCAGCTTTTCGCTCTGCTCAGTGACCGACTTTTGTTCGCCTTGGACGTCCTCAATGTCGGCGCCATTTTCGGTGCGTGCTCTCGCGCTACGCTGGTTGTTCAGGTTTCGCTTTAAGTCTTTGATGAGTTTGGTGTATCGTTCTTTTTCGTCGCGGATTCGTTTGGAACGATCTTCGCTCATCAAGAGTTTGAGTAGATCGGCTAGTTCCTTGGTGGCGGCCTCTTGGTTCTCAACCGCTTTCTGATATTCCTGAGTTTTCAGTGATGCGGAGGCTAGTTTCAGTTTTTCGAGAACGAACTTGTCTCGTGATTGTTTGGCAGCACGACGCAGTAAGGCTGAACGCTCCGGGTTCTCTGTGGCTTCGACATCTGCAAGTCGGAGCAGCAACTCTTCCAGCTTTTCGTAGCGTTTTGCTACGCCTTCCTGTTTCAACGACAGAGCACTGAAATCATCTGCACGCAGAGAGATTGGTAAGCTGACCATCGTTACGCTGAACGTGAGCACGAGCAACGGAATGATACGGTTTTTTGAAAACATGGGACATGTCCGGGGTAGTGCTGGTCGATCTGTCGGCTTGGATTCGGGTGAGATCGGCGGATTTGCGTGCATGGTTCCGAATGGCATTGAAACGCTCCTCGTTCAGTCGTCGCGGGTCGGCACCCGTGAGTCAGATCGGTAGGTTGGTTGTCATCGATATTGAAAGGTAGGTCACGCTATCATTGCGACCGGTTGGCAGACAGTTGAGGCGGCTACTTAAATAAGTCCAATACTTGTTTCTTGCGTTCGCTCTTGGTGTCGTCGGTGAGTTCAGATTGGTCATCCATCAGTTGACGAACTAGATCAAGGATTTCGTTGTAGCTTTCAAGGTCAAGCATTTTTTCGAGTACTGCAGTTAATTCCAGCAGGACATCCTCTGCGGTGGCCACTGCCTCAGCAGTTTTTGGGATGCCGGCCTCTGGGTCTGCCACCAGTCCTTCGACTGCTTTGATTTGGTCACGTAGCCTCTGCAAAGATCCAGTAACGATGTTGTTCAAAGGGTCCCGGACGCCTTTGCCAATCCGTTCTCTGCGGTCAACGGAGTCGACGCGATTATTGAGCATTTCAAGAAGAATGTCATCAAGTGAAGTCGCGATGCCCAAGAGTTCTTCTGATGTCTTGGTTGCTTGAAGTCCGCTCTGCTGAATGCGTAGACGCCGCACCTGATGCAGGCGGGTTATTGCCTTCTCATCTGTGTTTTGGGGCTGTTCAAAGCCGCGTCGTCGTAGCAGATCAAGCGTTTCACGCAGAGTTGTCATCTCGTTGATGGTTTGCTCGAGTCGGGAACGCAGCGCGAGTTCTCGGCGCTCGAGCAACGCCAGAAGTTTTTCAGGTTTGACGAGTTCCAGACGGAATACCTCGCTGCGGCTGATGTGTTGGCTGCCCAGGTTGTAGCGGTCGGTGGCCTCGCCAATGAGGTTGATCGCACCGCCCGGCACAAGTTTGGGCAGACTGTTGTTGGCGGAGAGTTCACGAAGATCAAGTTCCGTTGCGGCCGCTCCATCGCGATCGAGGGGCGGAGAGATGGAAGCCGATTTCGATGGTTCGCTTTCGGATTCATCGTTGCTAGTGGGCGTGACTGAGATGTTCAGGGTAGCAACGCCGTAGTCATCCACTGCGGTCGCAGCTATTGGAATCTTTGCGATGGGGGTGACTGCTGTGCCGATGCCTTTGAGTTTGATACTTAGCTCGGGGATTTCATCAAGGACAACACCCAGGAAGTATCGATAAGGCGACTGAGCCGAAATGCCATCGTTGTCTTTGGGAACGATGATGACGGTGGTAGCAGCACTGAAGTTTGGCAAGGTCATCTGTACTTCTCGGCGATCGTCCGAGTAAAGCAGTTCGACATCAGAATGAACCTGATCGTCAGTTTTTAGCAGGACATCTGTATCCCCTAGCGGAACGCTGCTGGTCGCAACAAGTGTGACGTCACTACCCTCTCGCAGGCGGAGCCCAGATTGGTACTCCGTTACAAGGTCCGTTTCGCCACTACCCTCGGGACGTAGATAATCTGGATATCGAATTTCAAGTTCCATCTTGGTCAACGCTGGTGGCTGCACTGCTTCTACGCGATAGCTATCAAGACGGTCATCAAGACCGCGAATGTCCAAGGTCAGAGATTCGCTAAGGCCTGTCAGGGGCGAGCCATCGAGGATAAATGCCTGATAACCTTCGAACACGCGTCCGACGCGACGCATGTTCGATTGCCCGCGGGTTCCTGAATCGGTCCGGTAATAAACAGTGCAAACAACTGGCACCTCTGCGTCGTCAGCACGAGCACGAATTCGCAGCGTACTGTTGCTGCCACGCGGTAAACGGATCAGCTTGTCGGTAAACTCCCACAACTCTGGTGGCAACGTACCGTCATCCGACGCCGTGACAACTGGAAGCTCGACACCAACCATTTGGAGTTCAGCCCGACGCGGCCATGGATCGTCAGTCAGCAGGGTTAATCTTGATGCCGCCAAGGCGAAGGCTTGTGGACTCAGAATCAGAAAGACCAATGCGGCGATAGCAAGCGGCCCAGCAACCATTAGTTTTCGCATCAGTGGCTCCCAGCGGAAAATGCGATTGGGATCGACCTTGTCAATCTCAGCCGCTGCCTCGGCGTGAACCTGATTCAGAAGTTTTGTAGAGTGTGAGTCGCCGGTTCTTCCGGCTTCGGTTAACTGAACCGCTGTGACCAGACGTCCACCCAAACTGGGGTGATGACGCTCTAACAACAGGGCTAAGCTGTCATCTGGTAAAGGACGTTTGAGCCGGCCCGCCAGCATTTTCGTGATGATTGCAAACACGCCGGTGGCGACCGTGCACAGCAGGATAATCCTTGCCAGACGCGGCATCTCTCTGCCCCCTAGCTGTACGGGCAGGTAATCGAGGGCCAACCCAATCCAAAATGCTGATAAAACAACGGCTAGCACGGCCAGGATCGAGTCCCAGACGACGTACCTGCGCACCCGGGTCCGTAGCGATTGAAGCAAGGAAGTCAGGCTTGGGTCGAGTTGTTGTTTGAAAGACATGCAGGATCGGTCAGATTACAGTTAGGTCCGTGCCGTGCGGGGCTATGCCCCCACATCGTTTCCTTTTATACCAGACACTGGAACTATGTAGCGTTCTGGCTAGCCCCAGTGACACTTGCGAGTGTCACGCGTTTTGACGGGATTTCCGTCACCTCACCGCCCATTCTCGTTCATCCGGGTCGTTTCTGGAATGACAAAATTCAGGCCCTGTATCGATCTTCATCACGGCCAGGTCAAACAAATCGTCGGCGGAACCCTTCGTGACGATAGTAAACCCGTGGAAAACTACGTTTCTTCTCGGCCACCGGGTTGGTATGCCGCAAAGTACGCGGCTGACGGCCTGACCGGTGGCCATGTGATTAAATTGGGCCCCGGAAACGAACAAGCGGCCGCCGAGGCAATCGGTGCCTACCCCGGTGGGTTGCAGATTGGCGGGGGCATTTCAGCGGAAAATGCGGGTTGTTGGCTCGATGCAGGCGCTAGCCAGGTAATTGTGACCTCCTGGCTGTTCAGTCAATCAGGCGATCTGCTCGAAGATCGACTGAAGGCGATCCTGAAGGCCGTTGGCCGCGAGCGACTTGTTATCGATCTAAGTTGTAGACGGATTCAACCGTCGGATGGCTCGCCATCATGGTGCGTTGCCATGAATCGCTGGCAGACGCTGACCAACATTGAAATATCTAACGAAATCCTCGACTTTCTGGCAGATTATGCCTGCGAGTTTCTTATCCACGCCGCCGACGTTGAAGGCCTGTGTCGGGGAATAGACCGGGAATTGGTCGTCAAACTGGGCGAATGGGGGAAGTTGCCTGTGACCTATGCCGGCGGCGCCGCCTCGATTGACGATGTCCAAGCGGTCGATTCGGCGAGTGGTGGCAAAGTGGATATCACTGTCGGCAGCGCGCTCGATCTCTTCGGTGGCGATGGGGTTCGTTATGACGAGCTTGTGCAATGGAACCAGCGAGGTTGAGGAACCAGCGAGGTTGAACCCTTTCGGAACTCGTCATGATGAGCCACGATCGATTCGCTTGATGAGATGAATTGTTGAGCACATAGCAGGCGTAACCTGACGCCTGATCCGCTGCCACGGCTGTCGGTCTGGAGCAAGAGTGGGCAGTACCTGTCGTGGGCACTCGTCTTTCGAAGCAGCCAGCACATTCTTGCCCTGTTAGTAACCGAGGATTGGATTTCCCCGTGGCAGATTGAGCAAGTGCTGGCTTGTTGGCAGTGATCTCGCCGAGCTAGCACCCGCTATTCGCCGTCGTGGCCCGTGTCGCTGCGGAGCACATAACGAAGAGAATCAATTTTCGCATCCTCACAGATTGCCGAGATGGCGGCCGGCAGATCGCGCGGCTTTGGAACTGTCTTGGGTGGAGCGACCGTCACTGACTGCGGCTTTTCTGCGGTTACGTTCATCGAGTCAACTCCTGCCACGTGGATGGCGCATCGTCATTTTCATGAGCCTGCCGTATCACGACGTCTTGCCACATCCTGCTAGGTGATGAGAGATCCCTCGTCGTTCAAACGATCGCATCGGGTTGTCTTCTTGAACCCTCAAGAAAAACGCGTGACCCTGACGCAAATCCGTTAGTAAGTTGTACGCGGTGATTCGACCGTCGTCCGCGCACAAACCGCAGGATTTCTAAAAACGAATGATGGCATTCCTTGAGGAGACGATACGCGAAAGCTATTTTGATTGCTGTTTGCTGGCTGCTAATTTACCCTCGCGGGGTTTCGGTGGCGAGGATGTAAACAGCTAACTTTTCATGAAAGTTCGTATCGCGATGGACACCCAGTTTTGATTTTTTGTCTGTCGGCACCCAGAATCACCAAGCGGGGGGGGCTGCGGACCGGGTTTGTTGAAGAGGAACGCCGTGGCGCGGGATTCAAGGGGTCGGTGTTATGGGAGCTTGAGGCCAGGGGGTTGTCCCAGGAGCCCATTGCTTCGGCTGCTTGGCTCTGGCTGTGTTGACTTCCTCAACCAGCCACGATGGTGGGGACTTGTTCTCGTCCATGCCATACACGTACGGCAACGCGGGTGTCATCAGCAGTGGCTTATCGCCCAAGGGGGGGCGTTCTGCTGCGGCGGCTTCCAGACGCTTGGTTAGTCGTTTTACGAGTTCGGGATGTTGATTTGCGATATCGGTTGTTTCAGCGGGATCATTCTTGATGTCGTAGAGCAGAGATCCCATCAATTTGTAATCCCCATCGCGGATGGTCGGGATCCGCACGCTGCCGGTGACTTCGAAAATGATCTCGGTGCGTGGGCTGGGTTGTCCATCGAACAAGGCACCCGTCAGATCCTTGCTGTCAACTTTGCGAGGTTGTTTTTTCTCCGCGCCGCCAAGGGTCAGAAAGGTTGAATAGAAGTCAGTAACGTGCATCATTGCATCGGTTTTCGATCCCGGTCGGAGGTGGCCCGGCCACCGCATCAAGCAGGGCACCCGCACGCCTCCTTCGTACGTCGTGTTTTTGGTGCCGCGAAAAGGCCGATTGCTTTCTTCGGTCAGGCCGCCGTTGTCATTGGTGCAAATCACCAACGTATTGTCTCTGAATCCGCCGCGATCGATTGCCTTTAGGATCCGCCCCACAGCTTCGTCATAGCATTTTAACGCTGCCTCGCGAGCAGTGAACTTGTCAGTGTGTCGTGGCACAACGTCAATGGGGCCGTGAACGGCGTTGAAAGGTACGTAGATAAAAAATGGTTTATCCGTTCTTTGGGTCGCGATGATACGCTCGCACTCTGCTGCGATCAGATCGGTTGTGTATCCCTGCTCTCGGATCGGACGCTCGTTTCGGTGCCAGTCGTAAACATGAAAGGGGACGGGGGCATTGTGCGGTATCATGAAGGTGTTGTAATCGATACCCCATGCATAATGACCGTACTGATGCATGAATCCCTGCTGCATCGGCAGGTGTTCCTTGAGCCATTCGCCGCAATGCCATTTGCCGATCAGTGAGGTGAAGTACCCAGCGTCCTTGAGTGCCTCGGCGATCGTGCGTTCCCGCGTGTCCAACGCATGGATTCTTCGCGTTTCATCGCCATCACTGTTCGTTGCCAGTGTCAGGCCGAGTTTCTTAAGGTAACTAGGTTTACCAAAATCTTCTGATCGCCAATCACTCCATGTTCGGAATGCATACCGTCCGGTAAGCAGTGCGGCGCGTGTCGGGGCACAAACACTGTGGGTGTAGAATTGCGTGAGTTGCATCCCCTCGCTGGCCAGTTGATCCATGTGGGGCGTCAGTTCGGGATTGCCTCCGGTAAAGCCTGGCTGTCCGTATCCCATGTCGTCTGAAAGAATCAAAAGGATATTTGGGCGACTACCCGGCAGCGTCTTCGAGCTTGTGGTTTCTGAGTGTGCCCGACGAGCGAGGCAAACGGTGCTCAAAGTAAGCAGACAGGCCAGAAAGGCCGGAAACCGATTGAGAGAGAATTGCATGTGGACGGTCGGCGTTGGCGAGCAGGATACGAATCGAGGTGTTTCTGGGATTGTAACCCCATTTTCGGATCTCGCATCAGCCAGTATTTAGGGGCGACACGGGTAACACCTTTCCCTGTCGCGAAATCCCGGCCTTTTGTGTTTACTAAGCCGCTGGCTTACTGATATCGTTACAACCGGCGTGCAGTTGGCAAGATAGGGAAAATCTGGAGATTTTCTGTAAAGTTGCCGATAAGAGCCAGAGAGTCGAAAGCACGCCGCTTTGCAACCATGGGTTGAGGGTCGTTGCGTTGCCTATATACGACAGGGAAGGTCGAGTGATGTGGTGGATTACGGACAATCAGGTGCAGCGGAATTCTGTAGGTGTCTTCGGGGGTGGGACGGTTTCGGGTTCGGTCAGGCGAACTTCCGTTCGATCAGTAGTGCAGCACAAACGGCTGAAACTGCCGGTCTCCGTTGCTCAAGCCTCCGCGAACCTGGTGCTGCAGGAATCCGGTGTCAGTGGTCAAGCAGAGGCACCCATGCTCAGGAAAGACATTCGTTGTCTTGAATCGGCACTCAGGAACGAAGAGACGCAAAAACGCGAGGCCTGTGAGACTCTGGAGTTGTTGCGGGCAGTTCACGCCGGTCAGATCGAAAGGTTTGCTGCTCTTGAGGCGGAACGATCGTTCCTGTCAGGCATCCGCCGTCATGAGTACACCCGCACAGCAGAACGTTCGCGGTGGCTGCGACTGGCAGTGGATCACGGGCAAACCCTCACGCGGACGCTCCTCGAATCACCGCATGCAAACCAACCGCAGATTGACAGTTTGATGTCACGTGTAAGTGAATTGGAGGCTGACGAACAATGCCTTAAAGCAGCACTTGAAAGAGCAGGCCAGGAGCAAAGAATTCTTTCTGACATCGTGACTGACATGGAAGCTTGCCGAGAAAATGACTCAGAACTGCATTCGCAGGAAACCGAGTCCCTGCGACGTCATCTGGATCAGGCAGGTCAAGCAGGTCAGGCAGGTCAGGCAGAAACATCTCAGGTACAGCAACTCAATCTCAAAATAGTCAGCCAAGCAACCGAACTTCGTTCGCTCAAAAAAGAACTCTCTCAAGAGAGGGACCAACGGAACTTGAGCATTGATGAAGACCTGAAACGGAACTTGTGCGGTTCGGTTGAGAGCGTACAGCCCACCCATGAAGCGGTCGAATTTTCCCGACGACTTGAAGTCAGCCTTGCTGCGGCTCGTACCGAGTTGGACGCCGCTGTCCATGATCTGCAATACGCGAACGCGGAGTGTGAACGTCTCCAAAATGAATGTCTTGAACTTGAATCGCAGTACGATCATGAGTTCACACAAGCCGTTCACGTAGCCGAGTTGCATTCCCTTCACGCAAGTCTATTGGAAGAACAGATCAGCGACCTTGGCTGCCTTGAGATTGACTTGCGTCACGAGATTAGCCAGCACGTCGAGGTCACACAGGAATTGCGTGGTAAGGTCGCAAAGTTGAGCAACGCTATGGAGGATTCCAACGAAAATCAAAACACAGATTCCGTGATGTCGCACAATCTGCAGTTGGAGGTCGCGGAATTGCGTGAGGACAATGAGGCGATTGACGTATTGCAGAAAGATAACGCGGAACTGGCGGGGGCAAACCATAAGTTGACGCTCATCAATGAAAGCCTCAACGAACAGTTCGGTGCCGCGGAATTGCAGGCCGAAGAATCAGTCTTGCAGCACACGAAGACCGTTCAAGATTTGCAACGGGTGCTGGAACATCACGAGCGTGTATCCGCCGTTGCCCAAGCAGAAGTGGATCTGGCGGTCAGCCAGTTTGACGATAAACGATCTGAATTTAAGAAAGGGTTGGAGCAACGGGATCAGGTAATTCAGAGTCTGAATGCTGATGTTGGTAAGTACCAAGCACGCCTGAAACAGCTCGAATCAGAATTGGAAGGCGAGTCGGTGAATCGGACGATTGCAGAACAGGAATCTCAACGTCTCAGTCTGGAGGGATCGCAGCGGATTGCGTTCATGTCTAGCGAACGCGAGGAACTGCAGAGAGAGCTGAAGCGATTGCAGGATGATGCCGACGGACGAGATTCGTCTGCTATTCGTTCGGCCGCTTGATCGATATCCAGATCCCGATGGCAGAAAAAACGGCGTTGGGCAAGCACGCGGCGCGATCACTCTTCCGTTGGTGCAGTTGGTGCCGTTGCCTGTTGGTAAACATGCACGTCGTGTTGTGGGAATGGAATGCTAATGCCCTCACGATCAAATTCCTTCTTGACAGTTTGGATCAGGTCCCAATACACGGACCAGTAATCTTCCGTTCGGGTCCAGGGGCGACAAATCAGGTTCACTTGTGAGTCAGCCAGTTCGTTTACTTTGATGTTTGGCGCCGGGGTCGGAAGGACCAGTGGGTGATTCTCGACGGAGCGTTTCAGGATTTTGCAGGCCTGGTCGATGTCGTCTGCATAACCGATTCCAAACACCAAATCGACACGGCGCGTGTCACTGGCGGTCGAATTCGTAATCGTCCCGCCCCAAATATCGTTGTTTGGAATGATCATCAGCTTGTTGTCGAATGTTCGTACATGTGTTGAAAACAGTGATACCGAATCGACACTCCCAGACACTCCGGCTGCCTGGATGACATCGCCAACGTCAAAGGGACGGTAGGCAAGAATTAGCATGCCGCTGGCAAAATTACTGAGGGTTCCCTGCAATGCGAAAGCCACCACAAATCCAGCAGCGCCAACAGCAGCAAGTAACGGCGTGATATCGATTTCAAGGGCAGCCAACCCAATGATGAAGCCGATCACCATGGAGATCTGTTTCGCAAACGTACTGAGGAAATTGACAAGCAGTTGTGAGATGCCCTTCACCCGCGTTGTGGCCCGGCGAACGAAGTTGCCAATTATACTGGCACCGAAGTACGACACGAGTAAGGTGACCGCAAAACGCACCAAGTTCCAGAGCCAGCGTTTTCCGCCCTGTTCAGCAAATATCCATGTGGTCAGAATCCTCCACAAGCCAGTCGCGTTGGTTACGTCTAATGTCACACCATTGAGGGCATTGATGTACTTGCGATACGAGGTGGGGTCGCCTCCCTTGAGCTCAAGACTGTTAAGTACGATTTCCAGTTTCTGAGAGATCTCGGTCTTTACGAGGGTCAGATCGGCTAGCTGGATCGACAGGTTGGTTTGCTGTTCTGTGAGCGTGGCAACGGTGGTGGGTGCAGGCGTCTGTGCATCAGCGGGTGCAGGCGTCTGTGAATCAGCGGGTGCCGGCGTCTGTGAATCAGCGGGTGCCGGCGTCTGTGAATCAGCGGGTGCCGGCGTCGGGGCTTGGTTGGACGCGGCGGTGGAGTCGTCCGTTGTCGAGGTTGCTGTCCCAGACGCTGAGGATCGTATGTTTTGTTCGAGGGCTGACTTCTTGGCGCTGATTTCCTCGATGCGGATGTGCAGCTTGGTGATGTTCTGTACGTTGGTCTTCAGAAGTTCCTGCCACGCATTGGCTTCAACGATCAATTCATCCGTGGTTA
>Ga0315334_10003211_pt1 | contig 10258 bp, 9 predicted proteins | sample M150034915metaG_FD_205555 | JGI IMG/M metagenome (GOLD analysis project Ga0315334, IMG submission 205555) | Ammonia-oxidizing marine archaeal communities from Monterey Bay, California, United States - M1 500m 34915 | ecosystem: Environmental > Aquatic > Marine > Intertidal zone | place: USA... | reverse complement strand
GTATTCCTATAAAGACAGCCGATCCTGTTTTACTGAAAAAGAAATTATATAACGAATATCAAATTGAAATACCGGTTTTTCTGAATCAGAACGATGTATATATTCGATTTTCGTACCAGGCATTCAATTCAGATGATGACTTAAAGCGCCTTTTGGATGTATTGATTCTCTTGGAGAAGGAGGGGACCCTGCACATTTCATAATACGCTCTATTTTGGATGAATGAACAGGTGAATGGAGTATTTATAACTCTCCAGCAACTGCTTCACTCACATTGATAATGTGATCACCCACTTTTTCACAAGACGAGAAAAGGTCATTGTACACGATGCCTTGCTGAAATTTATATTCCCCTTTTTCAGCTTGCTCGAGATATGATTTTCTCAATTGATTTCTCATTTGGTTGATTTCAAGTTCGGCTTTTTCGGCGTCATCCAGAATAATATGTCCGTATTCCGAGCCAAGATTTGTGTTCATGACAACGAATGCTTTATCCACCTTATCAAGCATATTATTAATATATTCTCTTTGCTCAGGAAGGAAGTAAATACGGTTGTCATCTTTTCGTTCAAGAGTTTTAGACATTTGATAATAAATATCCCCAATTCTTTCAAGGTCATTAGTTATGCTTATCATGCTTCTAATTTGTGTAGAGGCCTCTCTACTTATTTCTTGAGCTGAGATCTTCTCGAGGTAGCTTACTACTTCAACCTCAACGCGGTCGGTTATTTCTTCGTATTTCTTGATTTTATTATACATCTTATTTCGTGTTTTCTTATCCTGATCATTTATTAAAGATCGAATAAAACCATTCATTCTTGTGGTCACTTCACCAAATTTTGCCACCTCTTTTTTGGCTTCAAGAATAGCAACTTCTGGTAATCCAATACCCCCTGCAGTGATATAATCCAGCTTAAATTCTTCATCAGCTTCTCCTTTAGGTTTAACTGTTTTGTGCACAAAATTAATCATGTACGGCACGAAGCCTATCAATATTAGAACATTAGCGCAATTAAATAAGGTATGGAATAAGGCAATCCCTTCATTGGCCATACCAGGATCAGCTGGATTAAAATTAACGCCATGACTATTTGATACAATCCATCCAATACCATCCAGGAATAAAGGAATAATTAATAGCATCCAAGCAACCCCTATAACATTAAATAATGAATTAAACCTTGCTGCTCTTTTCGCATGTACATTTCCAATGGTAGCAGCCAATTCAGCAGTAATTGTAGTTCCTATGTTTTCTCCAAGAACCATGGCACAAGCTACCTCAAATGGAATAATTCCTTTCGCTACCATAGTCATTGTGATTGCCATTGCAGCACTGGATGATTGAATGACTATCGTTACCAGGGTTCCCAAGCCAACAAACATTAAATTGCTAAAGAATGGAATGTCTTTATAGTTTACAAAAAATTGAACAAAGGCAGAATCTTTGTCTAAGTCAGGAACAGCATCTTTCAAAAACTGCAAGCCAATAAATAGCAGGGCAAATCCAATTATCGCATTTGCTACATCTTTGGACTTTCTGAAAGTCATAAAAAGCAACGGTGCTCCAATTGCGATCAAAACCAAGGCATAGTCCGAAACACTTACCTTGAATCCAAGTAATAGTACTAACCACGCTGTAATTGTAGTGCCAATATTTGCACCCATCATAACTCCCGCTGCTTGGCGAAGATTAATAAGTCCCGCATTTACAATGCTTACAGTCATTACTGTAGTTACCGATGATGACTGAACAATGGCTGTAGAGCTAAATCCCGTGAGAATACCTTTAAATCTATTGGAGGTAATTGATCCGAGCATTTTCCTTAATTTTTCACCCGATGTTCTTTGCATACCATCACTCATGATTTTCATTCCAAAAATGAATAAACCAAGAGAACCAACAAGGATTAAGAATTTCATAATTCCCCATCCTCTTTCTGTCTTCACTTTTATTTTTTTGGACCAAACAATTTCATCATTATTTGTAAGTGCTTTACTTAAATCATCCTTATCGATGATACCCAGATAAAATTCGTATTTCTCATTTCCAACAAGATTTTTAATTTCAAATTCCGTTGTAGAAATATCTAAGGGTTGGGAATATTTCCATTTGCTATCTGAATATCCTTTTTTGTCTCGCTTTGCACCAATACTTGAGTTGTATTTAATAACTAGCTTTTTATGCTCTAATTTTTCTAAAGCACGGTAGTCAATACTCCAAGTAATACTGAATCCTTCGGGTTCTGAATGACCTTTTAGATTTGTAAATATTTTATCATTCAGTTCAACAGCCTCGGTTCCCTTCGCATCTACAGAATCCTGAGCAATCGCCATGCTCTGAACTAAAAGAAATACGGGAATAATTAAGGCGATAAAATGTTTCATGATTAACAGACAATTTGAGCAAATGTAGATATAAGATTTGTAGATAATTATATGAAAAGAAAAAGTTAACGTTAGCTTAACATAGAATGAGATGAACAGAAATACATGCCTTAAAAACGGACTTTTAACCAAATTGAGAAAAGTCCAATCTTAATTAATTGTTAAGAAAAGATTAAGTGTACATTAACCTTAGGTCAAAACAGGTTTTATTTTTGGATTATTTGTGGTATAAATTGTAATTGACAAATCAATTCAGCTATGAAAAATGTGATTTCTTTTTTGTTTACATGTGTATTATTTACCTCTTATGCTCAAGACATTACAAATAACCCGTTTGGAAAGGGGTTAATAAATGTGATTTCCAAAGATTCCTCCTGGTCTACCAAAGTAGCTTTTCGATTTCAATCCAGATATGATGGGTATTACGATTTTGCAGATAGCGGCTATTCAGATAGGGCTTTTGTAAGAAGAGCTCGAATTAAGGGGGATGGACATATTTTGACTCCAAGAATTAAATATAAGTTTGAATATGATGTAGCCAACGGATTTGTACTTGATGCAGTGCTGAAATGGAATTTTGCAGGAAACTGGACCGTATGGTTTGGGCAGACCAAGCTTCCAGGCAATATTGAAAGAGTTTTTTCTTCTCAAAAATTACAATTAGTTGATCGCTCACTTCTAAATTCTAAATTCACTTTGGACAGGGATGCTGGCGCTCAATTGAGGCATCACTTTAAGCTGGGCAAGAATTTTTTAGTTAGAGAGATTTTTTCGGTGAGTCAGGGGGAGGGATTGAATCAGTCAGGTTCATCTTCAGGAAGTGATTATACTGGTCGTATTGAACTCTTACCATTTGGAAAATTCACCAAAAAAGGAGACTTCTTTTCTTCAGATTTAGAGAGGGAAGAGACTCCTAAATTGATGTTAAGTTTTACCTACGATTACAATGAAAAGGCACTTCGCGAAAGAGGCCAGAAGGGGAATTATATAGACAATACGGATGATGTAAGAAGCTTACAGACCTTTTTTGCAGATGCCCACTTTAAATATCAAGGACTTTCTTTTTTTGGTGAATATGCGTACAGGACAGCCGTAGATGGGTTTGAACACGCAGTGCCATCAGCTGACACATATTACACGGGTTCATCCATTAATCTTCAGCTAGGGTATCTTTTAAAGTGTAACTGGGAGCTTGCCGGCAGGTATACTCAAGTCACTCCTGAGGTGAGTACAGGTAATAATAACATCAATCAGTATACACTTGGTTTTTCACGTTATGTGGTCGGTCATAATCTTAAAGTTCAGGGAGATATTAGTTTAACACAGGAAACGACAAAAGAGCCGGTGGTTATGTTCAGATTACAAACCGAGTTTAATTTCTAATAAATCACATAGATTTCTATTTTCGTCATTTCCCCTTGTTTAATGGGGCTTTTGGCTAATTGAAATCAGGTATTATCGCTTCATTTTAGAGGTTTTGGTCCGATACTTGATACTAATTAAGTGTAAACTCATTAGTCTTATACCATGAAAAAGCAGTTTTTACATAAAATATTTAAGTTTTCGTTCACCTGCGCGGCTTCTGTGGCTTTTTATTTCGGATTGCCAACAGAACAAAAGCAAAATATGAAGATGTTCATAAAAACGGAGTTTATTGAGTTTTTTGGTATTGATGTGAAACCTGAACAAACTGTTCCGAATAATCGCTTTTTGCCTGATTTGAGTGATGTTGATGAAGAAACCACCTATTATTTTAATGAAATATTGAGATTTTCTGAAAACAGCCCTCATCAAGAAGGTCCGATCAATAAATGGACTAAAGATATTAGTGTATATCTGTATGGCGAATACTCTCATATGCATAAAACAGAGACAATACAGGTAATAAAAGAGCTCAATCGCTTAATCTATCCGAGAAAAATAAATTTGGTGAAGAATCCTAAATGGGCTAATTCATTTGTGTATTTTGGTTCTATAGAGGAATACAATAAGAATTCCATGTCTGGAGTTACATTGACAGGACGGTATTTAGGCCATTTTCATCTTTTCACGTATCATCAGGAAATTCAGAAAGCGTATATATTTGTGAATACGTCAGATGCTAGTCGAAAAAGACAAAAACACGTGATACGGGAGGAGATTACTCAGTCTCTTGGCTTTATTAATGATTCCTACGATTATCCTGAAAGTATATTTTATCAGGGATTTTCTGAAAATGATTTCTTTACTGAAATGGACAAAACTCTCATTCGTCTATTATATCAATAGATAAGTGAATTAGATTACCCAGGAACCCCCAACTGAAATAACATTCGATAAATCAAGATATTCTTGATGGTCTTCTTCGGTAATGCCGCCAGTAGGACAAAATTTAACATCAGGAAACACCTGACCATAGGTTTTTAAGGCTTTAATCCCTCCAAATACATTTGCTGGAAAAAACTTAAAGGTATCCCAACCAAATTGTTTACCAAGAATAATTTCACTTGGTGTAGCAATTCCAGGTATAAAAGGAATTTGACTTTGTTCAAAATGGGGTACCAGCTGACTATTAATACCTGGACTTACCATAAAATCCACTTGAAGTTCACAGGCTTTTGCTATTTGGTCTTTCGTAACAACTGTACCTATACCTATGTGAAAACCGTCAATATTCAAGTGTTTGGCCGCGCGAATACAATCAAATGCCAATTCATTTCTTAAGGTTATTTCAATACAGTGAATGTCCCTTTTAATGAGCTCTGTGATTGTCTGTTCTACTTCATTAAGGGTTTTAAAGTTGATAACGGGAATCACCTTGTGATTAGCAAGTAGAGGTCGTATGTTATTTTGACTCATTATTTTCTTCTATTAGTATGGTAAAATCGTTATTTAAAGGATCAATAGACTCAAACAAATCATTCAAACGCTGTTTGTACCCTTTTGTAGTACAAAAGTGCAACAAATTTTGAAATCGCTCTTGTAGATTTCCGTTAGGGAAAAGTTTCTCCTTGATTTTCTCTATTTGCGCAAGATTCTGATCGTGGCTTTTCCTTTTTTCTTTAAGAATCCTGCTTTTTATTTGCGCAACGGACTGGTTTAATTTTTTTAGTTCTGATTCCACCCACTTATCCATGCCCTTATGGCCATCAAGGGCTTCTTTTACGCTGTTTTCTATGGAAGCCAACGCTTCATTAACAGATGCATCGTTAAATGGCTGTAAATCGTTTTTTTCGAGGTAAGCCTGTTTCAATACGTTGCTTTCTTGAAAAATGTCATTTACCTCCATTTCAAGACTATTTAATCGATTCTGAGCGTTTTTATCTATCCACAAAAGATTTGAACGTAATTGTATTAATGGGAAGCATATGGAGCTTTCTTCAAACACCCTTTTTAGCTGCATCCAGTAATTTAATTCAGCCATTCCGCCCACATAGCACAAATTAGGTAGGATGGTTTCCTGATATACCGGTCGTAATACTGCATTTGGTGAAAAGTTTATGATCTCTCGGTCGAGAAGTTCCATCATTTCAGCCTGATTCATGGTCTTATCTCCAATGGAATATTCTTCACCTTGTTTTATTATTCGAATTCTATTGTCCTTTTCCAGATAAAATAAATTGATCTCTCTGGAGTGCGCCTGAATTTTTCTATTACATTGTTCTAATGCTCTATTGGTTTGTTGAATACAATCATTTGAAAAGCTATTCAAAAGTTCATTCCGTAGTACAGGCTTAAACACCTCTTTGAGCTCTTTTCTGTCCGCATCAATTATGAGTAGGCCTTTGTCCGAAAAAATGTGATGTAGCCAATTTCTAAAAGCAGCAGAATAGCAATTTCCCTCAAATGTTTTAAACTGTTCCTTTAGCTCTTCTGCTTTTTCATCTGAAAAAAGACCTATCAGCTGACTAAATACCTGATCTAAATTTTGAGTTTTGAAGCGACCAACGGCACCAGACTGATCGTGCTTCCATTCCACTTTTTTATTAAATAAATTTAAATGATCTATTTCCTTACTGTCGTGGTCTTCGGAAGCCATCCAGAATACAGGAATGAAATTGTAATCAGGAAACGTTTTATTTAGGATTTGAGTGAGATTAACGACATGAACGATTTTTAAAAAAAAATACATCGGACCACCCAATAAGCACAGCTGATGGCCAGTCGTTACTGTATATGTATTCGAGTTGCGAAGAAGATCTATTTGCTGAAGAGAAAGACTATTGTTCTTATTATTTTGATACTCCTTATAAAGCACATTACACAAGACCTCACGGTTAGCTGCGCTGAAGTTTTCGTTTTTTAGTTCAATTTGTTTTTCAATATTATCCAATGAAAAGGGTAGGCCTATGAAATCTTGTAGCTTTTCTTGATGATAAATTAAGTCCTGGTCGTTACTTGAAAAGACATCCAGCATTTTTCTCGATATGTATCTCGTTTGGCTCATTTGATTAATTGAATTTAATCGATTTTGACGGTGTTATACGAGTAATTACGATACTAGGAATAAGCAGACTAAGTATACAAGTCAAGAATGTTATGCAATTGATGAGTACAATGTGAAATAAACTCAAGTCAATCGGAACTGTAGATAGATAATAGATGTGTGCGTCTAATTCTATTAACTCAAATTTAGCTTGTAAATAACAGACCAGTAAGCCAATGATATTTCCAATAAGCATTCCCTTAATAATTAGTGCACCTGTATGGTAAAGAAAAATCTTTCGAATGCTCCAGTTGGTCGCTCCAAGGGATTTTAAAATTCCTATGAAATTCGTTCTAATCACAATCATAACTAAGAGTACAGAACCTATATTAATAATTCCAATTATAAGCATTAAAACAATTATAATCAATACATTAGTGTCTAGAAAAGAGAGCCATGAGAATATTTCGTTTTCTGTATCGAGTATGTTATTTACTCTTAAAATTTCCAGATGTTCATTTGGTTTGAATTCGACTAGATTAGCCAGCTTTTCATGCTGAGATTCCAGCTCATTCCAATCGTCAATTTGAACTTCAAATCCTGAAACGTATTCACTGTTTTTGTTATTTTTCATATTGAAATCACTGAGCTGCTGAACGGCACCTAAAGAAGTGAAAACAACTTCCTCATCTATTTTTTCAATACCTGTTTCGAAAATTCCCATAATTCGAAACCTGTTCATTAGGGATCGTTTTTTCACAAAAAATATAGCTATTGAATCACCGACCTTAAAATGAAGGTCATTGCATATCTTTTTTGAAATAATCAGTTCTTTTTTTGCACCTGAGAAATCGGGAATAGTACCTTCAAGCATTTGGGTTTTCAGAAATTCAACGGGGTATTTCTCATTTATTCCCTTTAGTACAACTCCGCTTACTTCCTGTTTTTGGATTTGTTCTCCGCTATTGGCTCCTCTTTTAATTTGTGTATTGAATTTTTCTGAGCGGATCAATGCTGGTTTATAAATTACAGGTGAAACGGATTTTACTCCTTCTAGTTTCGAGATATCTTTTATGAAGTTTTGGTCTATATGGATTGGGTCAGCTTCATAGATGCTATTGTTCCCATCTTTCATAATGAAAAATGGGGCACTAAATCCTACAACTTTTTTTCGTATTTCGTTTTGAAAACCTGTAACAACTGCAATAGTAATTAAGTTAACAACAATAGTCAGTGCAATACTTATCATGGAAATACGCATGATAGGTTTGGAAACTTTTATACCTTTCTTATTGTTTTTAAGAATTGTGTTCGCTATGAAATATTCAAAAGACACTATGTTGTTTTTTAATCTTCAAAAATACGCAAAGCTTCTTTGCTTGGAAGTTATTTTTGTGTTTTTGCTTATTTCCTGTCATTCGAACAATACAATCAAGAGTGAATCAAATGACTTGAAGTTAAATGAAGTTACTTCAGATTCCATTATTACTGGCGCTCAGCAAATTCAATTATTAGGGGAGTTTCTTCTCAATAAAAGTGTGGCTGTGGTGGGTAATCAATCTTCAATCATTACTTCTGAGGTTCATCTCGTAGATACTTTATTGTCATTAAAATACGAGCTTGTAAAAGTTTTTTCTCCTGAGCATGGATTCAGGGGTACAGCAAGTGCCGGAGAGCATATATCCAATTCAAAGGATGAACAGACTGGTTTACCCATTGTTTCTCTGTATGGAGATCATAAAAAACCAACAACACAGGATCTTGGCGGTATTGACCTTATGCTTTTTGATATACAGGATGTGGGAGTCAGGTTTTACACCTACATCTCCACATTGCATTATGTAATGGAGGCGTGTGCAGAGAATGACATCCCTCTCATAGTATTGGATCGACCTAATCCAAATGGAGATTATATTGATGGTCCAATTCTGGAAATGGAAAACAAATCCTTTGTGGGTATGCATCCTGTTCCAATTGTACATGGAATGACCATAGGAGAATATGCACAGATGATTAATGGAGAATACTGGTTAAAAGATTCTGTGCAATGTAAATTGACAGTCATTCCTTGTAAGAACTATACGCATAATAAAAGATATTCACTTCCTGTACCACCATCACCAAACTTAACATCAGATAAGTCAATTCGCTTGTATCCCAGCCTGTGTTTATTTGAAGCAACAACAGTAAGTGTAGGTAGAGGAACAGAAACTCCATTTGAAATGTATGGACATCCGGATTTTCCAAAATCCGATTTTTCATTCGTGCCCAGATCGAAAACAGGTGCAGCTAAACCCAAACACGAAAATAAAAAGTGCTTTGCTTTTAAACCCGAATTGGATTTGGATCAGAAATCAATGAGTTTAGCATTTTTTCTAAATGCCAAAAACCTTTTGCAGGACAAATCTTTCATTAATAAAAAATCCTCTTTCATTAGGTTGGCAGGAACGGAAAAGCTGTATGATCAAATTATTTCCGGTCTAAGCGAATCGGAGATTCGGGAAACATGGAAAGCTGATTTAGAGAAGTTTGATGAGCGAAGAAAAAAATACCTGATCTACGATTAATCTATCTGGTCCTGACTTTTATTCACTTTCTCCTGCATTTCGACACTGTACGCATCTATTTTGGCTTGTACCTCAGAATCAAAAGCACCTATTATTCTTGCAGCGAGTATTCCAGCATTTTTGGCCCCATTCAATGCCACTGTGGCCACTGGTATACCATTTGGCATTTGGAGAATACTCAGAATGGAATCCCATCCATCAATCGAATTAGAAGATTTTATGGGAACTCCAATTACTGGAAGTGAAGTCATGGACGCTGTCATACCCGGCAAATGAGCGGCCCCACCTGCACCAGCAATTATTACCTTTAATCCGTTTTTAGAAGCGTTTTTAGCGTATTGAACCATTTTATCGGGAGTTCGGTGTGCAGACACTATTTGAACCTCTGAGTCAATTCCAAATGAATCCAGAATGTCTTTAGCATCTTTCATAACTGGAAGGTCAGACGCACTTCCCATGATAATTCCTACTTTAACTTGTTTCATTTTGTTTAGATTCTTCTGTTTCCGTTTTGGGTTTACTTTTACTTTCGTTCTTTGACTCATAATTGACAGTATGGTCAATATTGGTTAATACCTGATCCATTGGAGCCCTAATTTCTTCTTCAGTTTCTTTAATTAATTCGTTTAAATTCAAGTCTTTTTTCATTTCTGTGCTCGAATTTTTAATTTCCTCTTTTAGGTCGCTTGTGGCATTTCGGATTTGATAAATGACGCGTCCCATGGATTTTGCGATGCTTGGAATACTGTTGGCACCAAAGAAAAGCAAGACGAATAAAAGAATCACAAGAATTTCAGTCCCCGCAATGTCATTAAGAAATAATAAGTAATCCATGTGGGTGCAAATTTACAACTAATTTGACTGCGAAAAAACAAATATCGACAGAGCTGTATTCCATATT
>Ga0315334_10003210_pt1 | contig 10261 bp, 10 predicted proteins | sample M150034915metaG_FD_205555 | JGI IMG/M metagenome (GOLD analysis project Ga0315334, IMG submission 205555) | Ammonia-oxidizing marine archaeal communities from Monterey Bay, California, United States - M1 500m 34915 | ecosystem: Environmental > Aquatic > Marine > Intertidal zone | place: USA... | reverse complement strand
TGAGAACTCTCGCTTAGTCATGTGTTTACACACTGTAGAATACCATTTCGGCACAGTGATTGCTACAACATTTTTGTAAATTAGCCGCTAGATAAATTAAACAATTTAATAATGAAGCTTCACGTAATTATTCTCAGTTTGTTAATGGTGAATATTCTGCTTGCGCAACAAGGCGATGTGGAAATCATTAAAGACAACAGAATTGATGCGCTTGTGAATAGACAGGGTGCCGTAACTCCTCCTGCTGTGAGAGCGCAAATAGATGGTTATAGAATTCAACTTATTTTTGACCCGAGCAGAGGCGCATTGAATGCGGCCAGAGGGCAGTTCATTGCTCAATATCCGAAAATCGATACCTATACTAAATTCGTTGCGCCGCACTTCTTTCTTCGGGTTGGTGATTTTCGAACAAAACTTGAGGCAGAAGGTCTCAAGTCTGAAGTTGAAGCTGCTTTTCCAACAAGCTTTATTATCAAAGAAAAAATATTCTTGCCCCGACTCAATATCGATGCTCTGGAGGAATAAAATTATTCATTCGTGCAAATTAACATGAATAACAAACTCGGTAAACAATATAAATTGTGCAGTAAAATAGTGATCGAAAGTATTTTTGAAACTGGATTAACTGTTAAGTCGCATCCTTTCATTGCACGATTAAAACTAGTTGAATCGGAAGATAGTGCTCCATTCAAAATCGCATTGTCGGCGCCAAAAAAAACATTTCGTTTCGCACACGAACGAAATCGAATTAAACGAATATGTAAAGAATCGGTTCGAAGCAACAAAGCAATTATTGAATCCTATCTGCAGACTCAAAACAAACAATTAGTTTTGTTCTTAATATATGCGACAAAAGAAGAATTGAAACACGATAAGTTACAAAAAAGCACATCCAAACTTTTTCACAAAATAATTGCCAAATTGGAAGAACATGAGATATAATCTCTTACCACAAATAAGAACAATAACCATAACATTTTTATTGCTTCTTTCAGCATACGCATCTTCACAGTCTAATGGTTTTGAAACCATTCGCAGCATTGAATTGATGGATCAGATTTACGAGAATTTAGATAAATATTATGTAGATGAAATTCAACCCGGCACTCTTTCTAAAATTGCAATTGATGCAATGCTAAAAGAGCTCGATCCATACACGGTTTATTATCACGAATCAAATATTGAAGATTATCAATTAATGACAACCGGACAATATGGAGGTATCGGATCACTTATTCGTCAAATTGGCGATTATGTTTTTATTGCTGAGCCATACGAAGGAAGCCCATCGGAAAAAGCAGGGTTAAATTCTGGAGATAAAATAGTGGAAATTGACGGTAAATCAATGGAAAAGAAAAATTCAGATGAAGTTTCAACCGCATTGAAAGGTCCAAAAGGAACCTCCGTTGAAATCCTGATAGAACGCAATAATGAGCGCAAGATGATAAATATAACTCGAGATGAGATCAAACTTCCCGACGTACCATATTCTGGTATGTTAGATACAGCTATTGGATATATTAAGCTTAACAGCTTTACCCGTTCTGCATCAACAGATGTAAAAAAGGCTTTTGTTGATTTAAAATTCAATGGTATGCAGCAGCTAATTTTTGATCTAAGGGGTAATGGTGGAGGTCTATTGATCGAGGCAGTGAAAATTGTCAATATGTTCGTAGAGAGAAATCAGGTTGTTGTTAATACCCAGGGGCGAATACAGGAAGAAAACCGAACGTATCTCACATTAGAGGAGCCTGTAGATCTTGAAATTCCAATTGTAGTACTGGTTGATGGAGGCTCAGCATCTGCGAGTGAAATCGTTTCAGGTTGCCTTCAGGATCTGGATCGTGCAGTAATTTTGGGAACACGGTCTTATGGTAAAGGGCTTGTTCAAAGAACGTATAACCTTGATTATGGCTCAAAAATTAAACTCACCATCGCCAAGTATTATACTCCTTCGGGAAGATGTGTTCAACGCCTTGAATATTACGACAAAGAGGCCGGGGAAAATGCTGAAGAGATCCCCGATTCACTGGTCACCATTTTTTACACAAAAAATGGTAGGGAGGTGATCGATGGCAGAGGAATTGACCCGGATATTCAAATAGAAAAAAGGACGCTGAGTCGTCTTGCTCTTACAATTGGGCACAATAATTTATTTTTCGATTATGCCACTGACTATTTTTATGCGCACGATACGATTCTTCCTGCAAGAGAATTCAACCTTTTGGATGAAGAGTACACATTATTTAAAGAATATGTATTAGAACAAGATTTTTCCTACGCAACAGCATCCGAAGAAATGCTGAAAAAGTTGAAGAAAACAGCTATTAAAGAGGGGTTTTATGAGGATTCCAAAGCGGAATATGATTCTCTGATGCAAAAAGTCATTCCATCTAAAGAAAGAGATCTGGAAAAATTTCAAGATCAAATCAAACAATACTTAGAGAATGAAATTGTCTCTCGTTATTATTATCAATCGGGTAGAGCAGAATACACTTTTAAAAATGATCCTTACATACAAAAATCCATGGAGTTGCTTCAAAACAAATCAGAACACGGATATAATAATATTCTCGGAAATTAGTCGTTTGAATTATTAGAGAATAACTTCTACTTATATGTTGAACCGTTTTTTCGGCACGAATACGCACAACCATCTTCATGTTCTCGGACTTTGTGGAATTGCTATGGGCATCCCATTCAATAAGGTTGTAATGTCTGTTTCAATGATGTTCATTGTTCTCAATTTATTATTAGAGGCAGATTTTAAAACCTATTGGAAAAACATTCGCTCGAATAGAATTTACACCCTTGTTTTCCTTTTTATCGGACTACACGTTCTGGCAATACTTTGGACTTCAAATTTAGATAATGCCTTCCACGATTTAAGGGTCAAGCTGCCATTATTAGTAATTCCTACCGTTTTGATTTCTAAGCCAATCGTAAAGCGAAAGTACCTCCACATAATACTGGGCACTTTTATTGCGTCAACCCTACTTATTTCATTGATTAACTTTTTATTCTACCAACAATGGATCGGAAACATTGATTATAATGACATTCGTGGCATGTCTTTGTTCTCTTCTCATGTGCGGTTTGCTTTAATCGTTGCCATGGCGGCCGCAATTGTTCTATATTATTTAAAATATAACCGTGCCTTGCTACTATTTGCAATTGGGTTACTGTTCTGGTTTGCATTCTACACCTTCTTTAGTCAGGTTATTTCTGGCATTATTGCACTTGCCGCAGTTTTTATACTTTTTATGACCTCACTGCTGTGGCAAAAGAGAAAAATTCTTGCAATCTCAATGTTGTCTCTTATTTGTTTGGGCCTGACGCTTTTAATTTATTGGATACTAAGCCCTATTCAGATAAATCCTGACGAATATAAAAATCTGCCTAAATATACCAGCGAGGGGAACGAATACGCACATTCGTTTAGCCATGTTTCGCCCGAAACGGGTAAACCTCTATATATTTATATCTGTTATAAAGAGTTGACTCGAGATTGGTCGGAATATTCAGAAATGACCTTTAAAGGAAAGGATAAGAAAGGGCAACCAATGGAAGAAACCGTAATTCGCTATCTGGCCTCAAAGGATCTCACCAAAGATGCCAAAGGATTATCGAAGCTTTCCGAAAAAGATATTTTAAATATAGAAAAAGGGAATGCAAGTGTTGTAACATATGGTATTCTGACTCGGTTATACGGTTTGAAATTCGAGCTTAATAATGAGAAGGACCCCAACGGTCATTCTCTTCTTGAGCGCATTGAATTTTGGAAAGGTGGAATGCGTATACTTTCGGGTAATTATATCATTGGGGTCGGCACCGGAGATGTTCAGGATTCATTTAACGCTTATTATACGCAAACATCCTCTCAATTATTAGAAGAAAATCGCAATCGATCGCACAACATGTATTTAACCATTTTTTTAACATTCGGAATAGCGGGTATTGTCTTATTCATCTGGCTTCACATTTCATTTATTTCGTTCAATGTTAAGAATAATGAAACTCTGGCCATTCTATTCATAGTAATCGTACTTAGTTCTTTTTTAATAGAGGATACTCTCGAAACACAAACAGGCATTACATTCTATTCTCTTTTTCTGGGGCTATTCAGTAATAAAATTAAGCCTGCACTTCAAAAAAGAGTAAAACAAAACAACAGTCGTTAGCCTCAATTAGATACTCCATTTCAAAATGTAGTATCTTTGCTCAAAATTTGACTTGTGCGATTTGAATTAACCATAGAGTATTTAGAGGCACTTAGAAGTGCTTTAGAGCAGCAGAACGTTTCGTGGATAAAGCTGAATGTTCTTGGGCTTCACGATGCTGATATTGCATCTGTGATTGATGAATTAGAGCACGAACATGCCGCTTATCTTTTTGGCTTACTCAATGAAGAAATTCAAGGTGAAGTTCTGATGAATCTCGATGAAGAGCTCCGAGAATACCTTGTACAGTCTTTTTCAATGAAGGCACTCGCCAAACAAGTTGAACAACTAGATTCAGACGATGCTGCTGACCTCATCGGGGAATTACCGAAAGATCAAATTGAAGAGCTCATCTCTCAAATTGAGGATAATGAAGCAGCGGAAGACATTGTTGATCTGCTTAACTACGACAGTGATACTGCAGGTGGATTGATGCAAAAGGAATTTATCCAGGCGAGAATTGACTGGCCCGTGAATAGATGTATCGTAGAGCTTAGAAGGCAGGCTGAAGAGGTTCAAAAGGTATTTACAATTTATGTAGTCGACGATTCAGATAAGTTACTAGGATTTCTTTCTTTGAAAAGATTATTATTTGCCGGCCCCACAACAAAGATCAGGGACTTATTCCAAGATAAAAATGTTATTTCTGTGAAAACTAATGATGATTCAGAAACAGTTGCCAAGATTATGGAAAAGTACGATTTGGTTTCCGTTCCGGTAGTTGACCTTCAGAATAAATTGGTCGGAAGAATCACCATAGATGACGTAGTCGATGTGATTGTTGAGGAGGCCGAAAAAGACTTCCAATTGGCTTCCGGTATTTCCGAAAATATTGAACCCGGACATAGCGTCTGGAGAATATCCAGAGCGCGAATGCCGTGGCTATTGATCGGTTTATTAGGAGGGGTTTTTGGTGCTCAGGTCATTGCCGGATTTGAAGGCGGAATCAGTCAGGTTCCTGCTCTTGCCTTTTTTATCCCATTGATTACAGCAATGGGAGGTAATGTTGGGGTTCAATCATCCGCAATTGTTGTTCAGTCTTTGGCCAGGGGGGATGATCAATTTGGATCTATTTTACAAAAAATTGGTAAAGAAACACTTATTGCAATTGTCAACGGCATTCTGTTGGCCGTGATCGTTTATGGAATAGCACATATATTTGAGAGCGCAACATTAGGGTTGGTTGTGAGTATCTCTTTGTTCACCGTGATTATTTTTGCCGCTGTATTCGGAACCTTGATTCCGCTTCTTTTAAATAAATACAATATCGATCCTGCTCTTGCAACAGGCCCTTTTATAACAACTCTTAATGACGTTTTAGGCTTGTTTATTTATCTTACTATTGGTGTTTTACTTTATGCTGTCTAGCATACTAATTACTCATAATGAAAGTTGTCTTTTTAGATACTGTGCATTCAATTCTGAAAGAAAGATTGCGCGATGGTGGTTTCAATTGTCTTGATGCTACCCATGAAGATAAACTATCTTGTATCACTCTTCTCAAGGATGCAAATGGCATTGTGATTCGTTCTAAATACGAAATGGATGAAAATTTTCTTAAACATGCTCCCCGCCTCAAGTTCATTGCACGTTCTGGTGCGGGACTGGAAAATATTGACATGTCGTATTGCAAACAAAAGGGTATTGAAGTGTTCAATTCCCCTGAAGGCAACCGAAATGCTGTAGGGGAACATGCACTAGGAATGTTGTTGGCTCTATTCAATAATCTACCCAGAGCAGATCGTGAAGTTCGAGCGGGTAAGTGGAACCGTGAGAAAAACAGAGGAACGGAATTGAAAGGGAAGACAGTAGCAATTATAGGGTACGGAAATAATGGTGCCGCTTTTGCGAATAAATTAAAAGGGATGGATGTAAGTGTAATTGCTTATGACAAGTACAAAACAGGCTTCGGAGATGCTTTTGTAACAGAAACCGACCTGGATATTATACACTCAAATGCCGATGTGGTCAGTCTACACATTCCGGAAAATGAAGAAACCCGCTATTTTGTGGATGGCATTTTTTTGAGCGCATTCAAAAAACCCATTTACCTTATTAACCTTTCACGAGGAAAGATCGTCAATACTTCAGCCCTAATCAAAGCGATTGAATCAAAAAAAGTAACTGGCGCTTGTCTTGATGTTCTCGAATACGAAAAAACGAATTTCGAGTCCATTATTGAAAAAGACCTGGATTCTGATTTTTCCAATTTATTAAACTCGGATAAAGTGATTTTATCCCCTCATATTGGTGGGTGGACCGCAGAGAGTTATTTTAAACTAAGTAATGTGCTGGCAGATAAAATTTTAGATCGATTTGCTGCCATAACGCATTAGCTCTATGGTTAGGACAAATATCGAGCCTTTTGAAAACCGTTAAAATACGCGTAACAAATTACCAAAAAACAATTCTTTCTCCGTGGATGTCTTCATCCAGAGCTCTTTTGCCTCAACTCTTCGATCGGGAAAATAACGGGTAGATAATTCTCGAATAAGTCCAAGCTCGACTTTTGGTGAATAGGTGTTAAGGATTAAAAAATCATTCTTTCCTATTAATGAGCCTGCATTCCTTAATAGCTCTTCCAGCCTGTCTTCCAACTTCCATTTTTCGTTCTTCGCGCCTATTCCCCATGCTGGGGGATCCATTATAATTCCTTTGTACTGATTTTCTCTTTTTACCTCCCTTGCGGAAAACTTTAAAGCGTCCTCATGCACCCACTTTATATTCGTCAATTGGCTCATTTCCATATTCTCCCTGGCCCAGGAGATTAATTGTTTGACCGAATCAACATGCAACGTTTCAGCTCCCTTGGCCCTGGCAACACAAGAAGCCGCCCCTGTGTAGGCAAACAAGTTTAAAAACCTGTCATCATAATTAATGTTTTGTTGAATAAAATCCCAATTTGTGCGCTGCTCTGGAAACAAACCTACATGTTTGAATTTGGTCAGCTTTAATTGAAACTTGAGCTTTCCGTAATTGATTGTCCACTCTCTGGATGCTCCCTTCTTTAGTTGTTTCCAAACTCCGCTTTGCCCCTCTTTTGGAATGAACTCCCAATGTGCCATTTTTTCCCAATCTAAAAAGCTTTTCTCGGACTTAAAATAGGCCTGAATTTCAGGACGAATGGTAATTGTCTTTCCCCAGCGCTCGAGTTTTTTACCGCCTCCGGCATCGATCAGCTCATAATCCGTCCAGCCTTCTGTATATAACCGAACAGCAGACATCGGTCTATCTTCGGGGTGTCTTTTTTCTGCCTCCCATCATTTGTGACATTCGCATTTGATTTTTTGAGGGAGCAATTTGCAATTGTCTTTGCATTTGACTGATCTGCTCTTTCATCATTCCTGACGTGTCGAGCTTCTTTGCTTCTGCAAGTAGAGATACCGCTTCCTTCTTACGCCCGGTTTGCGCGCATATTCCCGAAAGGTGCATCCTTGCAACAGCATTGTCCTGTCCTGTGCGCAGCCCCATTGACATTGCTTTGCGCAACAATTGCTCACTTTTCGAAAACCCTAATTCTTGCGTATTCAATACCGCCTTTAAAAACAAAACATATGCATGCTGTTTTTTGGGTAAAAACTGGGGTGCGCGAATCTTGTTAATATGAACCTTGGCCTTCTCAGTGTCGCCAGTACGCATGGCATTCAAAGCCAGGATCATTTTTTCATTTCTGAAAAATGAAAACCCAACAATTGCCGTAATAAAAATCATCACGATTCCCCACCCCCAATATCCGGTATAAAATAATGCACCCGTAAAAAACAAAGACGCGGCTGCCAATGCGCAGCGAATAATAAATCGTATCATAATTAGTTATTAATTGTTGCTATACATTTTAATTCAATGGCTATGGGAGTTGGTAATGAATTGATCTCCACAGTAGTTCTGCACGGAAGGTTTTCTTTAAAATATTCAGCATAAATTCGGTTATACACGTGAAAATCCCTTTTCATATCAACCAGAAAAACTGTAACATCTACTAGTTGATCCCAGCTAGAACCAGATTCTTCCAAAATAATTCGAACATTATCAAAAACACTTCTGCATTGTTTTTCAAAATCGTAGCCAATAACGTTTCCATTTTCATCCTGCTTTAGTCCGGGAACTTCAGAATCCGTTGCATCCGACCCAGCAACCCTTGGCCCCACACCAGACAAAAACAACAGCTCTCCTACCTTTCTGGCATGAGGATATAAACCCACTGGTTTTGGGGCTTTGGAAGTTGAAATTTTATTGCTATCCGACATTGTATCGTTTGATGCAAATATAAAGAGTATTGAAGGATAATTAAAGTTTTAGCTCATCGAACTTAGTATTCTGGATAAATCTGTATTTATTTTACTTTGCACTAATTAATAGTTTAGGATTATTGAATGGCCCTGTAATTGTAACTGAGAAAACAATAACTTTGAAACATGAAATTTCTATTGTTTTTTTCGTTGTTTCTTTTTGGTGTTTCGAGCTGTATCGAAATCATCGATGATATTGCCATAAACGAAGATGGAAGTGGAACATTCAAATACAGTATAAATCTTAGCTCGAGTAAGGTCAAAATAAATTCCGCGCTGGCACTTGACAGCCTGAATGGAAAAAAAGTACCCTCGATTGAAGAGATATCAGAAATTGCAGACAGGGTTGTTTCGTTGTTAAAATCCCAAGAGGGTATCTCTAATGTTAATTTCAGCTCGAATTATACTGACTTTGTTTTCAAATTAGAGTGCGATTTCAGCTCCATTGATAGGTTACAGGAAGTAATTCGCACATTGATCCTCTCTGAGAGCAAGCAAAAAGACATTCCCGAATTAGACACTCCCTGGATTACCTATCATGATGATAAGCTGGTTCGATCTATTCCAACAATAACCATTAAAAAAGCAGCTGAAATAAACAGACCCGACATTGATCTTCTGAAAGGCGGAAAATACACTTCTATTACTCGATTCCAAAAGGATGTCACTAAAATGGAAAATGCCGCTGGCATTATTTCAAAAAACAAAAAAGCAGTAATGGTATGGGCGACTCCTTATTCCTTAATTCAAAATCCGAAACTCCTGGACAACACCATTTTTCTAGTTAAAACAGGTTTGTAATGCCTAATTTTCTTACTTTTAAGGTGTAAAAAGACCTATTCACTAAAGCATTAATTATACCATGAAAGTATTCGTTCCAATCGTACTGTTTTTTCTTGCCAGCAACACATTTGGACAACGATCCGAAGAATTGATCCCTTCAGGTGCCATTTCTGTTTTTAGCATAAACAATGTCAATCTCCTTCAAAAAATATCTTTGGATGAGCTTGTCATGTACGAATTCATGGAAGAAGTTCAACAGGAATTATTTGATGGATCCACTTCTGGAAAGACCCTTAAAGATTCTGGAATTGATTTCGATCAAAAGCTAAACATCTTTTACGGAAAAAATCGCGAGTATGAGGTTTCCGGACTAACGTTCGGCATTTCCAACAAAGAAGACCTGTTTACTGTTTTCGATGACTTTCAGCCTATTGAAAGTGATTATTCAGGAGTAACTTTTTATTTGTCTTATTTCAATCGAATTGCAATTAAGGGAAACACAGGGATTTTGTTTCGCGTTTCTCCCAATAGTGAATTCGTGGACAAGATCACCGACTCCATATGGTATGCAAGAGGCAATACAACTGAATGGTATATGTTAGAGGACTTATTTGAAGAAACCGTAGATTCTTTAGTTAAAGAGAAAGTCGAGGTAGAAGTAGAATTTTACGATGAGATGGAAATTGAAGAAAACACCGCTACTCCTCTTGACAAAGAACATTTTCCTATTGCAGACGAAGCCCCAGGTACAAAAACCTATTTTGAGCTTCGGGATTCTGTCGAAATGAGGCTGCAGCAAAAGCTGTTAAAAGATGTGTGCGACAACCTTTTTCTGAATGGAAAAACACTATTAAAGGAACAAAGTGATTTTGCAGGGCTGCTCGATCATGATTCAGAAGGTGTCTTTTATTTTGACAATTCAAGAGGTGATGTTGGTTATAACAATTATTCAGAGTTACTTGGGTTGTC
>Ga0315334_10003208_pt1 | contig 10262 bp, 8 predicted proteins | sample M150034915metaG_FD_205555 | JGI IMG/M metagenome (GOLD analysis project Ga0315334, IMG submission 205555) | Ammonia-oxidizing marine archaeal communities from Monterey Bay, California, United States - M1 500m 34915 | ecosystem: Environmental > Aquatic > Marine > Intertidal zone | place: USA... | reverse complement strand
CCCGACGGAGTGATTGTTCAGTTTGGTGGTCAAACGCCATTAAATCTAGCTCGCGGGCTACAAAACGCTGGGCTCCCGATTATTGGCACATCTGTGGATACGATTGAAGCGGCTGAAGACCGGGAAAAGTTTCAGCGGTTGTTGTACAAACTGGAGTTAAAGCAACCTGCTAACGGGATTGCTCGTACGATGGATGAAGCTCGTCGTGAAGTTGCCGAGATTGGATTTCCGGTATTGGTTCGGCCTAGTTTCGTGCTGGGTGGCCGAGCGATGGAAATTTGTTATGACATGACGCAACTTGATCGCTTTGTAGCAGCCGCCTTTGTTGTGGCCCAAGGGCAACCAGTATTAATCGATCGCTTTTTAGAAGATGCAACAGAAGTTGATGTGGATGCGATTTGTGATGGTGAACGAGTCGTTGTCGCAGGCATCATGGAACACATAGAAGAAGCAGGTGTTCATTCGGGCGATTCGGCCTGTGCAATTCCACCTTATAGTTTGCTAGGCCCAGTTGTTGAAGAAATTAAAAAAGCGACGGTTGCTTTGGCCATGGAATTAAAAGTGGTTGGGCTGATGAATATTCAGTTTGCCGTCAAGACGGAAGACGGTCAGCCAGTGATCTATGTGCTCGAAGTCAATCCACGGGCTAGCCGGACTGTCCCATTTGTTGCGAAGGCCACAGGTTTTCCCGCAGCAAAAATTGCCACACAAGTTATGGCGGGCAAAACACTAGACGAGTTGGGTATTGATTCAGCACCGATACCGAGCTGTGTGTCTGTTAAAGAAAGTGTATTTCCTTTCCGTAAGTTTGTCGGCGTTGATATTATTTTGGGTCCAGAAATGCGGTCGACCGGTGAGGTGATGGGATCGAGCGATCGGTTCTCGATTGCTTTTGCTAAGAGTCAGCTTGGTGCGGGAATTGTGTTGCCCAAAGAAGGGAATATCTTTCTGAGTGTAACGGAACGACATAAGGAACAGATCATAGAATTAGCGAAACGCTTACATGCAATGGATTACACTTTGATGGCGACCGAGGGCACGGCGGCTAGAATCGAAGACGCGGGTATTCCGGTGCAGCGAGTGAAGAAAATCGCCGAAGGTCATCCTAATTTGATTGACCATTTAATCGACGGGAACGTAAAACTCGCCCTCAATACACCTAATGGAAAAGGTGCTCGGACCGACGAAGGTAAAATTCGAGCGGCCGCTGTGCAACATGGTGTACCTTGTATCACGACGATCCAAGCGGCGGAAGCAGCGGTCAAAGCGATGGAAGCGCTGACCGAAGAAGAAATGGACGTGGAAGCGCTGCAAGATCGATATTAATTTTTAACCGTTGTGTAAATTTGTGGCGGTTATTTACTCCGTGCCCCAATAGCCGCCGCGGCTATGGTCATATTGCACTTCGCTTCCTCGGTGGTTTAGATCAAATTTGCCCTCGCGGTACACTTCATGACCCATTACCCAAGTGCGGACACAAGAACCGACGAGTGTTTCGCCATCCCACGGGGACCAGCCACACTTGGTTTCTTGCGCGCCGTTACGAATCACATGGTCGCGATTTAAGTCGACGAGCGCGAGGTCGGCATCATATCCTACGGCAATCCGGCCCTTGCCGATCAGATCCCACACTCGTGCCGGCGCATCACACATCCACGCCACTACTTGCTGTAGAGTACACCGCTGATGGTGAACCTCATTAAGCAGCAGTGCCAATGAGTTTTCTACCGCTGGCAACCCCGAGGGTGACGAGGGATAGGGCGCTTGTTTTTCTTCTAGTGTATGCGGAGCGTGGTCTGTGGCGATAACTTGGATTCGCCCAGCGTGTAATGCGGCCCAAATCTGCTGGTTATCCTCACGGTTTTTGACGGAGGGGTTCATTTGAATCAGCGTGCCCAGTCGCTCGTAATCGTCGACGTTAAAAAACAGATGATGCGGGCAAGCTTCCGCAGTAATTAATGGACCGGCAGCGGATAACATATCGGCTTCGGCGCCAGTGGATACATGTAAGACATGGAAACGGTGATCATGACGCTGGGCCAAGTCGATGGCGCGTTGCGTGGCGATCATGGCGGCTTCATGGTCGCGAATGCGGCTATGGTCGCGGACGTCAGTGGTTTCCGACCATTTCTGGCGGTTCGCTTGAACGGTTGTTTCATCTTCACAATGCGCCGTCAGCGGCAAAGTGGTTTCGGCAAATATTCGCTCTAGGTCATCTTGGCCGTCAACCAATAAGTCACCAGTGCTCGAGCCAATGAAAATTTTAATCCCAGGGGTTCGTGTCGCCGTTCGTAAATCTTCCACGTTGTTGCCGGTTGCACCAATGTAAAAGCCATAATTAACTAAGCTATGTTCGGCTCCTAATGCCAGCTTTTGTTCTAGCAGCGGCTGGTTAATGGCATTGGGAATCGTGTTGGGCATCTCTAAAAAGGTTGTGATACCGCCCTTGGCACAAGCGCGACTCGCATGCGCTAAATCTTCTTTATGTGTTAATCCGGGTTCACGGAAATGGACCTGATCATCAACCACGCCAGGAATTAAATGCAGCCCCGTCGCATCGATTATCGAATCTGCCTCTGCGGTGACCGCGGGATCGATAGCTGCGATAGATTGCCCATCAAGCAATACGTCAACGTGTGCCGTTTCAGCGGGGAGAACGACTTGAGCGTTTTTGATCAGTGTCTTCATGATTGCACAATCTGATGTCGATGCATCGAGATACAAAAGGCGCGTAAGCGAGCTAACAACACAATATAGCCGACGAGGAACTTTAAAGGGCTAGAGCTTTACACCAAGTTCTTTGGCAGCTCTTATTTTTAACGCTTCGCGGAAGTAGAAAAAGGGGTACCGGTCCTCTTTCTTGCGAGCATATTGAAAAACTCCGAGAACCATTGACAAGGGGAGCACCTTTTTGTCTACCAATTGAACCACTTGTTCAACAAATAATTTCTCGGCTGGCTTGCGAACCTTTAGACCAGCGTTTAGTTGATCAACTAGTTGCGCTCTCTTACCGGCTTGCAGCGGAGTAAGACCTAGAATCAACGGCGAAAACAACAGCCCAATGGCTGTGACTTGCCCACCACGTGTTGCCTGTAATAAAAACTGTCGTCGTTTCATAACCACTGTCTCGCGCAAGTCTGGTCGTTACTGATCGATCACTTAGTACCGAAATGGGTGTGCTTGTGAGGAGATTTGTACCGAAAAAGATCGGTTTGTAGCAAGGCCGTTCACAAAAAACGCATGAGCGCAGTACAATTAACAGCGTGTTATCCGCTCACAACCAACTAAAATAATTCAATTGACGGGGCATCGTGATACGAATTACAATAGTAGGAAGTGATTTTCTGCTGGATCACACCTCGTAATACAGTAGATTTGCTCGTTGATCGCCTATTGGACTAAAGTTATAAATTGCCGCCTTATTGGAAATAACATTATGTTACGTATTCCCGGACAAGCTGGAAAAGATCTTTGCGATAAAACTCTAGGCGTTACAAGACGGGATATCATGCGAGTGGGTGGTTCGGCGATGTTAGGGATGTCGCTAGGACAGATGATGGAGGTCAAAGCCCAGGCTGAAGGAGCTACCGAGGGCGGTGGTCCCGGTTGGAATAAAGCCAAAAGTATTATCTTGGTTTATTTGCAAGGCGGCCCCAGCCACTTGGATTTATGGGATCCCAAAGATGATGTGCCAGATAACGTGCGCAGTGTGTTTAAGCGCATCAAAACCAAAGTGCCTGGAATGGATGTGACAGAGAACCTGCCGAAACTTGCGCAGATCACCGACAAGTTGACAATGGTTCGTTCTATGAGCTACACACCCGTTGGCTTATTTAATCATACGGCCGCCATTTATCAAATTCATACGGGCTATACGGCAGACAAAGTAAGTCCGTCGGGCCAGCTTGAACCGCCGAGCCCAAAAGACTTCCCTAATTTTGGTTCAAACATCATCCGCATGAAACCACCAGAAGAAGATATGCTGCCGTTTGTGATGATGCCACGACCATTACAAGAAAGCAACGTTGTCAACAAATCGGGTACGGCTGGGTTCTTAGGCCGCGCCTATGATCCTTATTACCTCTTTCCACCCGGCGGCGATTTAGATCAAACAAAAATGGACCGCATTAATGTTGACGATCTTCAATTACGGCCAGAAGTTTCGATGGGCCGATTGAACCGGCGATCGCGATTGCGAGACTTGATCAACCGTGGGATGCCGCAGATTGATCGAGCGACTGAAAAATATGGACTCAATAAATACTATGAATCCGCGATGAGCCTGATTAGTTCTGGCCGCGCTCGAGACGCATTTGATTTGTCCAAGGAAACAGAGGCTACTCGTGATCGCTATGGTCGCACCACGTTTGGGCAAAGTTGTTTATTAGCGCGGCGGCTAATCGCAGCTGGCACTCGAGTGGTAGAAGTGATTTGGCCAAAAGTTGCCAATTCCGATCGTCATTCATTTGATGTTCATGTTGGCTTATCCGCCCGTATGAAAAACGAATCTGGTCCCATGCTTGACGCTGGGTTGAGCGCTCTGATTGGTGATTTGGATGAGCGCGGAATGTTGGAAGATACCTTGGTTGTCGCCATTGGTGAATTCGGTCGCAGTCCTATCCGTGGCGTTAGCACGTCGGGTAACAGCAACACCGACGATGGCCGTGACCATTGGCCATACTGTTATACGGCGATTGCAGCAGGTGCGGGAATCAAGCGAGGCTATGTGCATGGCGAGTCGGACAAAACAGGTTCAGCACCGTTAAGTGATCCGGTTCATCCGATTGAGATGCTCGCGACGATGTATCATAGCATTGGAATCAATCCCCGCACGGTTCAATACAATCACCTTAATCAACCTCGCGAGCTAGTCAAAGCTTCTCCGGTTGCCGCATTGTTTGGGTAATGGCGGCAACTACAAACTTGCACCAATGATCGCGAATGTGGAAATTAGGCAAGTGTTGATGGGCCCTAATGCCCCGGATCCTCCGAAAGCTCTAATTGGGGCGTTAGGTAATCCAGTAAGTTGTCAAACATGGGGCCCATGATTAATGGCTTGTTGTTGTTGAGCATTTGCACGGCGTGGGATTGCTTATCGAACGCTAGGGTGACTTCATTGTCGCCATCACTAAAGCGTAGGGCAAAATGCCAGCTTTGAATATTCTCCGGAGGAGACGCTTCCCAGAGATACGTATGATCCAAAATAAATGGGTGGCGAGCGTGGATGAGCCCTTTGCGCGAAGAGATGTCCTCGACATAAACAAAGTTTTGCTGAGTGCCGTTGATGGTGAGTGTTGAATATGGATCTGCGGCGTCGGCGGCGTCGGCGGAATCGAGCTTGATGAATTCGACTCGTTTAGCATGACGCAAGAGGTTGGCCGATTCTACGCCCCAATAATCCAGTACGCCATCGCCCTCGCTGATGCGAAATTGCCACGCGAAAACTGCCATGGCAAGCGCGGTTCCAAATATCACAAAAATTACATATTTGCCTTGAACCATGGCTGCCTTTTTAGTGACCTAATTGAGTGTGGACATATCCAAATGCAGCACCAGCGAGTAAACCAGCAGCGTGTGCCAAGTGACTGATTGCGCCGAAGAATCCACCCTCTGGGCTCACCAATCCGATGACCAGCCAGATCATCATGAAGATGAAAACGAAGGGAGGAATGATGGTTCCTAAGTGCGGCTGCATTTTCATTTTGATCCAACCAAAGCCAATGATGCCATAGATGACTCCAGAGAAACCGACGACCTTGCTGCCGCCGAGAGCAGTAAAACCGAAAATTCCACCGTCAGGAGCAATCGCCGGTAATAAAATGCTGATAACTCCAGTAAAGAGTATTAAGAGGATGAAATTGCTGGAGCCGAATTGTCTTTCCAGCCCTAGCCCAAGAACGAAAAGCCAATACATGTTGAAGAAGATGTGCAAGAAGCTGGTGAAGATGCTTGAGGAGGTGATGGAGCGGCGGCCGCTATTCTCATCAATCTCGCCGGGTGCTGCGTGAAGGAATATAGGGGTCACCATTCGCCACACTTGGCCACGCTTGATGTCTTCGAGACGTAGTGAGTTACAGGAACTGTTGCGCATTGCATCCACGTTTTTTTTGGCTGCATCCGCTGATAAGTTTTCAGACTGTCGCAACTCGTTAATGCGTTCGTTATAAGATTCGTTAGCGGATGTCGTGCGGACGACCCCGAGTGATTCGTGAATAAAGTTGCCATTGCTAGATTGAAAGACCAGCGACGCGCCGAATAATACGGAGCAGAGGATAATAATGGACCGTGTGAGGCTTTTGGCAGGCCGGGTAAGATGCCGTTGAAGTTTATGTGAATCTTTTCGGCGCGCGCGTTGTAGTTTGTCTTTTTCCGCTTCAATTTTGTTGGCTTTGTTGAGTGCCGTGGTAAATTGAGGGTCGTCAGGATTGGTGTTAAATGTGGCAGCAAGTTCGTGTGCAGCGAGAAGTTGATCCTCATCGAGAACCCAAATTTCCCATTCCTCACCAACTTGCTTGCACCGGGCATCGATTTGATTGACGGCTAACCAGGCATGCAGTTTCTCAGCTAAGAGTGGTTCAGACGGATAGGAAATTAATTTTCTCATGAGGATATTAAGACTTCGGCAGCGACAGGCGCTGTTAAAATTAGTTAATTAAGAGCGGCTTCCACCAATTTGGAGTCAATGTTATCGACTATTTTCATATGCCCCATTTTAGCAGGCAAAATGAAACGCAATTTACCATGCTCGGTTTTTTTGTCATGTTGCATAGCCTCGACAAGTTCTCTTCGGTTTAGGTCGGTGGGTACGTCGGTGGGCAGCCCAAATTTAGTGAGTAATTGAAATTGCCGCTGGGTGATGTCGGCGCCAATCATTGCTAGGCTTTCAGCCAGCCGCGATGCACAGAGCATACCGATGGAGACTGCTTCGCCATGCAGAAATTGCCCGTACCCAGTGCACGATTCGAGAGCGTGGCAAAATGTGTGACCATAATTTAAAATCGCGCGGCGGCCCGTTGTTTCACGTTCATCCTCTGCGACCACTTCGGCTTTAAGCTGACAACAACGAGCAATAATATCTCGCATTAATACGGGATCCCGAGTCAATATTAGATCAGCATGTGCCTCCAGCTTGCCAAAAAACTCGACATCTTGGATTACGCCATATTTAACGACTTCGGCTAACCCGGCTCGGTAATCGCGTTCGGGTAAACTTTGCAGGACAGCGACATCAATAAGCACTCCTTGTGGTTGCCAAAAGGCACCCACCATGTTCTTGGCACCAGGTAAATTAATACCAACTTTTCCACCGACGCTACTATCAACGGTTGCTAAGAGAGTCGTTGGAATTTGCAGAAAGCGAATGCCTCGGCCAAAAGTAGCGGCTGCGAATCCGGCAAGGTCGCCAACGACGCCACCGCCAAGTGCTAAAACTAATGACTTTCGATCAGCTTGCAGCGCCAGCATTTGGTTCAAAATTTCGTCGAGCATGGGTATGGATTTACTTGCTTCGCCAGCAGGAACGGTGATAATATCGATGCGAGTGTCGATGGTTGAAAGTGTTCTCAGGACGGTTTCGCCATATAGTTGGCGAACATTGGAATCGGTAATGACGATGGTTTGTGAAATGTCGTCTATCGATTCTACCCACCGCCCGATGTCAGCGAGGTTGTCCGATCCGATGCGGATTTCATAGCTGCGTTCTGCTAGGGCAACAAATACGGTAGTGGATTCAACGGACACAGAAGGAGCCTTTCTCGCAATCATAGAGGCAGTTTGTATTAGGAACTTACCCGTTGTAAATCTTCTTGCGTCACGGTGATTTGGCGGCAGAAACCAGTGAACGTGCGGATATATGCTAAATCGCTACATTGCTCGGCATCGGCATGAAGTGCAGTAGCGATAGAGGCCTTTTCGCCAGTTTTTAAGTGATCGTATTCATCGCCCCAAATAGTAGTTTCTTCGAGCACAAGCGCTTCGCGATAAGCGTTAAATTTGTCGGCCATACGCCCCATTGCTCCTCTAAGCTCAGTTCATAAAGCAGTATTGACTGCCAGATGATTGTAAAACACCAGCAGTAAAGTGTAGCTAGCTATTTGTTCACCGTAGCAGCATAAGGCCATATTATATAGCCCTAATGGATTTCTTACGACTAGCCATTTTGGGGTTCGGCGGCCTTAACGATTATAGGGATTGTCGGTATTAAGCTATCTCTACCAGCAGAACGTTTTTGAAACATTCCGGCCGTATCGATTATGCGGGCGCGGTTTTTGATTCCTTGCCAATGTCAATGATTACACGTTAGCAGTGGTGAGGAATATACCGATTATTATTTTTACAGCAATGATACCAACAAATCCGATTTGCCTTACGAATGAATGATGGGTACAAAAAATGAAGATAGTTAAAAATCTAGTGGCAATCCTGTTGTTATTGGTTGTTTGTAGTCTTGGTGATGATGTTGTGGGGCAACAATCGCAGGGGGAACCGAAGTTCTTTAATCCCTATGAGCAACCCACACAGCCAGTAAATGCGGCAGCATCTCAGGCAGTAGTGCCGCCAACCAAACAAATGGAGATCATGGTCGGAAATACGGATCGCTTTCATCGTTCTAATCGCTCGGAGCGGATATCATCGCGGACCACCAACCTAGTTCCATTTCAGAACCTACCCAAGTCACTGAATTTACAAGTCAGGGGTTTGGTAATGATGCGAGACAATGCTACGAATCAAGCTTTAACAAGCAACGCAGCGAGTGAAACCGTATTGAGCACGCGGGACGCCGATATGGATACATCCGGTGGTGTAGAAATTACGCTCGGCAAGACACTCGAAGATAAGACCCAGCGGATAGAAACGGTTTATTGGGGCTTGTTTACTAAAGGCGACAGCGCGGTGGCTAGTGACGCAGGGAGTGGACTGGATACGCTGCTGAACATTTCGGGTTTAAGCTACAACGGTTTTGGCAATCCTCTGTCAGCAGTTTTTAACGAGTCTGTAAACCAGACGCTGACACGTAGTTTCGAATATCATAACGTAGAATGGAATTTCACTAGTGATATACTTAGTGAAGATGGCAAGCAATCGGTACGGTTGCTTGCAGGTTTTCGATATTTCAAAGCGGATGATCGGCTCCACTTAAATATTGATGATGTGGCTTATAGTGTGACAGATGATAATCACTTGTTTGGTGCTCAAGTCGGGGCGCTATGGGCCAAGCGAAAAGGAAGCAAATTGACCTATCACATTGGCGTTAAGACAGGTGTCTTTTTTAACGCCATCGATCATCGAACAAAAATACTTGGCGCAGCAGGGTACGCGTTTATTGAAGATCCGGCCATTATGAACTGGCGTGACGATTTCGATGAATACTCCAAGAAAACAGACATGTCATTCTTAGGACAGTTGGAATTAGGTTTTGATTATCTGCTGACGCCAAGCTGTCAATTGACCGCCGGCTATCGTGTCATGGGCGTGACTGGGATGGCATTTGCCACGGATCAGATACCAGCAAGTTTTGCTGAAGCGGCTGAAGGCCAGTCCGTGACTTCCGACGGCAGCTTGATAATGCACGGAGCCTATATCGGGGTGGACTGGAATTTCTAGATGTGAATTTGTGTGTGCCTTTGTCAGTTGCTTTTGGGTACCGTACCAACACACTTTCATCCAGTTTCGGGCATGAATGTGGGCATGTTGACGCCGGCGAAGGGCTGGTAGTCTCCGAGCACTTGGCAAAAATGCATTTCGCAATTGCGGGCGCCCCAGGCATATGCCGCGCGGACGATCTTTTCCGCTTCGACAGGTACTAAAAATACAGGTGTTTTCCCCCGCTGGCCGTTAAGCTCGCTTGCTAACAAAGCGATCGCAGTTTCTTCGTCAAGTGAAACTCCAGGCCCCATTAGGTTAGTTGCCAAGTGTGAACAGGAGCCGAGAAACCCTAACAGCTTGCCGGAATCAGGACAGGCGTATACGGACAAGTGCCAGTTGCCATCGTCGTTGCAAATCAGAAACTCATAATCTTGTGCTCGTGAAATCCCCGCAACGTGCATTTCTAGTTCAACCAAAGCGGGAATGTCTGCCATTGTCGCTGACCGTACGTTGGCGACAGCAGCACAAGCAAAATCCAATCCGCTAGCTGGAATCTCCAAAATCATATCTTGATAGGCATGCCGTGGCACAAATCCCGCTTTGCTATAAAGCGAAAACGAGTCGACGTTTAAAGCGCTTTGTGTTAAGCGAACAGGCTTGTTCTGTGCATTAGCTAG
>Ga0315334_10003203_pt1 | contig 10269 bp, 15 predicted proteins | sample M150034915metaG_FD_205555 | JGI IMG/M metagenome (GOLD analysis project Ga0315334, IMG submission 205555) | Ammonia-oxidizing marine archaeal communities from Monterey Bay, California, United States - M1 500m 34915 | ecosystem: Environmental > Aquatic > Marine > Intertidal zone | place: USA... | reverse complement strand
ATTCTGTTGGGGAGTTAATATGGATTGTAGAAGAGCCTCAAATTTAACTCTCATCTGGTCTGCTGTTATAACTTCATTCCTTGTGTTTCTAAATTTGCCTCTTCCTCTAAGCCATCGCATAAATCTAGGATATTCTTTATTACTAGCCTCAAACCTTTCCCTCATATCATCTATATCATCAGTGACCAATGCAGCATTCTTTAATACTTCTGGTGGAACTTCAATATATGGCTTTTGTAGATATCTCCTAATATAAGGGGGAACTTCTACTTTGGCTGTTTCACCAACCTCTAACATATCATTTAGATTGAACTGTGCTGAATTAAGTATAGCCTTTAAGGTAGGAGAAATTCTTGGTCTTGTTTTGCTTCCTAAAATAGATTGCATCGCTCTAGAATCGGCTGATTGACTAATGATACTATCCGGCATAAATATAGGCTTTCTCCACCCTTTTGTAGACATTAACTTGAAGTAAGAAAGAACTTGCTGTGGAGATTTTACATTGCTTCTATATTGAAAGTGCTTACCATGCCTTTCAAATTCAAACTGTTCGGCTGCATCTTCTAGGCTTCCTGTTGGTTCCTCTCCTAATGCCGCTACCATAATGGAGGGAACAACATTACCTACTTTTTTGTATATAGAAATCTCCTCTCTAGCCAATGCCTCTAATTCTTTTCTAAGACCTTTATATGCTTCATAAGACATTTTCTCAGGGGGAGTGACTTCAGTATCTTCAAATTGAACCTTAAAGGGTCTTAATTTTTCTCTGACTTTATCATCTAATTCATAGGCTCCAGCATCTAATGTTGCAGTATCATCCGTAACAAATTTTACTCCCTTCAATGTATAGTAATATAAACTGCTATCCGATTTTGGTAATTCTGATAATATCTTTCTGTTATCTTTAATCAACCTTATTCTCTTTTTTGCGTGGCGGTTTCGTTTATTCTCCCCTAACCATTCAATTAACGCATCAGGCTTATCATCATGGTATTCTTCTACGGCTGCTTGTAATGCTTCATCAGTTATCTTTGGAGCATTTCTAGGAGTAGGTTTGAATTCCTTTCCTTGAGCGTCTAATTTACTACCATCTATCATCTCATCTATAACCTTCTTGCATTCTTTGGCATTTACAAGAACCTCATCTAATATTGAAGTGGGAACGCCTTCTGCGTTACCACCAGCCAAAGCATCTATTCGCTTTCTAGCAGCCCTAAAATGCTTCTTACTACCACTTTCTATTGCTTCCTCAAACTGTCTAGCAATATAGGCTACGCCGCCTGTATTAGCCAGAACCGTATCTATTGATTTTGGGTCTGGTATCTCTTTAATAATTGCTTGCCAACTCATCTTAAGTCTGTGTCCTTTGGATGAGGGTCAATATGGAACTTTTTACCTTCTATCTCCTCACCTTCTTCATCTACCTCGATACCGACATTCACACCTGTTGGGCCAGCCCAATGTCCTAAATTACTACTAAAGAAAGGTTCTCTTGGTCCCTCAATTACCTCTCTTCTAAAAACAGTATTAAAGTTACCTTCGGGTAGATATGGTGCTGCTGCCTTGCCTTTAGCAGTAATGATAGGAACGGCTCTAGCCACTTCTCCTTCCTTAAAGTCTTCACGGCCTCCTACTCTGAAATATCCTCTACCTACTAATCCTTGAAGTAAAGGATTACTTGTTGATTCTATTGTCCCTAGATTAAAGTCCTTCATCATGGCTTTCTTCTTCTTTGGATAATAAGCGTAGATTCCTAATACGGCTGCTTCGGCATTAGTGAAGAACTCTGCTTCACCAGGTCTTTCTTGAAGCCACTTTGAATCCTTACCAAATATTGCCTTTAACGAGAAATCCTCTGGTTTGCCATGCCCTTCTTCAGGGGGTCTATTATACCAATTAACATGTAATCCAATCTGATGTGGCTCTAAATTTATATAACGCCCTCCGGCTGCCGCCCTTGCTGCTTCTGTGCCTACAGTTGCTTCTGCGAACTTATGTGCTTGCATAACCCATTTGGCACTTTGACCATCTAGTATAACCATATTCATGTCAGTTGTATCAAAGACACCAAATGCTCCCATTAAGCCTTCTTGCTTCTGTGGTATTCTTGGCTTCCAACCATTAGCATCCAATTCTATTCTTTTAATCTCCATACCTGTATATGCAGACTTAGGCATAGGTATTGCTATATCAAAGACAGCCTCTTTCACTGCTTTAGGCAACCCACTCCAATCTTCAAAATACCAACTTTGGTCGGGTTCTTCAACATCTCTTGGCATTTTGATTATTCTAAACCATTTCATGTATATTCCCCCCGACCCTGTGGATTATCTGGGTCACATTTCCAAGGTCTAAATTTATGAATATGAGAAGACTTTGTTTTTGAAGGCCCAACTTTATAGTTTTCTGCTCTATTCTTATGTGTTGTGCATTTTTGTGAGCCACAATTCCTACACTTCCATTTGGCTTCAAAATTACATTTCTTTCCTTCACATTTACAATGAATGCCTTTTCGGTTCCTTTCTCCCAAATCGTTTCTATCATCATTACCTGTGGTTGGTCCTGCATTATCTATCTCTGGTCCCTGTATATCAGATGGTGAAGGGTCTGTAACTAATTCTAGATTTTCTCTTTCTAGAACCTTGATAATTCTTCTCCAATCATTCATCTATTGGCCTCCATTGATGTATGCCTCTATCATTCCAGTTCTCCAAACTCATTTCCGCCTTAGCGTGTAATCCACACAATCCTTCTTTACAATGATTACAATACATTACAGAAGCCCTATTACACCCTATTTCCCTACAAGTTAATGCTGAATTAGGAATGCCCTTATATTTAACTAGTTTATTCAGTTTCTTCTGACGCTTGGCACAACCACCACATTTCTTAATTCCCACATAATCAGTGGTTCTTGCTATGGTATCACCTAAACCCTTATCATCTTTTAATAGGACTTTCCAATTCATTTAATCACCTTGTGAATCTTACCCATCGGTCTTCGCCTGAGTCTCGTCGAAATATTTCTACTTCCTGCACATTATACATTTCTTTTAATTTTTTTTCCAGTTCTTCATGGTCATTTCTAGTCGTTCTTAGACAACTATTGTATTCTTCATCTGTTATAGATGCGTAATATATAGGGTCAGTTGTTGATATTTGTGCTTTTCTAGCCTCATCATCAAATCTCCCAGACAATATTTCATCCAAGAATCCCTCTGTTTTACTATCAAACTCAGCATCATATTCTTGCATATCATAAGGCGCTTTAATTATATCTTTCCAACTCATGGTGCTCCCATCCCGTCTCCTACTCTACTCATTGAGGCTGGTTCCGTTACTGCTCCCTGCTTAATTGCGGGATAACCCGTTTCAATTACTTTAATTATTTGTCTTACTTGGCTACTGTTTGAAAAACTCGCAGAAGAGCCTTTAAGGGTTGCATATACTTGTTTAAGTGTTGCCTCCGCACCAATGTCACTTCCTATTAATCCTTCTGAAAAATGACCGGTTGGTGGTTTAATCTTCTCTATATTGTCTTTCCAATACCTAGGTTCGTTCTTCCAACTCATACTTATTTACCCCTCATATATCCTGGACCAACCATTCTGACCCCTTTTACATTAGAACCAAAGGGAGAATCCTCATTACCAAACGCAAATTGCTTCCTTACTTTCTGATGTAATTTTCTGTCTAATAGTTTCTCCTTCTTATCTGCAGCCTTTGGATATTCATCATCACTAAATATAATAGGCTTTCCATGCGTTGCTCCGGTTGGCATGTGTATTAACCGTAATTGATAATTACATCCTTGCCAAGAGCCTCCACCCTTATTCATCTTTTGGACTGCTTTTGGCCCAATAGGTCTATCCGGCTCAAATAGAGCCGCTATATTACCTCGTTCATTATTTATGTCTTTCATTCTATTCAGGGATTCTGCTATATCCAGACTTGCCTGTCTACAACCTCTATCTTTCAACAGGGCTTCTATCTTCAGTATTTCAAACCAACTCATTTTACTCACCTTGATTGTGTTCATTATGTTCTTTCCATTTATCTATAGGAACGCAAGTCTTACAGTATTTGCACCATTTCTCGCCATTTGGACAGGTTTTATCAGAACTATCCTCTTCTTTAGGAAGTGGACCATGTGTATCGGGTTGGTCGAATAACCAACCATCGCGCCTACCTTCTTTAATTATATCAAACCAACTCATTGTAATTCACTCTCCATCTTTGATTTAACATCTAACCATACTTGTGGATGATTCTGTGCCAATACTTCTTGGACAATTTGCATTTGTGCCACAATAACGGTATCCTGTCTCTTGTGGATGAGTTTGCCTTTGAATTCCATCAGGTATCTTAGGCTTTCTCGTATCTCCTTAGCAAGTTTCGTCAAACTATCAACATATTTTGGATGCATTTCTTCCTGTTCAAACAGTATATCAATCTTTTCCTCCAAACGGGCTATGTTACGCGATAGCGACTCAACTTCGTCTATATCCTTCATGGCTATAAGGGTTGCCGCCGACTTTTGCACAAGTGGCTGCAAATGTTTACTCATGTGCCGCTTTATTTGTTCTTCACTACATTCAACCATAATAGAGATTGCATTGGGTGTAGCATTACCTTCACTCAATTGTTCCTCTATAAAAGGTCGTAATTCATGGGTACATAGTTTACACCGAGGATTAGATGCATCCACATAGTCTCCCATGTGATTGCGCTGATGCCTCGCAGAAGTTCCACTAGCCCATTTCATCTTCTTATCTAAATCATCAGGAGCAACAGCCAGTGTTTCTAACTGTGCCTCTAAATCATCTCTTTCGTTGTGATTACACAACTTACATCTTCTTCTCTTTACCATATTACCACTCTCGCTTTAATATTGTTCTCCAATCTCTAGGTTCAACATTATACGATGTCTTTTTATCATCGCCACCTTCCATAAATACTGTCTCTTTTCCTGGTGTTCTCTTTAATCCTAGAGTGGAATCTTCTTTGCCTGCTATTACTGCTAGGTTTCTCATCTGTCTTCTTGTTATTATGATTTTGAAATCTTCAACTGTGCCAATCAAATCTTCATAACCTGCGACCTCTTTGACTATCTTGCTCTCCCTAACGCTTATATCTGTAAATGGAGTCCTACTCAATGCTCTAGTCATCTTATCATCACGGAACATTCTTGCAGGGCTTATACCTTCTGAATTAGGACTAGTCTTACTTCCTACTTGTTCTTTGAGCCAATCTCTAACTGCCTTTATTTCCCACAAATCTGCTGCTGTAGTTCCCTTTCCAGTATCTCTGACTCTTAAGACAAGATTTTGTATTTTAACTTGACCTCCTGTGATTAGTCCCTTTGCCTGTGTTAATACAGATAATAATCCATGCTTAACAATATCCCCATCTCCTGTTGCAAATAGTGCTTGCCACATTGGAGGCTTAGACTTTCCTGGCTTTGTATCGAACCAAGCAGCCGGAGCAGCAGCCATAGTTTCCTTATCAACATTACCTCGTCTCTTGGCCTTTAGGTTTCTGAACTTGATATAGTCAGGAGTTCTATAATGACCAAATACTTCTGTAACATCAGTATTCTTATCATACTCCAGAGTCTTCTTGTCTACTCGGTTCCACTTTGGAATGGTATACTTAATGTTTCTTGGGTTGTTCTTCTTCTCTACTTCTTTAAGGTCACGAATAGCCTCAATAATAAATTTGCCATCTTCTGTTTCCAATATCTCTGCATCATCTACTATCTTCCCTAATCTCTCTACTATCTCACCAGCCCCCATATCTACAGGGTCTTTGGTTTGTTTTCTATGATAACTACCATGTTGAGAAACTAAATCTAAAAGCGATGCTGAACTAGTCTTCATTCTTAATGTATCTCCAGCAGCACCACATTCTTTCTTCCATGCTTCAAACGCTTGACCGAAACTTTCAGAATCAAACACTTGTTCTCCGGTATTACCGTCTATCTCTACGCGCTTACGCGCCTTCTTCTTGTCTTCTTTAGGCATTACTCATCACCAAAATTCATATTTTCCATCATCAGGCAAAGTATCAGGATATTTTTTATCTAAGCATTCCTTCTCACAGGCATCTTTGTCTGGTTTGTTGTTGAATTGTTTACTGCAGAATCTACACCTATAAATTATTCTACCGTCTTTTCTAGCCTGTCCTTCTAAATACTTATTCTTTCCCCAATCCCCACTATAGGATTTTTCTGATTCTGTTCCAGCAGAAGCACTACCACTAGACATAATGCCTCCGGCTTGTTTAATTACATTCCACCAATTCATCATACTTCCTCCATTTTACTCAATAAGCCATCATTCTCATAGGGTCTAATTATTCTCCATGCTTTCTTCATAGCACTTGGGAAATACACATGTGCTGTAGGTCTATCCCTAAAGCGTAGGTAAATATCGTCATCTCCTGTTACATCCCTCAATTTATCCTTTGCCCTTTCTAGTGAAGTCCATCCTCTTCCTCTAAAGGTGTTAATCCAATCATCATTATTGAATGACCTTGTATCCAATATAACTACCGTAGGTTTCTTAGCACCCTCAATGATTCTAGTTCTCTTGGCATCTAACCTCTTATTAATTCCTAATCTCTTGAAATCAGTATGGGTTCTTGAACCAGTGGTTTTGATAAACTCTCCTCTATCTTTCCAGCCACAATATCCCACTATCTTATCCTTATGAAATGCACAATAGTATATTCCTGATACTCTAGATTCAGGATGAAGATGACCTCTATCTGGTCTTAGAATAAAACGTGGCATATCTGCATCATCAGTTGAAGTTTTATTCCACATCTTCTGAACCTCCTTTTCTGAATAAACTGTGTTGGGATACCTTATGATAGGCTTTCCATAAGCATGTTCCTGATACCAATTTTCCTTTAACATTCATCTCAATACTCCCATTCACGCTCGATGTTTTCTCCAAATACTGTCAATTACCTGGATTACTTCCTCAATTTCATCATCAGGAGATTGAACTTCCCTAGCCATATTAATTTGTCCATTCCACTTCAATTGTTGGAACATCTCTATAACGGTCATCAACCACATTCTATCAACTGCTTGATTATCTGCATAAAATTGCAATGTATTAACCAGTTCCCCTAAATTAGAAATATCCCAATGTTTACCATAGTGAGGTTTCTGTCTTTTGAGGCTATCTCTTAATCCTTTTAGTTGTAATGTCCCCAATGGTGTCAGAGTCGTTTTAATTACTTCAAACCACATCAATAAGTCCACCCCTCAATCAAATCTTCAAACCACTCTTCGAGTTCTTCTTTATCATCTACATTGCTAGCGTATACTAATATGTTCTTTTCAATTATTTCATCACTCAATTTATGTAAATCTTCTCCGCCGTAATCATCCCAAAAGATGCCAAAGAATTCTCTAAAACCCCGGACTAGTTGTAGTTCTTCATCTACTGGGGCTTTAATATGCTTTCTTATTAATTCTTTAGTCCATTCAACCATGTGTTTTGCTAAAGCCTCTAACTTTTTCTTGCTTTCTTCATCCTTTGCTGCCTCCAATAACCCTATTACTGTAAATTCTTGGCCCCAATCATCAGCGAATACTTTCTTTCCTCCTGTGCCATCATCATATTTATGCCCCGCAGGCCAAACTCTCGCTCTTTGATAGTCTATGAACATTTGTGTTCTTCTTTCCTTTTCTGTCATTTCACCTGGTTTGATTACTCCTGCTTGTCCATATTCTGCTTCATTAACAACTGAGGTTTCTCCTTCATGATAACGACCTTGTTTGTCTGCATACTCATCAGATTCTACATCAAGCCCTTCATCTTCTGCTTGTAATCTATGTATCTTGGCTTCATCTATTGGGGTGCTATAATCTATTACTCCTTCGCCCATGAAATACGCAATACAATCTCCATATTTCTGACACAACTCTAGAGTTATCTGTTCAGGGATTAGCATCCCTAATACCTTAAAGTTAGGAAGGTTGCTCCAAGAACCTTGTTGTCTAACTTTTGCATATTCACCTTGAGGCTCTATATCCGCATCATGTTGACACATTTCACTTAATTCTGCTATAGTTAATTCATTAACGGCTAATGTGATTTTCTGTCGAGTAACCTTTGGTGGAGCCTGACCACTATCTACCATTGCATTAAGAGCCTCCTTTAGACCATTCTTAAGCACTTCATCACATGCCCCCTCATATTGTGGATTAACTAATTCTTGTTCTGCTAGAGGCGTAGTATCATAATATCCAGTTCGATGCATAAATACCTCTCCTGTTGCTGCATTTTTCATTACTGAAGTTTTACCACGCAAATAATCGGTTCTCTTCCAAGGACTTCCTTCATCTTCATCTGGTATTTTAGGAGCACCAGGAGGTAAACCTGGAGGGTCTGCCTTTAGAATAGTCATCCAATTAGATGAGGGTTTAGTTAATATTTGCATATACGCTTTAGTTATCCCTCTTGGGGCCTTAACATGCCATTCTCCCTCGACTTGGTTTAACCTTTCTATTACCTTCTTCACACTAGGAGGGGCGCGTTGGAATAATTCTCTAGCAACTGGAGCCAATTCTACGAATCCACTATTAGTGAATAATCTCCTATTCTCTATTTCATTTCCTGGTGCAAATACCCACTTATCATGCCATTTCTGTAGTATGATTCTTTGAGTAACAGGTAATAAATTAGGGGGATAAGATTGTTGCGAATATCGCTTTAGCCATCTATTTGCTATATTAAGACTTGAGGTGGCTGCTACCTCTGTCCATTTCTCTGGATTTGGTTCTTTGCCTGCTTCTCCTAGGGCTACTTTTGCGTGACCAACTTCAGCAGGTTCAAGTGCACTAATGTCTTGTTCAGTCTCTTCTTCTGCTACAACTGATTCTTCTACAGGTACTGCATCATCTTTTCTCCCTGTAGGTTGCAACCACTGCTGAAATGCAGATTGTGTCTCCGTAGGAGCAACAGTTATCTTCTCACCAGTTTCAATCCATTTTGCTACTACTTCCTTAATTCCACCATCACCCGCTAAGAATGCTACGCCCTGAACCACCCCTATTGTTCTAGTTATCACTGGAATATCTGCATTTACATCATACCAAGTATAGGTCTCATATTTGATTTGACCACCATACATTCTATCAAATGCAGTTTTTCTATTTGAGTTAGTAGGCCAAGTTTGTTGAGGGCTAAGACCAAGAGTGTTACCGAGTTTTTCAAACCATAGTTCTTGTGCCGACTGTTCATCGCCTTCTATAATTTGTAAATCTGCTACTCTTACCATATTCACACCCTGTAATAAGTCTTCTTACCTGTTCTTCCAACACCAGGTTCTTGTTTAGTGGTTATATCCATCATTTCTAGTCTCTTCCTCAGGAACGATTCTAGATTCTCCTCTTTATCCTTTAAGCCAGGATTCTGTTCTTGAATCGATTTTGAAATGTCATTTAGTGTAGCCCATTTCTCGCACTGGCGCAAATAGTCCTTAACCTGCTTTTCTAATGAATCATAGAATTCATTGCTTCTCTTCCCATGTTTCTTGCGTAAGTAATCTAGATGAACCATATCTCCTTTATCAGCATACTTATCTGCTAATAACTCGAACTCCTTGAGTTCTGCGGATTTAAGTAAATTAAACCAAGTCATCTTAAGTCCTACCTAATTGGGTTCTTATCCCCTCATGTCTTTCTTTCCAAAGTTCTGAGCCACCTTCTACATCAGCCATTAAATTCTGCATACTCTCAAAATGACTTGCTATTGTATCGGGGTTTCCTTCATTCATATGTTGCTTTAATTGCTTAAAGTCATTTTCCATTTTTTCAAGCATAATTATATGGACTCGATAGTTTTGCAAGAGCATATCTATGATTTGCTTTTCCCCTGGAAGAGGGAATTGTTGCCCCCTTCTATCAAAGGAGTCTTCTTTGACTAGATTAAACCAGGTCATTGTCCATATCCCCTATTATCACAATCACGCCATCTATCTAGAATCGTTTGCCATATATAGAATTCATCTTCTTCATTAGGCAGTTCGCGATGTTTTTTAGCATTTGCCTCTAGCATCTCTTTGAAATCATCACATTCCATACCTTCAACTGGGGCTAATGGTCTTGAAAGTTTCGCTCCTCTATCTGATGTGACTTGTCCAATTGTATCGTTAAAGTCTTTTTTTGCATCATCACAACACCTTCTACTGGTTAGTTCGTGAAAGGGCACATTAGGGTCCCAATCCAACTTAATGACGCTAAACCAATCC
>Ga0315334_10003198_pt1 | contig 10273 bp, 9 predicted proteins | sample M150034915metaG_FD_205555 | JGI IMG/M metagenome (GOLD analysis project Ga0315334, IMG submission 205555) | Ammonia-oxidizing marine archaeal communities from Monterey Bay, California, United States - M1 500m 34915 | ecosystem: Environmental > Aquatic > Marine > Intertidal zone | place: USA... | reverse complement strand
CCTTCCACGTCGATGACCACCCGCAAGTCAAACCAGTCGATCTCCTGGTTGATCACTTCGAAACGAACAGCGGCCGAGACCGGATCGGCGAGGATCGTGCGCAGCTTACCATCCATCTCAATCTCGGCAAAATCGGGCATCTTCTCGTTCCACTCCGCAAACCTCTCGGGGAACTGCTTGGTGATGCGCGTCTTGAAGGCCCCTAGCTTCTCGTCGTAAGAGAGGCCCTGTTCGGCCAGAATATCAGGGACGGGGTAAAGTTTCTCTCTCGCAAATCGAAGGAGCTGCTTCCCCCTTACCGGCTTCTGCTCCACCATTTCCCAGCCCCCCTTGACCAACTTCTCACAACGGCGCTCTTTCTTCTCAAGAGCCGTCACGTCAATGACAAGGTGCTCGGTTTCCGCCGCAGTCAGACCCTGTATGATCTTCATCTCAAAACGGGGATAAAGATCCAGGTCGACAACCCTGCGGCGCATCGATTCCGGAAGTCTGGCTCCAATTTTTCTGAGAAACTCCACCCCTTCCAGGCTGTCGATAACCGTCTTCGGAATAAGGTACCGAGGCATCACTTCAGTCTCCTCCAACCACCGGGGAGGACCGGGAAAGACCGTCTCGTCTGACTGATAAAGCTCCTCCCGGCCAGGCAGAAGTCGGACCGAGTGGGAGACTTCCTCCCCGTTCTTGGTCACCAACTGCAGGGCGAAACAATTGGGATTGGCCGGATCATCTTCGCATACCCATTTGAGCGGCTCCCTGACCATCTTGAACTCGCGGGCGTCAAGATTGACCAGACGGCTGCTCACTGCCTCCTGACAAAACATGCGGTTCAGGAATCGGCAGGCAATCTCATCGTCAAGATCCAGTTTGGAATCTCCGTGCTCCGTGTAGTGATTGAGAAAATGCTCCCAGATAATCTGACTCGCGGCATCGGTCCGCAAAGCGGCATCCCTGTAGAACTCAAGGAGTCGCTCGATTTCCTGTCTTTCGCGCAGGGCATACCACTCACCCTCTCCTTCCCGGGCCTCTATTCGGGCTTCATTGATGGTGGCCACCAGACGAAACTCAGCGCCAATCGGCTCAAGTTGCGGCGGTCGGTCGTTGACCCGCTCAATGCGGTCGTACCATGCGGCAATCTCCCGCTCCTGTTCCCAGTCGCTCATCTTGCGCTGCACCGCCCCAAGGTCGGTGATCGCGTTCATGAAGTCCGGGTAGTTCAGTTTGCGCTTGTAAAAGGCATACGCAATATAGTTCCAGAACTCGATGATGTCCCCTGGCGGAACGGGCCAGAGCTCAAGTGGTTCATAGCTGTTGATCTCCCACCGGGGACTCAGGCGCACCATATCATGATCGTGGATCTCTCCCTCTATCACGTAACGCCGATAACGCTTCTCCACCTTGCTCACGAAGTCGGCCTCCTCGTCATCGACCTCGCGCTCAATCCTGTCCTCAATGAGATCGATAACCGGAGTGTCGTCAAACTCATTAGGTGACTCGGGCAGATCTTCGCCACGGTGCATGCGCTCCAGCATGGTCGCATACATGGCGGCGCCCGCGATGGCTTCATCTTCTTCCGTGCAGTTCCCGAACCAGCGGTTGCCCTGGAGACGGAGAGTCGTCCGGTGTGTCCCGGCCTTGTCCTCCACCCGGCCCTGAATGAAGAGATGGTTGCCGAATATCTGCGTAACTGCACCATCCTGCTGCAGTTTCTCTCCCTTCTTACGGACCTTCTCGGGAAAGCCGTTGAGGAAGTTCAGCGTCGCGCGGTCCGGATTCAACGCGGACATCGTTGATTCTGTCATGATCAATAAGGCTGGTACTACGGAATGGGGCTGGCGCTACGGAATGGGGCTGGCGCTACGGAATGGGGCTGGCGCTACGGAATGGGGCTGGCGCTACGGAATGGGGCTGGCGCTACGGAATGAGTGACAACCCGCACAGCCAGCAGAACGCCATGATAACACAGCATTTAGATTACGCGCAACCATTGATCGCAAACTCTTGTGAGCAAGTGATTGACCGCCAGATCGTGTAAAGGAGCGGGGAGGCTTGCTCCCGGCAGGGTGTTAGACCGTCTCTTCGGGGAAATCCTGGGATTCCTCTCCATACCCAAAATCCCGCCCGAACCAACGAACCAGCAACCCCTGTTGCGGCGACAGAAGCCACGCGAGACAGAACAGCAGGCCGGCGGCCACTGCCATCATGCCGGAACTCACCGTACCCCCCAGATCGAAGAGCGGAGGGACGGTCAATGCTCCAAGATGCCCCAGAAAGGCCGAGGCAATGCCGATCACCGCGCTCAATATGAGCACAAATGGCAGGCGATTGGTGAGCAAGAGAGCCGTGGCAGGGGGAACAATCAGCATGGCAATGACAATGATGCTTCCCACTGCCTCGAAGGCCGCAACCGTAGTCACTGCCACGATCGCCATGAGGAGATAATGCATCAGGTTGGCATTGATTCCCATCGTAGTGGCCAGGGCCGGATCGAAGGAGCTAATGCGCAGCTCTTTGAATAAAAGCGCACAAAGGAGCAAATTTACGAGCATTACCGCACCCGTGCTCAGGGCCGCACGGGGCACTTCCAGAGCACCCATCCGCACCATATCAAGCACACAGTACTCCAAGGAACCGTAGAGCACGCAGCTGGGATCAAGATCGACGTGCTTGGCGGATTGACGGATCAGGATGAGACCGAGGGCAAAGAGGCTCGTAAATACAATGCCCATCGCCGCACCCCGGTCCACCTTTCCGAACTTGCTGATCCACTGCGTGAAAATCGCGGTGAGCAGACCCATGCAGACCGCTCCGACAAACATCGCCACAGTCACCCGGCTGTGCGTAATCAGGAAAGCCACTGCCAGACCGGGCAGGACGGCATGGCTGATGGCATCCCCCATCATGCTCATGCGCCGAAGAACGAGAAAACAGCCAGGCAGGGCGCAGGCCACCGCGCAAATCGCTCCAATCGCGACCGTCCAGGTGTCCAAGCTAGACCAGTTCATGTCTTCCGATGAAATTCTTACGACTCTGCACGTTGATCAATGAAGTGGGGACTGGGCGGCACTTCCAGGCTGGAGGGCCGGTCCTGCAGCTCGGTTTCGAGTTGATTCACGACCTCGGCGTCAAGGACATGCTCCACCAGATCGGCATCGCGATCAACGTGGGAGGGCGCAATGTCAGCATAGTGGATAAGGTAAAGCTCCCAGAGGCGGTGATTGCGGGTGACCCGGGCCGCTTCGCCGAAGCCAGCCTCAGAGAGTCGCACCTGCCCTGGCTCCGCCTCCTCCAGATGATCTTCGGTCCGAGCGGTGCGCAGGAGACGGTTGATCTGCTGTGCCGACCAGGACCGATGGGTCAGGAGGGAATCGAGCGCAATGGGGAGATTGCGGATAGGCTCAGCTACATCGGGTTGCTGCCCCTCCAGTATTTCGTATGCCGCCCGCAGGAGGTGTTGCCGCCCGACCTTGCGCCGCAACCGGGCCTGACGCCATGAGCGGGGCACCACCCCCCGGGCCGGACCGAAGAGCATGCTCACAAGGAAAATCGTGGCCGCAACCAGGACAATGACCGCCCCGGTGGGAAGATCCGCAAAAAGCGCACTCAGACTCGAACCGATCCAACCGCTCACACCGCCGACCATGGCGGCCAGCCCGAGCATGCCTCGCAGATCATGCGTCCAGAAACGCGCTGCCGTGGGGGGAATGATGAGGAATGCAATGATCAACACCAGGCCCACTGCCTGGAGACCCACCACCGTGACCGCGGTCACCAGTCCGAGCATGGCCAGATCGAGGAAAAAAGTAGGCCAACCCTGACTCGCCGCAAAGCTCTCATCAAAACAAAGGATAGCGAACTCCTTGAGCAGGAAGAGAGACGCCAGTGCCGCTCCTATGGTCACAACAAGGATCAAAAGAAAGTCACCTAAGATCATGGTGGCAGCCGTCCCGTAAATGAAACTGTTGAGGCCGGCCGCGTCAGCCTGGGGAAGATCGCTCACCATTTTCATGAGCGCGACTCCGAGGCCGAAGGAAACACCCATCACGATCCCCATCGCAGCATCATCCTTCAGGCGAGTAGTGTTGCGGATGGCCAGCACCATGAGAACGCCGAGCAGTCCGGTAGTGGCCGCCCCGAGAAGCAATCCCGGAAGCCACTTCCCCTCTCCCCCCAGGAGCAACATCACCAGAAAGGCCATGCCGATGCCCGGGTAGGTGGCATGGGAGAGCGCATCCCCCATCAGGGAGCGCTTCCGGAGGAGCAGGAAGGTCCCCACCAGTCCGGAGGCAATTCCAAGCAACGAGGTGGAAAGGATGACAAGACGTGCATTGTACGACTGCAAAGTAATAACCTTCCAGACATAGTCCCAGTCCTGCCATGCCGATTCCCGGGCCTCGAGCGAGCCGGCACTCAGGAAAAGGAGCGCCAAAGCCATCAGCAGGACCAATGCCCTCCCGCTCTTAACTGCTGACATGGCGCAAACGATCCGCGACATCGTCCAGCAAACTGAGCTTGCCCCCATAGGTTTTCTGAAGGTTCTCGCGGGTGAACACCTCCTCCGTGGGACCCGAGGCCACCACCCGCATGTTGAGCAGGACAAGCCAATCGAAATAGCGAGTCACCGAGGACAGATCGTGATGCACCACAAGACAGGTCTTGCCCACCTGGTTCAACTCTTTCAGCAACGTCACGATTGCCTGCTCGGTGGCCGCATCGACGGCAGCAAAGGGTTCGTCCATGAAGTAGAGCCTGGCATCCTGCGCAAGAGCGCGCGCAAGAAAAACCCGTTGCTGCTGCCCACCCGAGAGGTGGCTGATCTGTCGGCTTGCCAGATGCTCGATACCCACACGCGCCAAGGCATCCATGGCAACACGCTTCTGGGCCTTTCCGACACGACGAAACCATCCGAGTCTCCCATAAGTCCCCATCGCCACCACATCCAACGCACTCACCGGGAAATCCCAGTCCACGCTCTCCCGCTGGGGGACGTAGCCGACAAGACTGCGGCGCGACTTGTAAGGGGCTCCATAAATCTGCACCTCCCCCGAGGTCTTGGGAACCAGATCCTGGCACGCCTTGAGAAGGGTGCTCTTCCCTGCTCCGTTTGGACCCACCACTCCCACCAGTTTCCCCTCCGGGATATTGAGTTCGATATCCCAGATGACCGGTTTGCGGTGATAAGCCACCGTCAGGTCGTGAATCGCGAGGGGGAGGTTGTCCGGATGTTCCGGGCGACCGTCTGCAGGTGCGTGGCGATTGTCGACGAAAGACTTCATTGTCTGTTCTTCACCCAGGCTTGGAATCCCCCTTTCGGAACGCTACCCCCCAGCGCCCTCGCGATAGTGGTCACATTATGATCGACCATCCCGATGTAGGTCCCCTCAGGGGTTCCGGATCTTCCCATGGAATCCGAGAAGAGCTGTCCCCCCACCTCCACTTTGTGACCTTTGGCCCCTGCCCCTTCGATGAGGGCCTCGATGCTCTTGTGGGAAACCGAAGACTCCACAAAGACAGCGGGAATCTTGTGTTCTACCAGGAATTCAACCAGCAGTTCGACATCCCGCAGACCAGCTTCCGCCTCGGTGCTGAGCCCCTGAATCCCGCGGACTTTCAGTCCGTAGGCCCGAGCCATGTAGCCAAAGGCGTCGTGGGCGGTTATCAGGACGCGCCTTTTCTCGGGGATAGAGCCTAACACCTCCTTTGCGTATGCATCCAGTTGTTTGAGTTTCTCGAGATAGGCCTCCGCGTTTCTGTTGTAATCCGTCCGGTGAGCAGGATCGTATTCCTGCAGGACATTCCGCACCACCTCCACCGCCTTCATCCACCCGGCTACATCATTCCAGACATGCGGATCGTAATGTTCTGATTCATCCGTGATGACATAACCAGCCGCTTGCCGGATGGCTTCTGTCACCGCATGGACCGGTTTGTTGCGTCCCACCCGCACTAGAATGTCACTCATTTTCCCTTCCAGCATCATTCCGTTATAAAAAATCACGTCTGCAGCGTAGAACGCCTTCACGTCATTGATGGAGGCCGCGTAGAGGTGCGGATCCACACCCTCCCTGACAATTCCCTCCACCACGGCATGCTGGCCCGCTACGTGCCTTGTTATGTCGGAAATCATCCCCACCGTAGTCGTGATCTGGTAGGGATACTCTTTCGGACCTGTTCCCGTAGCCTGCTCTATTTCCCCACACCCGGATAAAATCCGACCGATTCCGGTTAGTGCGAGGAGGATCGTTAGACGTCGTTTCATCGATCTGGTAGCTGAGGGGGAGATTGGGAGAACTTAACGGCCCCTTATGCCATTTTTTCTTAGGCGCCCGAAACCGGCCCGTCATTGTCGCCCTGTTCCGGCCATGAGAGTTCGAAGCCTTGCTGCTTGTTATCCTCCGCCTCTATCTTCACAACCAAAACCTCAGCCCCGGGCCCAGGGAACAGGTTGTCAAAAATCGCCCGGAACTTGGTCGGTTTCATTGGTCTTTAATTGATTCGGGCTCTTTCAAGGATGGCACTGGATGCACCAATGAAAGCCTTTGAGACTCTGTCGAGACTGAGTCTCAATAGCAAGCCTATTCAAATGGAGACCACTTTCCCCCCAACACACTGACCTAGCGTCCTTTATGAAATTGCTACCCGCAGACCTGACAAAAAACACCCCAAAGCCTTTGAGAATACAGACCCCATCGAACGGATTGAACCCTACTGGTGCTTTTCTTTCCTGGAATCTGAACTACATCTTCACCGAGCATCCGCCCCACTTAGACCGCCAACCCCCTCGCACCAGCCCGTGTCGGCCCTGACCTTCAGTTCTATCGACCAAATTGTCGACGACATCGCCGGCGGCAAACTCGTCATCGTGGCCGACGATCCCGCCCGGGAGAACGAAGCAGACCTCATAGGGGCAGCCTCCCGCACCACTCCTGAAACGATCGCCTTCATGGCCACTCACGGACGCGGATTGATCTGCGCACCCGTCACCCGGGCAAGGGTGGAAGCCCTTAACCTGCCTCCCATGTCACGACGGAACAGGGAAGGACACCGCACGGCATTCACCGTTTCAGTAGATGCTGCGGACGGAATCACCACCGGAATCTCAGCAGCCGATCGATCACGGACTATCGGCCTTTTGGCCAATGAAGACGCTGGCGCGGACAGTCTCGTGCAGCCAGGCCACGTCTTTCCCCTGCAGGCAGCCGACGATGGAGTGCTACGCCGGGCCGGGCACACTGAAGCAGCAGTTGACCTTGCCCTTATGGCCAACCTTCCCGGAGTCGGAATGCTCTGCGAGATCATGCATGAAGACGGCACCATGGCTCGGGTCGGCGATCTCGGCGACTACCAGCAGACACACGGGCTGAAGGCCTGCACGATTGCCCAGATTATTGAATACCGACGCCGGACGGAACGTCTGGTGGCATGCGAGGAGACCATCGACCTTCCCACCGAATACGGAGCGTTCGATTGCCACCTTTATCGGGAGCACACCGACGACTCACACCACCTGGCGCTCACCCGGGGCCAGATCGACCCCGAGCAACCAACACTCGTGCGGGTTCACTCCGAGTGCCTCACCGGAGACGTTTTCTCCTCCCGCCGGTGCGACTGTGGTAGCCAGCTCCACGCCGCCATGGAACGCATCGCTGAGGACGGGGGCGTACTCCTTTACCTCCGCCAGGAGGGCCGCGGCATCGGCCTTGCCGCAAAGATTCACGCATACAAGCTCCAGGAGAAAGGCCTTGATACGGTGGAGGCTAACGAAAGACTGGGGTTCCCGTCCGACCTTCGGCACTACGGAATGGGGGCCCAGATTCTCCACGACCTCGGTGTCCGCAAGATCCGCCTGCTCACTAATAATCCGAAGAAAGTGGTGGGTTTAGAGGGATACGGACTGGAAATCGTCGATCAGGTGCTGATCCGCTCCGAGCCCAATCCCGATAACCGCCGCTACCTCGAAACGAAACGCGACAAACTCGGCCATCGCCTGTAGGAAAGGCCCTCCACGAGAACAGCGAGGCCTGTGACGAAATCGTCACGTGTCACCCCTCAGGAAGCCGCACTACAATTCCCTGAATTTTCGATTCAGCATCCAGCTCTTAGATCCTAAGATTCATTCGTCATGTCTCTAGAAATCTCCCGGAAGCCTCGCATCTTCAATGCCAAGCACAACAAACTCGCCATCGTGGCCTCGAAATACAACGAGGTTTACAGCGACGGACTCGTTGATAACGCGATCGAGGAACTGAGCGAACTCCTGCCACAGGCCCGGGTCGACCTGATCCGGGTGCCCGGTGCCTTTGAGATCCCGGTTGTCATCAAGTCTCTACTCGAACTTGAACAACCGATTTGTGCGATTGCCCTCGGAGTCATCATCCAAGGCGAAACCGCCCACGCCGATCTGGTAGCCCGCAGCGTTATCGATGCCCTCCAGCAACTCTCCCTCGATTACACTACCCCGGTCATCAATGAAGTGCTTCTGGTGGCGGACGAAGCGCAGGCCCACGTCCGTTGTCTGGGTGACGAACTAAACCGCGGAATCGAAGCCGCTCGTGCTGCCGCCTCCATGGTGGAGATCTTCTCCGAACTTGACCGCGGAGGATCGCTTCGCACCCAGCCAAAAGATGCCTGACACTTCCCGTCGCCGTATACGCGAGGCGGTTGTGCAGTTCCTCTATGCCTTGGGCCCCGCAGATGAACTCCCGGATGCGCCGGATCCCGCCATCCTGTCGCTGCTCCTGGAGTCGGCCCGGGACAGGTCCACGAGAGCTCGCGCAAGGGCCATAGTGCATCTCCAGCAAGGCCGGGAGAAGATCATCGCCGGTCTTTCCCCTCTCCTGCTCACCCTCGAAGAACTCGATCCCGCCGATGGGGCCGACGAGATGAACAGGGACCTCAAATCCTGGAGCGAGGAGGAGGAAAACCTCCGCACCTTCCTCCATGGCCTGCGTCACGAACTCAAAGGCAACAAGGATGTCACCCGCCTCCGGGAGAGTATGGAAGGCGCTAAACGGAGCAATCGCGCTGCTCTCTCCGCGGCAACCCGGGTGAGCGCCACCAATCCACACTTCCCCGCCCTCCAGCAACTGCACGACGAAGCTCTGGTTCTGCGAGAACAGATCGCACCCGTGAGTGAACGCCTCTCCCTTGCCCTCGGCGACGACCTCACGACGCTGCCCGAATTGAAATCCGTGGCGCGGGCCGAGACGGATCTTGCTCACACCGCCTCGCGCATCGAATCCTACTATCATGATCTGCGCCGACATCTCGCTGACATCGACCGGAAACTGGCCGCGGTGGTAGACAACTACTCCCCTGAGCGACTGGACAGGGTCGACCGGTCCATCCTCCGACTCGGCACATACGAACTCCTTTTCGACGACGAAGTTCCGACCGCTGTAGCCATCAACGAGGCCATCGAACTCGCCCGTGCTTTCGGCACCACTGAATCTCCCGGCTTCGTTAATGGCGTGCTCGACCGCGTGACCAGAAACGGATAGCAACTAGGTCATCCGCCAGACATTCCCGATCTTCCCGGTTCGTGTGATTTGAATTCTGCGGCCCTTGAATAGCTCCGCACAGGATCCTTTCCCCTCAAATACTCCGAACGGCGGATGAAGGAACGGTCATACCCTGAACGGTTCATCCTGTCGGACTGACCCCCATCCTTTCCCGACTTTCTCATCGCCCCCTGTTCCCCGGATTGCTAATTCTTTGAACTGCCTGTGCCCCACCAGTTCCCAACCGACTTTCAGCGCCGCGCTCTCTGGAGTGCCCTGACTGGCATTGCCATCGCGGTGATTGGAGCCCTCCTCGTGGGCCTCGTCATTCTCATCGGCAGAGCTCTCACCTATCTTCAACCGGTTCTCGTTCCCCTCGCGGTAGCCGGCATCCTCGCCTATCTCCTCAATCCTCTGGTGGTGAAACTGGAGGAAAAGGGCCTGTCTCGCCTGCGGGCCATCCTATCCGTTTTTGCCGGTTCCGCCATCCTCCTGGGATCCACGCTCCTGGTAATAAGCCCCAAGATCGCCTCTCAGGCCGGGGAACTGTTCGAAAAGCGGGAGCAGTTGGCCAGCAATCTGGTCCAGCATATCCGCACCACACCCTGGTTACGCAACCTGGCCAATCAGGCTCTGGCCGAACATGAAACAGGAGAAGAGCCCGCCACATCTTCAGCCGATCCCTCACAAGAGAAGCAACTCGCAAACTATGACGACTGGCTCGAGAATTTTCCCAAGTGGATTCCAGGCCAGGATGCCGGCGAATTTGACCTCAG
>Ga0315334_10003194_pt1 | contig 10277 bp, 11 predicted proteins | sample M150034915metaG_FD_205555 | JGI IMG/M metagenome (GOLD analysis project Ga0315334, IMG submission 205555) | Ammonia-oxidizing marine archaeal communities from Monterey Bay, California, United States - M1 500m 34915 | ecosystem: Environmental > Aquatic > Marine > Intertidal zone | place: USA... | reverse complement strand
GGCGCGCTAAGTGCTTGATAAAAAAGAAGAAATAGAAGATAAATTGTCTTATGGTCCCGATTTTCTGGCGCTTTTTCCACAGTTTTGAAGGGTGGCACCCCTTATATATACGCTGGTCGGCGGTACAGTGCTGTAGGCAATTGCACGAAATTTCCTAAATTTATTATGACCATAAGTATAGGTAAAACATAATTTATATATATTACATATGAGGGGGCGCATATGGCTTCCTCTAAGCGTATCGCCCTGCTGGTCCACGGCTTCAACGTGCGGGACCACGGTGAGGGGACGATAGGGCGCTTTCGCCCTTTTCTTATTTCACGGGGCTGGGACACCATCATGTTCAAGATGGGATGGATGGGTTTTCTTCGCGTGTATCTACACAACAAGAAGCACGCACGCCGCTTGGCGGCTGCTGCATCCAATGCAAAAAAGGCAGGTAACGCCACAGTAATTGCAGTGGGCCATTCCAATGGCTGCGCAATAATCCACATGGCGACCACACAGTTTAACGCACCGATTGACAGGATCTGCTACATCAACCCTGCACTTGAAAAAGACAAGGTGCCTGGCGGGCTGGTGGGCCAGATAGATGTCTGGTATTCACCAAGTGACCGCTCTGTGAAACTCGCAAAATACCTGCCTCGACATCTTTGGGGCGAGATGGGCTCCACCGGTTATGTCGGAGACGATCTTCGATTCACAAATTTCAACAAGGAGGACATGGTAGTAAGTTCGCGCGAACACTCCGATTTTGCTGCTGCAGAGAAACTCAGTTTCTTCGGCCCGCTTATTGCTAACAGACTGGTAACCGGATTATGAAAAAAATATCATTTGTATTACTCGCCTTGCTTGGCTCCCGATGGCCCGCTAAAGGCAATGCATCAATCGCATTTGTATTACTCGCCTTGCTTGGATCTTGTTCATCACTCGAAGATACATTTGGCTTGCAAGAAGATGACAACGGAATATTGTGTCTGCGTGGTGCCTCTGGTGGTGGAGCTGCTTTTTTGTCCGGCGACATCACTGGCGTCCGCATAGAATTTCCTGCTGCCTTCGATTCCAGCCAGCTCACACCAGAGCAGATCGCACAGTTGCTGACACTCTGCAAATGAGGCGAGGCTATGACAACATGTGTTTGGGACGGCGAGTGGTTGTGCTCTGACACGAGATCGATGACAGGCAGTGTTATTGATCAGACACCGTGCCAGAAAATATTTACTCGGAATGGAGTGTATTGTGCAATTTCTGGAGATTTAGCAGAAGTTACGGTTGCTGTAAAAAAGTTGCTGAATCCAAAGAAGCATTTTGTTGATGACCCCAGCATTGATGAAGGCGATTGGCAAATCATTTTGGTCAGTGCAACCAGAGAGGAATATTACTGTGGTTCGTTGTTGCCCTCCCCAGCAGGAGCTCCATTTGCCATCGGCACCGGTGGTAGCTATGCGCTTGCCGCTATGCTGGCAGGTAAGACCGGAGCACAGGCAGTTCGACTCGCATGCCGAATGGATGCCCTTTCAGGCATAGAATTTGGTGTTCGAAAATATCGTGTGAGGCCAAAGCACAAGGCCAAGCGCAGTACTTCATAAGGACTCTTGAAATGACAGACTCCAAAGTAGACGCCATCCAACAGAAGAAGATTTATGACACTCCTATTTTGGATGGGCTTATCCCTAAGAAAAGACGGTTGGTAAAAATATATTGCCAATGCCTGGACAAAACATTAGCTGCTGAAGAGGCCGGCTATGTGGATACCAACAACCAGCTGCACGAGACCGTCAATAAGATGTTCTCTGATCCAAGTATTATTTCTGCCATTGAGGAGTATCTATCAACGAAGCTGGAGCAGTTAGATCAAGGCAGGGCAGCTATATGCCAACGCTTATTGAATCAATCTCTGGCTAGTCTCGATGATGTTGCCCAGCGCGTTCCCTACGTCAACGGCAACGGCGCAACTATTAAAGGAAAGTGGTCTATTGTGCCGCGACAGCCAAAGGATATCGAGGCCCGATTCCAGTGCGCTATGAGCTTCATCATGAGGAATCACGATGGGTCGTATGGCTGGGACAACATGGCACAGCATCGTGCTACCCAGATGCTATCCAAGCTGATGATGTGGGATCAATCATTGCTGGATCAGAACCCCCCACTGATATTTAACTTTGGCGCGGTCCAAGAGGATGACTACAGGCCACCCACTGAGAGCACAGATTTATCTGTGATTGATCCAGATGAAGATGAAGTAGATATTCTGCTTCAATGACACGAGGGTACATCTAAACCATGCTTGATTCACTTACAGTGAAATACCTGCCCAGTGCAACTGGGGTGCTGTTTCACAATAGTAATGCCGACATCAGAATTGTTCTCGGCAATGTAGGCAGCGGTAAGTCAACAATGATGATTATTGAGTTGATGAAGATGGCTATGCTGCAGAGACCTGACAAAAACAACGTCAGAACGACAAAATATGTTGTGGTCCGTGAGACTTACCCGCAGCTGCTTGAAACGACATTTGCGTCATTCAAGCTTTGGTTGAAGCCCAATCAAACTACCCGCAGATACACCATGTCAGCCCCAATGAAGATCCGGTGGACTGACAAGCTCAACGATGGCACACAGATGGGTGCTGAGTTCATCTTCATGGCGGTTGCAAAGCCAGAAGATTATGAGAATCTGAAGTCCCTTGAGCTGACTGGCGCATTCATCAACGAGTGCGGCGTAATGGATAGCGATATTATCAGTGCTGTGTATTCAAGGCTGGGGCGGTATCCGGCACCAGTTGATGCAATTGATGAGGATAACCCGATAACTCGTGTCTCGCTTATTATGGATACGAACCCGCCCGAAGATGACAGCTGGGTAGCACAGATCGAAAACACAACGCCCAAAGGCTGGGAATTCTTCAGACAGCCGCCAGCAATTATTACGGATCGACGCTCGGATTTGGGCTATAAATTGAATCCAAAAGGTGAGAACTTTCGCTATATCGGAATAGGGCCACAACGCTACTATCTGGACCGCATCCCTACGCTCACCGCTGAGCAGGTACGGGTGCTGTTTGGTGGTGAATACGGCGTCACTTCGTCAGGAAAAGCGGTCTACAAGCGGCAGTGGGACCATGACTACCACATCTCTAAAGCGGGACTAGCCCTGATTAAAGACCGGCCTGTGATTCTTGGCTGGGATTGGGGTTCTGGCGGTGAATCTTGTGTTGTGGGCCAAGTGATGCAGACCGGCCAGCTCCGTCTCGTCACGGAGTTCTTTGGTGACAACATTGGGCTGCGTGACTTTGCTTCTGATTTCGTGAAGCCATGGCTAAAAGACAATTGCAGTGATGATGGCTGGCGGATCTTTTCTATTGGAGATCCCTCTGGGTTATCGAGTCATGGCCTGGCAGAGAAGAATCGTAATTACTTTCATGTGCTCAACGATGAAAGAGTGGGCGTGTTTAAAGATTGGTTTATCACCGCGCCATCGCCCAGTAATCACATAGAGATGAGACTTAATGCTGTTAGGCATTTTCTTACCTCAAAGACCAACACTGGGCTACCTCTGTTTCAAATCGATAAGAACAATAAGATGTTAATTAAAGGCTTTAATCAAAGCTACGAATATGAACGAAAACAAGTGACTGGCAGAGCACGCTATAAGGACATGCCTTGCAAGAGTGCGGAGTCACACCCGCACGATGCTCTGCAGTATATGTGCATATTTGCACACCCAGATTACGAGAAATTGAAAAAACATACTGAATTCGTAACACAGACTCCTGTTCGAACATTATCTAGGGATGCCACCAATTATGCCTAAATTAGATCTAGTCGCAGAAGAGTATCTAGAAGAGTGGGCAGCAGAGAATCCCCAGCCACTGAAAAAAGAAGACAAGGAGAAGCGAGAGGCGCAGATGCAGTTAGCGCTCGAAGCTCTTGTATTCGTTAATGAGAGCATTCGCGATAGAAATGTCAGCACATTTTCTGACGAAATTAAGAGAGCGTCTAAGTTATACAACGCTGTGTCTATAGATCCTTCTGACGATCTATTGGAAAATTGGGAAGGGGCAAGGAAGACCGTTGCAGATGGCAGCAAAGTGGTGCAGAACATTATTCGGCAATTGACAGATGATGGTGCCTCTCAGATAGGCGACATGCTGTATCCGACTGACCAAGACAACTATGGCATTCTGCCAATATACCCAGCTCGGCCACCTCTGAAGTACAAGGCAGAAGGGGCAGTAGATAAAGCTGGTGAGCCACTGCTAGATCCAGAGGGTAACCAGATCACGCATCATCGGGCTTGGGAAGCACGCAAAATTGAGCTAGATGCTAAATGCATTCGCATGCGTGAAGTAATGCGCGCGAACTTAGAGAGAGTTCGTTTTGGGCGTCTTGGCCGGCGGTTAATTCATGATGCAGCGCGTACAGGTACTGCAATCCTCAAAGGACCGTATGTAAACCACATGGGTCCGAAATATTGGGCTAAAAAGGGCGAAAGTTGGTCTCTAACCAACAAAGAGGGCAATAAGGCAGATTTTTCAGTCGTTAACGTGCTCGATTTTCTTCCTGATATGTCCGCTGAGACAAAAGAGGATATGGCGTATGTCTCAGTGCGTCTGTGGAACCTTCCCAGACAGCTACAGAAAATGAAAAGGAGTGGGAAGTACAATGAAGCAGAAATTGATGGCCTACTATCGGCTCCTCCGCGCAAAATGGGCGAGGGAGCGACGGAAGGGGCCATCGAGCGCTTATCTCTCAAAGATTCTGCACTGGTGGAGAAGCTATACGATACTCGCTACGAAGTATTCGAGACTCACGCCGAATTTCCTGCAGGTTTATTGCGCAAAGCGGGCGTTAAGGGCATTAAGGCGGCTACACCGGACTCAGAAGGCGTCCTAGCCTGCATTATTCATTGTGAAGGCCGTTGCCTTAAAGCTTACATCAATCCGCTCGACTCGGGCGAGATGCCATTCAGTATATGGAACTGGTCGCGAGATCCATCGTGTGTATTGGGCAAAGGGATTCCTATTCTGGCTGAGAACTGCCAACTGATATATAACGCGGTGTGGCGCATGATTCTTGACCATGGCGGGCTATCTGCTGTGCCAATGGTAACCATGTTGAAGGACAAAGTGTCCCCAGCTTCCGGGGACAAAAACGATTACTCCTTGCAAGCCGGCAAAGTGTGGCACATCAACAGTGACATGTTTAATTTGCCAGATGGATCGAGAGGGCGTCCGTTTGAAGTACACGAGATCCCTGTGGCCCTCAAGCAGTTCTTTGCCATCATGGAAAAGGCAGAAGAGGATGCTTACAAGTTAACGGGAGTAACTCGTGTCGAAAAGAACATGGCGGGCGTAGACAACGCCCCTGTGACACTTGGTGCTACTCAGATTTATCAAAATAACGCTTCTGTATCCAGAAGACGCCAAGTGCGTGACTTTGACGACGAAATCACAAAAGACACTCTTACGCGGCTATATGATTGGCTGATGCAATTTGAAGATGATAATGAGTATAAGGGCACAATGGAGATCGAACCAAGAGGCTCTTCAGTGCTTATGCAGCGGGAAGTTAACACGCAAAATCTCTTCCAGCTTTATCAGCTCACCGGTGGCGGCCAGGCGTCAGGCACCAAGGCAGTACAGATGCTGCGGGAGATCCAATCTGGAATGCAGTTTCCTGATGGTCGTTTCATCGAAACCAGAGATGAGGAAGAACAGCGTAGACAGATGGAAGCGGAGAATCCCCCAGTTGCTCCAGAATTAGCACTTGAGCAACAGAAGATGGAAGCGGTGCTCGAAGCCAAGGAAGCCGAAGTAGAGCTTGGACTGATGAAACTCGAAGTAGATAAAGCTGACAAAGATGCAAGATTGCAGCTCGATGCAATCGACAGTGAACGAAAACATTATCGCGAAATGATTAAAATTGAAGCACTGACAGAGTCTGCCGGCAACCAAGCCCTAATCAATATCCAAGGTAAATCCGAAACAGTACAACAGCAGCTGCAAGTTAAGCTCGCTGAAATCCAAAGTAAGCGCGATATTGCGGCTGGTAAACTTCTAGGTGATGAAGAGACTAATAGAAATCTCGCAGACGCGAAATTGCTAGAAGCTACAGCTAAAGCTAAAGATGCTGACACCAAAGCATCTGAACTAGCTAATAAGGTTGCTGGAACAATTAAGGCCGGTATCTGATGAATCAGACACCAGACATTCTTCACGCACTGAGATTAAAAATGGATGAACTTGAAAAGGAAATTCTCTCTCCGGTGCTGAACGATGAAATATGTCGAATCAAACGCCAACAACATTTCGTACTTGAGCGTGTTATAGCTCTGTGCGAAAACTCGCATGGCGTTGAAGTTGATTTGATTCTTTAGGACGGGAAACCTTCCACAATACCTCAAGTTGAGGACAATTGTTCGCTCTTTGATAGAGACCGGGCAAAGGACACCCTGAAATTATGACTGAGCAAGTAAATGTGACCGACTCTGCCGAGACCGAGGTCTCTGATGTCGATGATTATGATGCTGAGTGGGATTTAGAAGAAACGGATTCTTCTGCCAAGCCCACCACACCAAAAGTCGATGAAGACGCCCCCAGTACCGTCGAAGTTGAAGAAAAAGCTGTTGAATCGGATACCGTATCCGCTCCAGCAGAGCCTGCAGCTGGCGATAATGTGTCCCCTGATACTTCCGATGTAACTCCTGCGGAGGAGTTAATATCCGAAGATATATGGGCTAACGCATCGCCATCGCAACGGGAAGCCTTCTTGAAGGCTCAAAATGATTTCAAGGCTATGAAAGGACGGCATAAAAACGCTGAGCACCGCGCTGCCGCCCTTCAAACGGAATTCGAAAAAGTGCAAAGCCAACTTGTAGCATCAACTCGCAAGAAGGGCGTGTACGAGCAGGAGCACCCCGAACTGTTCCAAGAGGTGAAAGCCTTGATGGATACAGAACGGGGAGCCTCTGCTGTTGAGAGTGGGGATGCGTCAACTGATGAACTGCAGGTTGTATTTAAAGTACACCCTGATGTTCAAGATGTTATGGCGACTGAAGAGTGGCAGAAGTTCATATCTGAGTTAACCGCTGAGCAGCAAAATAAATTTAATTCTTCTAACCCTTACGACTTTATCGATTTGGTAGGTGAGTATAAGCAAGTAGAGGCAGTTCAAAAGGCAAACATTGAAGTTGATGAATCTGCCAGGCGAAAGTCTTTGCTTGAAGAAGCCTCACCAGCAGAAGGTAAATCATCGCAGCCTGATCCGACTAAGAAAAGTATGTCGGATGAGGATGCATATGACACGGAATGGGCGAGGGAGGATTAGCACCTCAACTTTAGTTATTATTAGGAACTAAACCGATGGCTAATAATTATGGCAACATTACGGGTCAACAGGCTGCGCGCTATGAAAAACAAGCGTTGCGGCATGCTGAACCTATTGTGGTGCTTGGGAAGGGCGCAAAGTTAACTGTCCAACCCAAGAAATCCACAGACACTGTCAAATGGGCAAGAGTTATACCTTACGCAGCGGCTACCACAGCGTTGACAGAGGGGACTGCTCCATCTGGCACCGATTTCCGCTATGAAGAAGTATCTGGAACACTGCTTCAATACGGCGGATACACACCACTGACAGATAAGTTGGTGGACATGCATGAACGGGATGTCTTATCAGACATCAATAAGCAGAATGCTGAGCAGGCAGCTCGAACTAAAGAGAGCCTGTTATGGGCAGTTCTTGGCGCTGCTACAAATGTGCAGTATGCGAATGGAGTAAGTACACTAGCTACTGTTGCAACCGTTCTGGATTATGGTGAACAAGCTTTGGCCGTGAGAACTCTTTCTCGCAATAAGGCTAAGGTGTTCACACAGATCCTCTCTGGTGGAGTGAAAATAAATACTACGCCAGTTGAAGCAAGCTACCTTGCGTTCTGTCACACCGACGTTAAGGACTCGATCCGTGCTATGGCAGGCTTTGTGCCGGTGGCGCAGTACGGTTCTATGAAGCCTGTATCTCCTCATGAATTTGGTTCAGTGAACGATGTCCGATACATCGCGTCGCCTGATCTGAGTTCCACAATTGATTCAGGACAACTGCTGTCTACTACTGCCGGAAATATCTCCGAAGGTGGTACTCGTGCAGATGTCTATGTGACTATTTTCTGCGGGATGGATGCCTACGGCCAAATTGCTTTGGCTGGCAAAGGTGCCTTTACGCCGATAGTTAGGATGGTTGGTACACCCTCTAGTTCTGATCCTCTGGGTCAGACAGGTTCAATGGGCTGGAAGGTGTGGTCCGATGAATTAATTCTGAACCAAAACTGGATAGTCGCAGCGAAGCATACTGTCACATCCGCAATTTAATTTGAGTAGCACTGGGGGAGCGAAAGTTCCCCCACTGCTCTTTTTTAAGGTTTGAACATGATAAATAAAACTACTATTTTTGACGCTGCAACTGGCGAGATAACTAAATTCGCAAAGGATAAGGCCGGGCTTACTTTCGAAGAAGGTGCCGGGCGCGATTACATCATTTCCGAAATATTCTCTGCAATGGATTGGGACGCTTATCGCCCCGAAGAGCAAGCGACGCATGTTGTGGTTCATCTGCCCTTGACCAAGGATGACAAAAATCCTTACACAGGCGGATTGAACGGTAATATGTTCACGATAAAGCGCGGAGAAGATGTTGAAATACCAGTTGGGTATTACAACACCATGGTCGATTCCGCAGAACGGCGTTTCCGCATTGAAAATGTAGGAAAATTGGGCGAGACCCAAGAAGGTGGACCTGCTTCCAGGCGCGTCCCTCTCGGCGGACTAGAAATGCGTATCGTTAAGTTTCTAAATAAGGGTGCGAAACCACCGCCGCCGAAAAAACGAGCACATAAAGCTGAAGTTGTTGCAGAACCCGAAGATTAAAGGCAGATGCTATGGATTACCTTTCGCTGACGAATAAGTTCCTACTGGAAACGGGAGTAGCCGATACTGTGGCAACTCTAGTTGACGCTTATGATGATGTGGCTCAAGCAGCACATTGGGTTAGCAGTAGTTGGTCCGCTATTCAAGTTAGCCGACGGTGGCCGTTCAGGTTTGCAGAAAAAAATATTAGTGTAACCAATGGCACCACAAAATATACATTTAATGCCATGGGATTGGTTGATGGGGATCTCATTATCGCAAACAGTTTTTATAACGCTTCTGGCGGAATTGAGCAGTTAACATATGAGGCTCTACGCAAGAAACGAAGAGCAGCCACACCAACTACTGAAGACACTAGCCGGATCTATGCTGTCGCTACTCCAGTTGGCGCATTAGAGACCTATCCAGATGTGGATACAACCCAATCATTAGATTTTGATTATCTCAAAGCGGCACAGCAATTAGACATTAATGCTGATGTACCCTATGGCCTGCCAAGTGATTATCACATGATGATTGTGCATCTTGCTGTGACCAAGTACGCAGCCCTTATGGGAGGTCAAGAGGGTGCCAATTTGTATGCGCATCATGGGCCGATCTATAGAAAATACTTTAATGATTTTGTTCAAGTCAACAGTAAAGATAATGAACAAGACACGACTCCAGCGCGTGGCACATTAGTTATTTGAGGTGATTTATGGCTTCGAGACACTTTCCTCTTAGAGGAGGTTTGAACCTGTCTGCCTCGCCTCTAGAGGTTTGGCCTGGCGCACTACGAGACAGCATAAACTATTTTGAGAGCACCAAAGGCGGTTACGAGAGAATCGCAGGGTATGAAAGGTTTGATGGCAGGGCAAGGCCAAGTGATGCTACCTACTATAAATTAACATTTGATAGTTGGGATACCCATGTCACGGATATCACTGCATCGTCTACAATCACTGTAAACAGTGCGTTGACCTTTTACATTCTGGCAATAGATACCGTCTCTGTATCAGATGCATTAATTGCCTATGGCACAGCCCTAGTAGGAACTATTGCCGATCCTTATGTAGCACTTGATTGGGATGGGGTTAGCTCTCTCACAACAATTGTGGAGCGTGGTGCTGACACTGATACACTTGATGAAACTTATATTGACATTGCATGGACGTACTATCGTGATTTAGTCGGCCAAGTAGGCGGTACAGCTGCAGCGCCGGCGGGTGTATTGCAAATCAATGATTCTGTGGTTGCATTTAAGAATGATGCTTCAGCAAATCCAGAAGTTTATTACGCGAGCTCTACTGGATGGACGGCAGGAAGGATAGGTAGAGTTGTGCAAATAACGGCTTACACAGCCGATGCTATTTTA
>Ga0315334_10003193_pt1 | contig 10278 bp, 17 predicted proteins | sample M150034915metaG_FD_205555 | JGI IMG/M metagenome (GOLD analysis project Ga0315334, IMG submission 205555) | Ammonia-oxidizing marine archaeal communities from Monterey Bay, California, United States - M1 500m 34915 | ecosystem: Environmental > Aquatic > Marine > Intertidal zone | place: USA... | reverse complement strand
ATTACCCATCATGGGTATTAAACGAAGATACTTGCCAATGGGATGCACCAACTCCATATCCAGATGATGGAAAGAAATATGTTTGGAATGAAGATACTACTAGTTGGAAGGAGATTGAATAAATGGCACAGACTAAAGTAACAGATGATGTGCGTGAAGTAACAGAAGTAGATGCTGCTAAAATAACTACTGGTACAATCCCAGAAGCTAGGATTGCTACTTTAGATGCAACTAAATTAACTGGTACGGTAAATAACGCTAGAATTAGTTTAGATGCAGCGGAAATACCTAATTTAGATACAGCTAAAATTACTTCAGGTACATTTGATAATGCTAGAATTTCTGAAGCCAGTGTTACTCAACACGTTGCTGCTGTCGATCTAACTCCAGTAACAAAAGATATATCTCTACTTGCTCTCCAGGTCGCAATTAATGGCAACCTTAGTGCACATGGGTTAACTAATAGTTGGATAGAGCAGTTTGAGAATAGCACTTATATTGAGAATCTAACAAATTCAACTAGAGATACAGGTGAGTATTTATCATCTGGTGTCGCAGGTTCGCCTACAGAGATGGCAGATGGGACTATATCAGACACCATAACAACATTTGGGACTACCTCTAACCCAAATTATAGTAGTGCAACTGCTAGCCCAACTGCACTGTATACTCCTGCTACCACTGGTCAATCAATCTACTGGTCTAGCCCTTCTACTGGATATCTCACTGGGTTTTTTGTTGATTATTTGGCTTCATATAAATGGACTTCAATAAAAATATCAAAAGCTACTTCGCCCAGTGAGCCTCTTCTTATGCGGTTAAAGTCAAGTGAGAATGGATCAGATTGGACAATTATTGACCAAACAGGCACGACTGCATCTACGTTTTCTGGTGTTTCTAGTGGTTATGAAAATATCATCACAGGATTTGATTCAACTGGGGTGATGACAATGGCGGCTATAGGCACTAATTTTACAGTAGGTGGCTCAAATTTAACTTTTGGAACCGCAGTAACAGCCAGATACTTGCGGTGGGAACTTGGGACTTGGCAGGGTAATGGAGGTACAAATATAGGATTTTATAACTTCATCCCAACGCACACACCGACAACAATTAACGCAACTGGCTCATTCAATAGCACAGATATAGTTCCGCAAGATACGACTAACAAATCATCGGTAGGATTAGTGGTTCTCTACAAAGATAACGGCTCATCTAGTTGTACTTTAAACACCGATGTTATTGCAAAGGTCAGAGCCAATACAGGACAGGCGTATCAAACCTTAGTGCTTGCTGGTGCAGGAACATATTCTGATTCGTTAAAGATAGCAATAGCACCAGCTATATCGGTAACAGCAGGGCAAGCATTGTCTTATGAAATTAGTTTTGCTAACCAATCAGCAGGAACAAAAGAAGCTCGCATCCACGGTGTTGCGATGACTTATTAGGAGATATAAATGCCTTATATTGGAACTGACATTAATTACGGCGATATTGCAAAACAAGTTGTTACTAGTACAGGTAGTACGACCCCTACAGGTTCGTTAACCTATACTGTTCCTAAAAGCGAATCTATTATGGTTATGCTTGATGGTGTAACACAGGTTCCAGGCGTAGATTATAATGTCACATTGGGCACGGTATTAACTTTTACATCTACAGTTCCAGCTGATGTAGTAGTGCTTGTTTATTTCTTAGGACGCAGTCTTGATCTTAATACGCCTGCAGCTGATACAGTTGGTATTGCTCAATTAAGTGCTACTGGTACTGCATCAGCATCAACTGCATTATTAGGTGATAATAGCTGGGGAACAATTGAAGGATCAGTAATTACAACGGCTGGTACAACATTTTCTAATTACAATACAATTTCTGGTGATGCAACAACGACTACAGCAACAACTACAAATATGTTTTTAATGGGAACAATTTCAGTAACAGGCACAGCAGTATGGACTATCGCTGGTGACGGTGCTTTAACTATTATTTAACAAGGAGTAAATTATGGCTTCTACAATTGTTGTAGATAAAATTCAAAAAACCGGCGGTGAAGCGTTACAGTGGCCTGCTGCCGATGGTGCAGCAAATACAGTTTTAAGAACTACAGGAAGTGGGGTTTTAGAATTTGCAGCGGATGCAACGGAACTTTTATTAGATACATCTCCTCAGTTAGGGGCTGACCTTGATTGTAATGGATCACAAATACAATGGAGCAAAGGTGCTGATGTCGCATCAGCTACTGCGTTGGTTCTATTAACAGATGGTAATTATTTTGATGTTACTGGCACAGTTACAATTACATCATTCAATACTACTGGTGGCCCAGGAACACAAATTAAATTGCACTTTATTGCAGCTTGTCTTTTAACCCATAGTGCAGATTTGAAATTACCAGGCGGGGCAAATATAACAACTGCTGCTGGAGATGTGGCGGAGTTTATTGAGTTTGCTACTGGTGATTATATTTGTTCTTCATATACAAAAGCAAACGGTAAGGCGGTAGTAGAAACTACTCCTCATGATGCAACTATAGGGCTTCAAACAATATGGGTTCCTGCTGCTGCTATGCGTCCAACTGAAGATGCAGGATGTGAGTCAATCACATCCGCTGAAACTCAAGCTGGTAGACCTGATATGATTTCTCTTGATTTTAAGGTAGCGGCTGATAGTTTCGCACAATTTCAGATAGCTTTTCCTAAGAGTTGGAATGAAGGGACGATAACATACCAAGTTTATTGGTGTTCTACTGCTGCTGATACTGATGCTGTAAATTGGACTTTGCAAGGTGTTAGTGTACCAGATAATTCAACTATTGATGTAGCTTATGGGGGTATTGTTGATATAGATGAGAACAACCAAGGAGCGGCTGAAGAGATGCTTGTTAGTGCAGTATCAGGTGCTTTAACTATTGCAAGTGCAGCCGCAGACACGGTGACATTTTTTAGAATCGGCAGGGATGTATCAGAGGGACCTGCTGCTGAAGATGCAAGACTTTTAGGAGTTAAACTCTTTTTCACAACTGATGCGGAGAATGATGCGTAATGTCGAACTTTTATGGACAATATATAGGGTTTGCTTCTAATGCGGAGGCTGGTGCTGCATTAGCAGGTTGGTACGGCACTACTGGTGTTTGGATGGCTGGTTATTATCCCAATAGGGACACAATCGATTACATAACCATAGCTTCTAATGCGGATGCTCTAGATTTCGGTGACTGCATCACTGCCGTTAGAGGTGCTAATACTATGGGTAATGGAATTGGTGGCAGGGGTATTTGTGTTGGTGGGTCAACCGATAGTGGGCAAGGAAATGGTGGAGCTTCATCAAGTCCTGGACTTCAATACATAACATTTTCGTCAACAGGAAATGCAACTTTCTTTGGGAATTTACTTGTTGGAGCGTATAAGGCTGGATCAGCAGGGAATGATGGAATTAGAGGAATGAAATATGGTGGTGAAGGAGGTAGCCCATATTATAACGAAAGTATAGATTATGCAACGATTGCAACCACGATGGACGCTTTAGATTTCGGCGATATGTTTGGAGGTGGTGGTGCGTTTACATCTTCTGTAAACGATGGCACAACTTCTGTCCAAGGTGGAATAGGTAGGGCGGCTCCTTCTGCTCGAACAGATCAATTGCAGTATGTAACGACAGCGACAACAGGGGATGCACTAGACTGGGGTTTTGATACTACTACTCCGTGGCTTGGTGGTTCTGCAACAAGCAGTGATGTTGGAAGGGGTATTTTCCATACATCAGATGTAGGAGGATATGTAGTCACTTTGGAATATGTAACTATCCAAACACCTGCGGATGCTCTGGATTATGGAGACTTGATAACTGGTTACAACACCACTATGGGGAAAATATCTAACGGCACAAGAGGATGTATAGCAGGTGGTTACCCTTCCTCTACAACTATCGATGTGTTCAATTTCGCAAGTATTGGGAATGCAACTGATTTCGGTAACTTATCAGTTGGTAGAAGTATGGCTGATGGAATTTCTGGGACTTAAATTATGGATGCTATTACACAGACCAACGGGCATGGTTTAACATTATCAAAAAATGTTTTAGGTGATTTACTAAAAGGTAGTACGATTTCTGACGAGGGGTTACAAAAAATATGTGATCGTTTGCCAGAGCTACATAGAGGAAAAAAAATATGCGGAAGAAAGAATAGTCAGACAACTTCTACACTTATGTCGATGACTATGATAGCTGATTCTCCGTATAGGCAGATGAAGCAATGTTTATCCCAAATAGATGCCAAGCGGAACGCATTGATTGAAGCTCATTTTAACATTAAAAAAGATGAGGTCAGAATAAAACGCTATGAAGAAGCAGACGATGAATTAGACAAGGTGGAAGCAGCACACATACGAGCAACTATGTATGAAGTTAGAACTTCCGCTGAAAACGCTATGAAAGAAATAGGGATGTATCAAGACATCTATGAGCAGATTAGAGTATCCCACAATATTCCAGTTGACTGGGACGAAGAAGATTATGAAGCACAAGAAATACCCCATGCCTTGCGAATGGGCTTTAGGCAAGCCATACAAAATATTATGAGCACCGGTAAAATTGCAATATCCACGGTTGAATACTGGGAGCAGTTTGGTGTTCATCCATTAGTAGGTGAAAAACTAACAAGGGATTATCTAGAATCAGTTGCTATTGAGATCAGAGACAACAAACTACCGAGCGTTGTCAGTATGCACAAATTTTTAGATAACATGGTTGAAACCTTTAAAGATGAACACAAGCACTCCCTCACGAGGATTGGAGTGGATGCAGTAGTTAATCATCAATATGCGTATAAGAAGAAAAAGAAGTAAATGTTTTACATGTTCCCAAGAATAGTTAAACCAGAAGTTTGTGACCAAATTGTTAAGGATTTATTGAATAATAATCTTGAACCAGCGAAAGTAGGTTCTAGTAAGACTCCTTCAAGGGATGATCCAGAGATTAGAAAGACTTCTGTTTATTTTGTTCCAACTAAGATTAAAAGTAAAGCAAATGACATCGCATGGTATTTCTTAAAACAGGCAAACGAAAAATGTTTTCATTACGATCTTACACTTTTTGAGCGTACACAATTTGCCGAATATAAGAACGGTGGATTTTATAATTGGCATCAAGATTCAACGGAACCTGATGCAAAGAATATTGTTAGAAAATTGTCGTTAACTTTTGTATTATCTGACCCTGATACTTTTGAAGGTGGTGAGTTAGAGTTTTATGCTGGTGGTAGGCCGATGTTAGGTACTATGTCTAAAGAAGACCAAGAACAAACTAAGAACGATATAAAAGCACAGGGTACTATGATAATTTTCGATTCCAGAGACTGGCACAGGGTAACTCCAGTTACCAGTGGTGTGCGGCATTCGGTGGTTTGTTGGTCGTCAGGACAAGCATTTAAATAAAATGATTCGTAATATACCAACGGCTGATTTATTATTTGGAGTATCACGCCCTCCTAGTTGGTGGGATGAACATCCAGATTTTGTTGTTGAATATGAAAAAGTGAAAGAGTCAATTAGGGTCGATGGGGTACACAAACCACTTGAAGTAAGGGTAACTAATAAAGGTTATGTAGTGGAAGTTGGTAATCAGAGATTACAGGCGTTACTTGATCTTAAAATACCTTTAGCCCCCTGTAAAATTAAAGGAGAATAGATGACAATAGTAGAATATGCATTAGTTAGCGGAAGAACACCTGATTGGATAATTGATGGGGGTCATTGGGGAAATAACGATGCCAACATGAAACTGATTGGGACTGGAGTAGAGGGGAGTATACCAGAAGGTACTATCACTTATACCTTAGAGGAACTCCAAACAAGACAACTAGCTATTCATGCTCAAGAACCTCGGAAAAAACAACCTGTTCAGGCAGACTCTGCAACTGTAACTGATGATGAGGTAAAAGCTGAAATTAAAGAATGGGTTGATGCTAGAAGCTGAGGTTTCTAATGACTAATGAATTATTTTATTTTTCTTATTATATGTCTAATACTTTTAGTACCTTCTGTACTATACGCTGCTGATAGTAATACTGTCAGCTCTTCAACTGTTACTGGTACAACTACAGTAGATAGAACACCAAGTACAGCCGCCTCTCCTAATGTAATTATAAATAACCAAGATGTATGTACTACTGGTATTAGCGGTGCAGCTCAATCTGCATGGTTTGGTATTTCTCTGGGTAAAACCATTAAAGATGAGAACTGCGAGAGATTGAAATTAGCACGTTCGCTATACGGTATGGGCATGAAAGTAGCTAGCGTTAGCCTAATGTGCCAAGATACTAGAGTATTTCAAGCAATGGAAATGGCGGGTACTCCATGTCCTATTGATGGAAAGATAGGAGAAGCGGCTAAACAGATATGGGATAAAGAACCCTATCGTAGACCTGATTACCAGGAATGGAGAGAGAAACGAGAGAATAAGGATAAGGTTAAAGAATTAGATACACATTATAATGATGAGAAACCGGACTGGGATGAAGACTATTAGATTACTTATAATTTTAGCTGTTGTTTTTTTAGCTCGGGGTGCCTTTGCAGATACAGCAACAACTGCTGATGTAACAGAGAAGAGCTCAGGAGCTACCCACACATGCGAGCGTAGCAGCGGGTGTACATATGATCCTCGTACTGATATTAACTCTGACGGTGGTTCAGATGATGACATAGTCTATTGGGATAGTCATGGTGGAGAATGGAGGATTACTAACGATATTAATTCGTTTATGACTGAAGAACAAATGCTCCAGGGATTTACTATGGACAGTTCTGTTGGATTAAGAGACAGAAACTATACAGGTGGTGATGCATTTACTATGCAAATTAAGGTAACTGATGGAACAACTACTTATTCAGATACACAAGAATTTACCACTGGTGAAGGCCAAGCATATGAAACAATAACTAGTCAACTAATAGTACCGGAAAATACATTAGCATATTCTATTGCTACGTTTGGACTAATTCTCGAAGGTATTAGTTTAACTGGCGGGTACAATGGGCCCCAAACAAACGCAATTAACTTAACCTCTACCTACGAACTCATTAATAATGTTGAGGATACTGTCTTAGATCTAGTTGCAAATGCTGTTGATGATATTCTTACAGATACAGGAGTATCTGCTATTGATACAGCTACAATGGAAATTGATATTGCAACACCGAGCGGGACTGAAAGTATTAGTGTTGGCGTAACAGCAACACCAACAGCAGTTACATTATCTGTCCCAACTGTAGCAGGTAAAATAGAATCAATTCAAATAGACACAGGTATGGCATCCGCTGATAGCCAACCAGAGCCAGTAGCAGAGGTTGCTGAAGCAGTAGCAGAAGTGGAATCTGCTGTTGAAGAACAAGAGTCTAGTTCTGAAGAGAAAGAAGAAAAAGAAGAGACTAAAGAAACTAAAGCAGATAAAGCAAAAGCAGTACAAGCTATAGTAACAAGAGTATTACAAGCAGTTTCAATGGCAGGAGGGGATACAGATAGTACTAAGCTAGCATTAATGGGTATTTTAGGAACACCTGGATTTCGCTCTTATCAACAGCAGGAAATACCGGATGTTGCTTTCTATGATACAACTGTAGCATACGAATCTACCTCGTATATTGATCCATTAGGTAGTGTATTAAGTTTAGGATCTGATTCCATGATGAATGATTTAATTGATTCACAATACAAATAGGGTAGCTATGGAAGTTGAATATGGTGGAATAAAGGCAAGTGGCGGTAAGTTATTCATTATTATATCTTTATTAGGGACCCTAGGTGGTGCACTATGGGGAGGATTTGAATTCTATAAGGATTACCAGGATATGAAGGCCCAGATTACGTCCTATGTAGCACCGGATCTCTCTGGATTTGATAAGCAATTAGAAGTCTTAGATATCGAGGTTACTACTACAAAAGAACTAATTAGTACTGAAATTAACTCTATAAAAGATATTGTAGATGAAGCTCAGGATACCACTAGAGATATAAGAACAACTATGAAGACGGATATTAATTTATTCTCAGATCAAATAGCTGCAATAGATAAGCGTTCTAGAGAAGATGGATTAGAGACACGAACAGCTATGAGGAATGCTGAGAATGAGGTAAGGCAGCTGATAGCTGATACTTCTAAGCGTTGGGATGATAAGCTACAAAAGGTAGACAATAAGCTACAAAAAGTGGATAATCAGATAGAAATGTTAGAAGATAAGCTAGATAAGAAAATTACTAAAGCACTTGAAAATCCATTAGCGGCAATGACCAAGACAAAGTGAGGAATAGATGGTAATAGGTAGTTTAGCTGTATTAGGGGGACTTATAACAAAACGAGTTTTCAATAACCACGATACTTTAAGTGAACGTGTTACTGCTTTGGAAAAAGTAGTTTTAACTAAAGAAGATATAAACGGATTAGAAAGGGATGTATCTATGATAGTCACACATTTGATTACCAAAGGAAAAAGTGACTAGTAATTTAACTGTTATTTGGCTTATAGTAGCAAGTGCAGTAACTTTAGCTATATGGCTAGGTAACAACCTTTAAGGAGAATAAAAATGGTTCCAACTATAGTTACTATGATAGATAAATTAATGCCGGGTGGTAAAACTTATGCATTGATGGGATTAGGTGTATTAATGACAGTCTGTCAAATGGGCGGCTGGCATGTTTTTTCAGCAGAAGCATGGGGTCTATTAGGTATAGGCGGTGCTGCTACTTGGAAAATGGGACAAGATAGAGATGGAACTGTTAAGAAAAAATGAATGAGCTGATCATAACGATCATGCTTGTAATACCATCACCACATAAATTGGTTAATTGGTCTGTGAATCAAATTCCTACACAAATACAGATTATTCATGAGACAGGACTAGAAGTGAGTTACACTGCAACTCCCGTATCCTGTTCATTTAGGCCCAGACATGCTAAAGAGATGGTATTTAGATCACCAAACAATCGTTGCTATTCTGTATACGATTTGAGTAGCCCGAGGTTTGTCAGACATCCAAATCATTGGTATAAAATTGAGCTACCTCAATAAAAAACACCAAGGAGGATAATATGGACATAGCTGCAATATTCGAAGGACAAGGATGGTTTGCAATAGTAGGGCAAATAGTGCTTGTATTTACAGCAGTTACTGGCGCTCTACCTGATAGGTTTGTTCAAAAGATCCCTGTATTAGGGACTTTATGGCCTATTTTCAATTGGTTAGCAGGTAACGTATTTAATAATATTAATCATCCAAAGGGAATGGCCGCTCAAAATGAAGTGGAAAAAGAAATCGATGCAGCTAAAGCAAAAGTTCGGGATAGGTCTGGTATGCCTGACGTTCTCGATGGGATGTAGTTTTCCTATAGTTGAATTAATACCTCCTGTATTTAATTTCGCCTTAGGATTCTATGATCATAACGACTATTATTCTAAAGAATGTCTTTGGTATGATGAAATCAAGCTTAACGATGATACTAAGAAGTGGTTATTGGAAAGCAATCCACCTGAAATTGTCTCTGAAGATCTATCTAAAGTCAGCAGAAATAATGACATATATAGAGAAGTATGTAAAAAAGATAAAAGCATGGTTGATAAAATGAAAGATAAAGCAGATAGAGTACTAGATAAAACCTTGATGGCAACCGAGGAAGAATGATTTACTACAAAAGAAAAAAGAAAAAGAAACCTCCAATAAGATATTAAAAATGAAGATATTTCTCTGGATTGTAGGAGGTGCGGTAATTCTTTGTGCTGCACTTGGTATTATCTATATTGCTGCTCTGTCAAGAATACATTAAAATTTACTATTCACCCACTTGTAGAACACATATAGGCCCATTAACATTAGTATATAAATAATACCGTCAAACCAGGGGATTTCATTTAAGAAATCTGCTGTATCTCCAGATAATTCTCCAATCATAATTTCTCCTTAGGAATATAACCAAACTACACCAGCAGTCTTAGTAGCATCTACGTCTACGTGTATAAAAGTCTTAGCTATACCTACCCTATCAAATATTGGCATAATAGCATTTAGCAGCTCATAGCGTTGCGCAGAGCCGCTATACTTTAGATCAGCTGCCCAACCTCCTATATGGCTAGATGTAGGAGTAGCAGCTATATCATAGTTATGATGCTCGCATCTAACTCCGCTATTTATAGTAATTGATCTATTTAGAACATCTCTAACTAACTGCACTTTCATTGCTAGTTCTTCCTTAATATCGTCTTTTCCACATCCACATCTGCAGGCGTAT